>Ga0194133_10005201_pt1 | contig 16728 bp, 13 predicted proteins | sample TA2KigOf40mmetaG_FD_155448 | JGI IMG/M metagenome (GOLD analysis project Ga0194133, IMG submission 155448) | Freshwater microbial communities from Lake Tanganyika, Tanzania - TA2015055 Kigoma Offshore 40m | ecosystem: Environmental > Aquatic > Freshwater > Lake | place: Tanzania: Lake... | reverse complement strand
ATATTGTTTTCCAGCTTTTACTTATTCTCACCACTCGCGTATGGGATGGAAGAGACTCCGGCTGCCCTGCCAAACTCAACAGTTCACCACTTGAAGTGGATGGACTCGTGGGAATTTTAAGCAACCAGCTACCTGATGCTAAAGGAAGAACTTTTTTTGCAACTAACTTCCTTGCAGATCCCCTGTTTTATCCTAAGATAAAGAATATTATCTTGTTAAGTTTGTTACCACTTTAGTTATTATTTATATGATACTCACGCCGCAGTCTGCGATTGTTTAAAATGTGCTCAATTTAGTTTTAGTTTGTTATAATTGGAAAATAAATACTTATTAAATTTTTATGAATCGAGATAAACTGACCTCCACTTCTTTTGTCCGAGGAACAAGGTTATTGCACGTCACCGAACCATGTAAAATTTAAAAAAAAATGTTGACGTGCTTTCATTGAAGTTCATAATAAAGTCTACCAATAAAATATGTCCAATTATATAACCTCAACAAAACCATAAGCCCTAAGGAAATCAAACACAAAAGCAAGTTTCCACAAACAAAAGTAGACCCGGGTTGGTTTGGGTCATTTTCTAATTGCTCAGGTCTGGTCAGCCACCTCTGGGTTTGGAAAATTTCCCCAAAAAATCATAAATTTTTCACTTTGGGTCAAAAATACCCGGGTCAGCCTCTAATTTACTGCAGGTCAAAAGTATGCTCGGGTCGGGGTCCATCTCTAGTAAATACAGCAAGGTGACCACCAATACTCTCAAACGTAGCTTCGACTCTGACAAGATTGGGGGTTGCCGTGGCTGAGAGGTCAACGTTGCCTGACTGCGAGCACTAAGATCTGAAGTTAAGAGTTCAAATCCCCACCCCTGCCAGAAATTTTTTTACCCCAAATTACAAAAAATCAACATGGCACCCTCCGTCAGGGAAATAGTCATCTGCAGTGACCATAGACATGTCTGTGACGGGACTCTGATAAAGGTGTTGATCGTGCATTCACATCCCCTGAGTTTATTATTATTAGTTAGAAGGGCCAGCCCTAGCCCTGCGAGGATATTCTACAAGAGCTGACTATTTTCAATCTTGGTGGAAACCGTATTGAACATTCAAAGGAGCCACGTGGACCTAAACACTAAACAGTCACACTATCATATCTGAGTGAGGAACTCTGCTTCAAGAGGAAAGGGAAATTTCGGAGAGTCCGCAAAACAGTTTTGAAGAACCCGCTAGGGCTGTTCGTGAGGTACCCGCGGTCAATGAGGTGCCAACCCGAAAGGATAAAAATTGAAATACTTGGCCCAAAATCACAAATCAATTATGAATAACTAATAGTAAATACTATATATGAAAACTAATTGCTCGCCTGCTCAGACAAACAGTCAAACATACACAACTCATTCGCAAGGCGGGACGATTTTAGTGAACTCAGTCTGTCTAAACCTAGAGATAGATTGAGAGATAAAAAAGCTCGAGATATAAGACCTGACTTTATAAAAGAAAAAAGGCCTGAGCTTCACAGACCGATTTCGAGCTTTAATTATCGCTAACTTTTTCACCCATGCCTTTTTTCCATAAGGCGCTCCAATCGTGCGAGCGTGACTGAATTATAGATGACTGTGAAAGTCAGACATCCTTTATAGATATTTTAATCAATTTTTTATTTTTCTAATTTCTATTTAAATTTTAAGGAATAAGTGAGCTCTTTTTTTTCACTTTTGAATGAATTTTATATTAGAAATTAACAAGATATCCTGATTCCTTAACAGACGACCGTCGTTTCTGCATGCTTCGATCCCCTTTCCCTCACCAGTCATGCCAGTCACCACAGACACCTAAGTCCCATAGTGTTTCACAGACTTCAAAAATAATCAAAACTTCAAAGTTTCAAGATTTCAACTAAATTTTTATATCGTGTAGAACTTTTTTAAAAGGATAACGTGATTGATATTTTCATTTTATATTGGATGGTACTCATCGTCATCATCATCCCGCAAAGCTTTGTAATCGGCATAGATAGAATAGATTAGCGTTTTTGTTTCTATTGCAACTTGCAAGGGTACTCATGTGAGTGTTCCTCCAAATGTTATATTGACTAAAAAATATAAGCAATGAAAAAAAAAAATCCGTAGCAATCAAAGAGTCAATCGTTTTTTTCAGATGGCTGCCTCAGGGATGAAACGTTTGATCAAGAACCCCTGGCTCAAGGGTGGATTAGGTTTCATGTGCGGGGCTGCTCTGACCGGCATCAGTTATTCTTTCAAAGAAAAGCTCGAGGTCCCTTCTCAGCCCATCAGTCGGTTTCTTCAAAAACATCGCGTACTTGCTGCCGAGGGATTCACCAACTCAGTTTTGGAAACGAAGAGTAAGAGTTTGACTGCTTGCTGGGATCGAAACTGGGACAAGTAATGTCTGTTAATGTTGATGAATGTAGACCGTTATATTTTCACCTGTGGCTAATAGGCGAGAACCTGATTCTCTGGTGAAGCCTCTTCCAACAAATCCAACCTCCGAGGACGAAGAGAAGAGAAAAGAGAAAGTGGTCAACCACACACCAAGGGCTAAAAGGATCATTGTTCTAGTTCGTCATGGTCAATATAATGAGAATGGAAAGGTATGAAAAAACTAGTTGTCAGTCTCTCAAAGCCAAAGATTAGGTGCTGAGGCTCCTCATTTTTTTTGGTGTAGCTCTCTCTGCAAACTTTTTATTCTTCCGATTGTTAATTTCATGACCTGTCTAACTTCAAATTTTCTTTTAAAAAGGACGACTCGGAGAGAATTCTCACAAGCCTTGGGCGTGAACAGGCAGATCTGACGGGGAGAAGATTGGCCCAGCTCACCGCTTTCTTAAAGTCAAAAATTCAAGTAGACGATAACAATAACAAGGTTAAAATGAAAATGGGAAGTGCATTTCTCACTTTTGACCAATAAAAGTTTCCAGTCTGAACTAGATGTTCGATTCGTCACCTCAACGATGTCAAGGGCAAAAGAAACTTCGGGTATCATACTCAACCATTTTCCGGATCAAACTACCGAAAGGTACGTTGTGACAAATTGAATGTTAAAATTGAACTTTTTCCTCCCCCATCGTAAATATTGTAGAAATTAAGTTTTTAATCGGCACAACTTTTTACAGTTGTGATTTGATTCGCGAAGGAGCGCCTTGTGAGCCTGTACCTCCTATTAGCAGTGCGCTTTGGTGCCCTTCCCCTCAAGCATTTTTTGAAGATGGGGCAAGAATTGAGGCTGCATTCCGAAAGCATATTCACCGTGCCGACCACCGACAAGTCAATGATTCTATTGATATCATCGTGTGCCACGCTAATGTTATAAGATACTTTGTTTGCCGAGCACTCCAGCTTCCTCCTGAAGGTACATTTCTCTTTAAACTTTGATTTCTTATTTTAGAAATCCACAAATTGTTTACTTAAAGCCTGGCTCCGATTTTCACTCTACAACGGAAGCTTTACTGTTCTCACTGTTCAGCCCAGCGGTTCTGTGTCCTTAAGCATTATGGGAGAAGCGGGTCACTTTCCTGTAGAGAAAATGACTTTCCATTGATGACCAATATTCAAAACTTTTTGATGATGTTATGACCAAGATCTTTGTAGAGTAATCATTTCATTAAATATTAATCCCACATTAAAATGGATCTTTGATTAAGGCATGAAACGTTAAGGGGTGACTCTTGTAACTGGTCCGCGCAGTTGACTGGTACCTTCGGCGCTCGAAAAATCATCCTGGATTTTGTCTGTCGCCCCCGAAGGTTTGGATCTTCTTTTCCTACATCGGATAAAATTTTGATGCAAAAATCCCAAAGGCAACAAGTTTTTTTATTTGAAAGTAAAGCAAATATGAGGTTGCGTGAGGGACGCACGCAAAGTCACGCACTACACTGCAGCTTTCAAACCGTTTTTTTTACTGTGAGCATCTTTTCTATCGACGAGAACGAGTTAACTTAATCAATATCAGCTGTTGCTGCCTTTGGTAATGCAGCGGCCAGTGTTGGTTTGAAACTTAAAAAGTATAAATACAAAATGACAAAGAAGCATTTAATGACCCAGCAATAACGATTTTTACGGTCAATCTAGAAAAATTTTGTGATTCAACACGAATTGAAGTTTTTTAATTTGGTCGTGATGCTGCCAGTACTTGTTGAGTCAGATCCATTCGAGTGACGGTGATTAGTCGACTTTGACAGTGAGTGTGACATTCCATGCACGACTAACATCCTGCATGGGAATTGAAGTTGCGAGGTAGTCGGACTCGGAGCTAGAAGATATTGGGTCTGATCGAGAGACAATAAGACACTACAGTTTAAGAGAAGAGATTTAAAACTCATAACAAATGTGCCACCAGCTACCACTGGTTGTGAAAAGTACTGCCTAGAAATTAAAGACACTTCCCAACTGTTAGGTTCGGACGTGAAACATCCACCCATTGTCATCCCATCAATACTTCAAAGGATCTAATTAAAAAAGAGAAGCACCGTCTATGAGCGCTGATAAGCATTTTGTCTTGTGTTTGCATAAAAGCTTCACATAAAATGTTATCAAGTACTTCAATCGAGAGGTCCGGTTGAATATCAGGACAGGATAAATGAAAAAGGTAAATCTAAACTAAACTCTGTAATATTAAATGCTGAGTTTTTCTGTTCGATTGGGGCTTGTTATTCCTTTCACTCAAATTGTACCTGAGAATAGCTGTAGCCCTTGGAAAACTTTAATATCAAATATCTGACGCACAATGTGTTAAACCAATTTATAAAATCTTTGTGGCTGTCAAAGGAGCTAAACTAGCTATTCGTAATGCCAAATATCTCTTTGTATCAAAATCAAACCATTTGTCGATTAATTGCATATCAGTGTCATTTTTTAATGAAACTGCTCAAAGATTTTCTTCACTAAGTTTGATTTATCATATATTTTTTGCTTTTTAAATAAATAATTCAAATAAAACATAGGGTTGACAGCAAGCTTCAGTGTAAATTTTTGAAAGTTTCAGTTATTATCCCAAAAAATCGATCTGCTTCAATGTGGAATGAAAAGTCAAAGCCAAGTGGTATGAAGGGTCAAGGCCCGGAACTCTGCAGGCATGAAGCCACAGGTATTTCGTATTTCAAAAGAAAGTAAATACTTTCACACAAAGTTGACAAAAACATTTTTTAATAGTTGTAGGCAGTTCAAGTACAACATCACCTCCTCTTTCTGCATCAACCAACTTGTTAGGTCTCAATGGATTATGCGATCAAATAACATCTTTAGGACAACCAGATTTATCACATGAAAGAAAAGGTCAGTTTCCAATATTTGATAGCTTCAAGATTATTTATCATGCCGACATCTACATCGTTTTGTTTCAATTTCAATAAACCAATAAATGAAGCGAGTGAATTATTGTGAAAATGAAATGCCAAGACAAACTGATTGCCACATAAATTATTTTAGATCAGCATCTTAAATGTTAGAAAAGAAAAACCAATCTTTTTTACGGAATGATTGAGATTTTAAGCTCTTAAATCGTGTCGAATTAGTAGGATAATTTTCAAAAAATTGGGTCCAAGAAATGATCATAAATAATTCTTAACGATATTCTTTCATTTGAAATAAAATCATTGAACTCACGGGTCATTTTTGACGTTATTTTTATTATTTTTCTAGTCTGATTTTAAGACATTTAATTTATTCGAAGGTTTTATTTGAGTTTTACCAAAATTAAATTTTCTTTCAGAGGTGAAAAATGAATACAGGCAGTTTTGTAAATTTAACAAATTTACTTTTGGGACGTGAAATGGGAAAACTAGAGAGCCTTGTCTGTTCACAATCCATCAATCAAATCATCTTATTCTTTGTAGATCCGTATCCAAAGTCTCCTGAGCCCCCCTTACTCGGTGCTTTCTCGAATCAAGTTCTTTCCAACTCGCACCTAGGCTCTGCTCTACATAACTCAGTTGCAAGATCATTTAGCGACTCCACTAAACATGGTAAAGAACTTTTATTGTAAGAAAGAAGATGAAAAATTAAGAATTATTTACAATTTATCAAAAGATCGAGCAAAAAATGTCTACGCTCATGTCGATCAGCCAATCCATTTGAATAGCCGGGGTTGGCACACAGACTACGATCCCGGACTTGGTGGTTCAGATTGGCAAGGTAGTAAAGAAATCTTTCGTATGTTTCATTTTTTTCAATGTTTGTTTGCTCTAAAATCACTAGGATCCTACAACTCGTTGTACTTTTCAAAGACACATAATGAGGTTTCTCGCTCTCAATCGGATCAAGCACCTTCAAACAATGAAAAAACCTTTTTGCAACTTTTGAATTCATCCCCAGGTTTTGTATTTAACTATTAATGGAAAAGTAGAAACGAGGATTTAATTTTTCAAGATGTGCGTGTAACATTTCATTTCTTCTTGTCATTTTAGGATCATGTCACGATCAAGAAAGCCTACAAAAGCTATACAAAGCCAAAGTTATATTTGCTCTAAAGCTTGGTTACAGCGAAGCTATTTTACAAAATGCACTTCGTAAAGTTGGACTTCACTCGGGAGAAAATCAACTGCTGGAGGAGCTGATTACCCTTCAAAAAAAGAAGCTGCATACGAATGATATTTTGGATACCCATTCGGGTCAACTGCTACGCGAGGAGCGTGGCAGTTCATTTTCCATAAGAAGCGATTCAGGTTTGTTTCAAATTCTTCAAAATCCTGGGCACTAAGGGTTGCACCACTGTGTTTTGATGGACATCTTTGTCTCTTGTGTTGATTTATTTTGTCAAATATTTATTAATTATTTCTTAGGTGTTGATGTATCTGAAAAAGAAACGGATCTTTTACCCATAGTCATTGATGGCAGTAATGTTGCCATGAGTCATGGAAACAAGGAAAGATTTTCTTGCAAGGGTATTCGAATATGTGTTGACTGGTTTTTTCAACGTGGCCATAGAGATATTACCGTTTTTGTTCCGATGTGGAGGAAAGAATCTCCAAAAGTGGAAAATCCGATAAGTGGTAATTATCTGAAGTTCACTTTAAATAACCGATCAGCCAATTATCTACTGAAGTACATTTACTTTAGACCAACACATTCTCGGAGAGCTTCAGAAAGAAAATTTCCTTGCTTTCACACCGTCTCGACAAGTACAAACACGTTTTTCACAAAATTTTCATTAAAATGTATGAAAAGTATTCAAAACATCTTATTATCAGGTCTCAGGGCGACGCTATGTTTGTCACGATGATCGATACATCTTGAATCTTGCCTGCGAAACGGGAGCTATAGTTGTTTCTAATGACAACTACAGAGATCTTGTCAACGATAAACCAGACTACAAAAAAGTTATAGAAGAAAAGGTTCTCATGTACACGTTTGTTAGCGATAGGTGAGAAAAGAAATTATTGTTTAAGATGCTCTTCATGCAACTACAATGAAGAACGTAAAGATCGGAAAATACTACTACTACGATTAAATTGTCAAATTTTAAATATTATAGGTTTATGCCGCCAGACGATCCTTTAGGGCGAGGAGGTCCTAGTCTCGAAGTATTTCTTCGTAAGCCAAAGCCTGTCGTTGCTACTCAACTCTGTCCATACGAAAAAAAGTGCACTTATGGATACAAATGCAAGTTTTACCACCCAGAGAGGAACTCGCTGCCTCAAAAAAGCATAAGCGAGACCCTAAAGGAGAACTCGAATAGAAAGATATATGAAGTTAGGTCAAGGAGCCCAACCGGTGAAATAATTGGTAGAAGTTGTTTGATTCTGTCGACATCACTAGTAGTTAAAGAATAACATTTTACGAAACTTTAAACAGGGGACCCTCTAAGTCGTACGCCATCCATGCAGTCAAATGACCAAAGATTCTCATCGAAAAAAGCTTTATCTCGGACGAAGTCATTAAATCCAAACATAGAAAGGACTGGGATGCATCCACATTTTCAAGACCAAACCATATGGACACATCAATTTGATCCTGAAAGACAAAGTAGGGGATACTTTAAGCTAACTTTAAAGGTGCGATTTTTACAATATCTGCCTCAAAACTCCAGGTTTGAACATGCATCACCGTCTCCGGGTTGGTTCTGAGGCGATACCTTCACTCCATCAAACTCTAATAGACACCAGCGTTCCGCCTCCTTCTTGCCTTTCTTGGAAGAGGTTTGAATCCAGTGATTTAATGGGGCATCATCAAAAACTGGAGCGACAGCTCACTCTCAACCCTCACATCGATCTCAGACTTCCTGTTACCCAAATCCCAGGAGACCCATCTATACCTGATTTATTTGCTTATCCTCCTCCAATAATTGCAAACCTCAGGCAGTTACATAGTCCAGTCAAGAGAAATTCATCTGCACCAGAAGTAACTTCGGCGGGAGCTATTTCCAGGTAAATTTTGGCCTCTTTCAGCACGTTTTCAACTTGCCGTTATTGTCTCTTTATTTAACCTGAAGATCACCAATTCCTACCATGTTTCAAATGGATCACGAAAAGTCGTCAGCCTTGAAAACCTCCCTTAGCTCTCTAAATAACTCAGCATTATCCTACAGGCAAGGTCCAGGCGTTATTGGTGACAGGTTTGTCGCACACTATCCCCCACCTGATTTCAGTTGTGCAGGAGAAAATATGAACAACGAAGATCCATGTTGATCGCTACTTGTCTCTACAAGATATTTTCTTTTCTAAGAGGGTTTTTTCTCATTTTTTATCGAAGACCTTAACTGCAACATGAAATTCAAATTTATTATTTAAGGACATGATAAAAATTAGTTTGAAGTTATACATTCAGCCTTATTCAAGAAAAAAGTTCTAGTAACTTCAGTTTTATGAAGTTGATTCATTTAACCTTCCAATAAAATGGCGATTTTTGTTTCTGTTACATTTTCCACATGACTGGATCATTTCTAAAGCTTTCCCATTTTCATAATGAATTCTACTCAACCATCGCATCCTATTTTCATGGTTTCAGTACCAATCTTATATACGTCAGAATTTTAAAAGTAATTATTTTACTCTAAATGTTAATTGGTACATTTTTTACCCCTAGCCTGTAAATATATTCCAAAGGACTTGGAGACTAGCAATTTATCAATCTTTATACTGCTTCAAATTTTTTTTTAAATAAAACTGTAATCTTCTTTATTTTTCTGTGGCACAATTCGTAAATTTTCTCCTTCAGATTTCTGCAGGGTTGGGAGAAATTTTTGAGCACTTTTCATCCTTAATAAAGATCGAACAAACAGTCAGTTTTCAATTTTTTGATGCTCCGGCGAGCACTTTTTTCTTCGGGCTGCTTTAATGGTTTGGATTAAGCCGTAGAGATAACCTCTTATAAATTTTATTTAATCCATTTGTGGAAGTAGATCTGGTCCAGTGCAAGAATTTTTATTTCAAACTGTTGGAAATGCTGTCACATTGCCAATAACATTGTCAAGACTGGAACAAAGTTTAGTAACAAAGAAAAATTAAACGGCCATACATCAAAAAAAGATATTTGGAACCAAATTACAGAGGTTTCCACCTTGTAAATATTCATAAGACAAGCTTAAATTCGGGAATCTAAAAATTTTAATTGGGAAGTAAAATCAGAAAACTCACCGACTATCTTGGTTGAGAAAAATAGCAATATTAGACCTTTAAGCTTGCGTAAAACTCATTGCTAAGATTAATTAAAGAAAATAAGAAAAAAATTGTTAAAAAACCAGATTTTAACAACATAAACTGAGCAAAAGACGCATAATGGGGATAAGATAAAAAGATAATCTCGAATTACACAGTAAAACCAACCATATTTTACCAGAGAAAAAGAGATGCTTAGATCGTAGTAAGATTTTAGTCGAAGTCGTTTTGAATTCCCAGGCAAGTGGAGGACAACCCAGGAGAAGAGTCCAAAGGCCTATTTCTCGATGTTGACAAATGAGGCCTTGGATTTCTCATTAAAGTCTTGTGTTTGCGTGAGGTCTCGGTCGAATGGATCAGTTCCCAGCTGAAAGTGGACAAATGGTAAAGAAGTCTCTTTTGCTACTCAGTTGAAAGTTACCAAGTATGGCAGAAGTATCTGAAGCAAGAAAACTCCCTACAGAAATATGGACCTTGGCGTAAGTTGCAGGAGCTGCAGAGAGCATCTTCCAAGTATGGGTCAACTTGAATCTATAATCAAGTTAAACAGGGCAGATATGAAATAAAATTTCACAAACGTTTTACCTTTTTGGTAAATTTTGGCGTCCTTATTTCGATAAATGCAGCTGCAAGCGCATTCATATATGACTTTGTCTCACTAAAAGCAACGCGTCCAGATCCAATAGGGTACTTGTACTTATCAGTGTCAATGCCTGAAAAAACTGTTTTCATAAAAGATTCAAAAGCACGCTCAGTTGATAAGACGCACTGGCAAATATAACTCCTCCAAAAAGATCATTGAAAACATTGCAGAGACCTTCAGCATTCATTGTTCCATGTAGAGCACCAACAAACACGGTCTTCTTGGGGTCAATTTGATGAGAAGTAGAAAACATACAGCTGCAATCCTCTTTCTCGTCAGTATATATAAATTTCCAACTCCAGTCAAGTAAAGTTTACCTTGAATCCGCAACTACCCAAGGAATAACTTGAATGTCCTTTGTCCTGGACTTGCGTGGTGAAAAAAGACTGTAGTACCAACTACCGCCACTTCCAAAGTCATGAGTGCAAGCGGTCAGCAAGCTCCTTACCTTCAAGTAACGTTTGAGTCGACGAATTAATTCTCCAAAAATACATTTTTACCTGGGTCTCATGTTCAAAGATAACGTAAAGGTAACCTTTTGGTGTTGCAGTGACACTTCTGCTTGGCCAGTCAACTCGGACATTCCCAAAAGTCTTGAGTTGAGCAGCCAGCGCCTGCTCAGTAACATCCCAAGCAATACCACCAAGAAATACTTTGCACGACAGTTGGGAGGTACTGAAACAGTTCCATTTTCATTTGAGCAAAATGCCAAATATCAATTTTTATCTCACAATAAATCTCCACGATGAGGGAGCTTTCCAGACCAAGTGAGAGTTGCACTGTTGATAGCTAAAATATAATTAATGTCAAACCTTTTTTAGAGAAAATTTTAAAATCCCCTCAAGAGTTTTGGTTGGTATTAGGAGAAATATAATGAGTTTTGAAAACTAAAACAGAGACGCTAAAAGTGCTTTGTTTGGGTTCATCCTACTCTAACCTGCATAACGAGCCCTTCCCGGCCCTCCTGCAAATATCAAACCTGCACTACTGCGGTGATTACGTGCAGCAAGATCCAAGATATCAAACTGTTGGTGAGGCGATCCCCCAAACCCCAAAGGTCGTACTGAGCAAGGTTTGAGAACAAAACTTCTGTTTCCCGAAGCCGGTTGTTGGGCAAAGTAATCATCAAATGGCTGCTCCAGGTTTGAATCCAGTCGACTGAGTTCACTCAGGAGCCCAGTGTCATCATTGATGCAATGATCGAGGTTTTGAGGTAAAATCTGTTATTAAAATGACATGATTTAACGATACTTAAAAAACCAAATTTGAAACAGCCTCATTGACCTGATCCCTTTTTTGAGAAAAATTTTGGTGGTGGTGGATAGTTTGCAACGAAGCCTAAAATTAATCGGTCAAAATACCCAAAAAAAATAGAATGACAGACAAAAATGCATTTAAGAACCTGGGCAACAGCTGGATCAAAGTGCGAGAGTCCAGATGCTTGAAGAATATTCAAATTATCTCCGTGGCATGACTTCCCAAAGTGAACTCCTCTGTGACTTGACAATGAGCAAAGGGGAGATCCAGGAATTTTCATGGAAAATGTGTTCATACTCACATTGCGCTAAAAGTTACAACGTTTATGTTAGTTGTATGGATAAGACTGAAGGTTTGGCTTAGGTACTCACAATTAGTTCAGAAAGCCCCTCGATGTCTATATCTCTCTTAACAGACTGCCCACGAGAGTCATTGCTCTCAAAACTCGTCCCATAACCAATGTCAGACTGGGGGCTCAGGTCTCTGTTAAAAAGTAGGCATTAAGAGTGCCCCCACGAGGCACACTCTCAGTTTAAATTTAACATACCTTCTTTCAGAGGGCTTGGATAAATTCAAGCCATCCCTAGACTGACTAGAGGAAAACCCAAAACCGCTTGAAGGAGGTGTAAACGAGCTGGAGGGTTGCCGACAGGGTGATTCACTAAATTAGCTCTATTAATTATTTTCGCAACTAGCGAAGAATGGGAGAAAAAAATTAATACCTTTTAAGATGAATCCCAAAAATCTGGTCCATTAATTGACCTTCGTCATCAATAAGCCCGTTTCTGAAGTGGTAGAGATCAGGGTCAGGAACGCTGAAACCCAAAACCTTGTAAAAAAAGTAAAAAGAGGAAGTACTTGCGAATCTAGTTTAACCTCATTACGGAATGCCCAACAGAGTCGCCTTGCTTCCCAGAGGATGAACTGTTTGATCTTGTGAAAAGATCACCTATGTAATCCGATAAAGATTCGTCACGACTAAACTGATTGCGACATAAAACTCGATTAAGGGGGCTCGTCACATCTGGATATTTGAAATCTCCACACTAGCATCAAGCAAAATCAAGATACGGTTTTAGTCGAGAACCATTAAAACCACAAAGCTAACCTGTAGAGTTCGAACTACCCGCGATGCACTTGAGTTGCCTCCTGGGGGTGCAAAAGTCGACGGTGATAAGCCCAGAATGTCGTACAAGAAATTTGTCGAGTGAAAATCTGCCGCTGACAATGGAGGCAACTCCGATCTTGTGCTAGTCACCGGCTCAGAGGAAGAACTTGGTTTCGGAAAAGACATTCTGAAAAATTGTGCCATTGAGTGAACCAGAATAGCAAAACTTAGCGATCACATAAAAGAACTGGAAGTTTACTCCACTCCACAGTAAAAGACTAAAAGTAAATTTATAAGTGGAAAATTTCAGATCCATACCTTTACAGTCCAGGGACCAATTTCTAATAAATGTTTCTCTTGGCTTTGAATTGCGAGCCGCAACATAAATTGACAGTTTATAAGACTGTTTCACCAAACAAACTTCATGCTTTACTTTTACTTTGGCTTTTATGTGGGATATAGATTATCCAGTTTTGGACTGGTTGGCTCATGGCTATAATTACCAATTCCCACTAACCTAAAGTTTCTGCACGACCGACGAAGTTCCGTGACTCATTCAAAATAGCTGTTCCGATTTGAATCGGAAATCCATTAGGAAATACCCAGAACCGTCTAAATGGTGACCTTGGGTGCCAGCCGCCAGGTGCCTTTATTGTAAACAATAGTTATTTTTAACAATGGTTGATTCTAGAGGCTTGAGAAGTACTTGGAAATGAGTAGAGAAACGTTTCGTGGCTTAAATCGTTACCCGTATTTCTTATATATTTTATAATAGAAGGCCTTGCATAAAAGCCCGATGTTGATATGTCGGTTGAAGAAGAACCGTTGGATAAAAAATATTTAAACTTTGAAAAGTTAAAAACTTAATAATCATTTAACTTCCCTATGTGCCAAATACAGTTCACCAATCTTAGGGTCAGTATGGTGCAAAAATGCACTTATTTGCACGAAACTTTCACACGGGCGGGTTAGGAAAACAGCTGCATGTGCACGACAGCTGCAGGCTGCATGCATATACAGATAGGTGAGTTGAGCGAGCCTGAGTCAAATCAATAAAATCCCTCGATATATCGATTTAAATCTAGACGGACTTGACTCATTATTATTATTTTAGAGTTCAGTAGAAATTCATCGAACAAAGTACAAGAATTGACACTTGCTTTTCAACTCCTTGCTTATGTTTTTTTTGTACCTCCTCGACCTCTAAACAGGTAAGTCACAAAACCAATTCAAGAAATAATCGTTATTTTTTGCCTTTTTAATTCTCAACTGTAAATCATTTAAGTCAGCAAATAGTTTATTGGGCTCTAAATAAGAAAGTAATTGCTTGCTTCACCCTACTAAGAATCTCATTACTCGCATCTACTATTAACATTACTAAATACATTCTACAATTTTAAAACCGATTGTTGGCATTACTAAAACTCTTCAATTTTTGTCTCTGGACAGAAAGGAAGGCAGGCTGTATTTTTGGCCGTCTCTTACTGATTTGTGACCTTCATTTTTAGAACTTTGAGGCCTCGTTTCGCCAAGTCTTGCCGAATAAAGAGTTAGTCGGGGGAGTTCAACATACTTTAAAGGTTAGCCATCGTAAGGGATTGGTGGATAAATATTTATTGCTCAATTTACAATTAAAAATATATGCTGTCTAAGCTCTAAAGCCACCATAATTTTTATCTCTCAGTTGCTAGCACTTGTAATTGTTGATAATTTTTTTTAACAGGTGTGCAAAAGTTTGCTTAACTAAAGAAAGTACAAAATGGCCTTCTCCGGTTTGAAAAAGCAGTTTAACAAAGCGAACCAATATGTGTCGGAGCGAATTTCAGGAGTTGAAGGAACAAAACTTGACAATGAGTTTCAATTGATGGAGAGACGGACGGATCTAATGAATGAACTTGTGGAGGATTTGCAACTCAAAACAAAAGAGTACTTGCAGCCCAACCCCACTGTCAGAGCCAAAATGGCAGCTGTTAAAGGAATTTCCAAACTATCGGGGCAAGCAAAAGCCTCAACTTATCCCCAACCTGAAGGAACGCTGGGGGAAGCGATGTCAGGCTACGGTAGGAAGCTGCAAGATTTCGACCATGCTGTCATTTTTGCAGAGGCTCTTGTTGAGATGGGAGAATCACTCAAGCAAATTGCTGACTATAAGTATTCATTGGATGATAATGTGAAGCAAAATTTTCTTGAGCCCCTGCATCACACTCAATCGAAAGATCTTAAAGAAGTAATGCACCACAGAAAAAAGTTGCAAGGCAGAAAATTGGACTTTGATTGCAAAAAAAGGAAGGGTGCAACCGAAGAAGAAATAAGACTGTCTGAAGATAAATTTGCCGAGTCCCTCCATCTTGCCCAAATAGGAATGCACAACCTTTTGGATGGATACGGAGTTGAGCATATCACTCAACTTGGCCAACTTGCCGACTCATTGCTTGAGTATCACAGAAAATGCTCTGGTATTTTACAAGATCTGACAGTGAAACTGAGTGAAAAAGCAAAAGAAGCTTCTTCTAAACCAAGAACTGAGTTCAGGTATATAAAATTTAGTTAGCCAATGAACTGTGACAAAGAATATTGCTGATCATTTTGATGTGAGGTTGGCAATCTACGCTTGATTTTAAGTCACAATTTCTGACAAAAAAACAAAATTCAAACTCAAACTTTGTTTTTAATTTTTTATCCTTTCTTGACTTTTCGAAAATTTTGTGATACAAAAATTTTATAGGGCCAAAACCCTTGAAGACTTGGGCATCGAAAGAGTCAATAGCGAAAACAATCTGGCTGGAATCGTAACCAATCAAAATTACAGTCGTTCCAACAGCGAGAACAATCTCAAGAGTAACGGAGGGTGGAACTCAACATCAGGCTTCTCCAACAACAACAATCCTCCGTCGACAACGCCAGGTCTCATTTCAATATCTTCCAGCATTTCACAATCAGATTTTAGCAGGTGAGAAGAAAAGATGATTGGAAAAAACCTTAAAATTTTGAACTACCAATGGCTGAAACTTACAGGCCCCACACAACCAGCTCGGGCTTCTCTGAGACAGCATGGGGCCATAGCTTTCCAACTCCGTTGCCCCGCCCTTTTACTTCTTCGTCTGCACCATCTTGCAAGGCACTTTATGATTTTGATGCAGAAAATTCAACGGAATTATCTTTCAAAGAAGGAGATACAATCTACTTAAAAAGTCGAGTCGATGAGAACTGGTTTGAGGGGACTGTTAATGGAAGGTCAGGATTTTTTCCCGTCTCTTATGTCACCGTTGTCGTTCCACTAAGTTAAAGAGCTGAAGCATGTCAAAACTCTGTCATTTCTCGCCTAAAGGCTAAAATTTGTTTCAAAAATCTTTGTAACCTTGACCACCTGTCTCTTCTGAATCATCTTATTGTCATATTTACACCATATTATTCTTGAGTTTTAGGCTGAAACCATCCATCAAATTCCCTTATATAAGGGTTAGCCCCTCGTTTTTATGGGGTTAATCAGTTCATTTGTATACTCGTTTGAAAAATATGCAAAGAGCTTCGAAGACGAATCACCAGATTACAAAACATTGCACGCTTGAATGGCTCTTTCCCTCTGACACTGAAATGATTCTTGGCGAGCACGTTGATATTGTAAAATTATACTTTTTCCTGTTTATTAACTGTGATCAATTCTACCAATGTACTTTTATCAAAAATTAAAATCAACTTTATATCTTGAATTTATATGGATTATATTGTAGAGACTGGACTCGCACATTGATGAAAAAAATTAACTTTAATGTTGTGAAGAACTAATTTTAAATAAAAATCCTTCGTTTTTCTTTTCTTCGGGTTTCACATGAACTTTAATTAGTACTCCTGCCTCACAATGTAGCAAATTAATTAGCTAAGTCTTCTATTTAGCCTGAGACTTTGGGCCATAGTATACAATAATCAATTGATTTGATGATGGTTCTTTTTGCCCTAGCTCAATACTTTGGGGTTCTAACCTTAAATTAGAAGATCTCTTATTGATCTTTCTCACCTAGGCAGAAAGGATAGAACATCCACGTTAGTGTTGATGCAGTTTCCATGATGAACAGTACAAAATTTAGATCACTTTGGTGCTTTCCAAGCATCCCA
>Ga0194133_10005200_pt1 | contig 16728 bp, 14 predicted proteins | sample TA2KigOf40mmetaG_FD_155448 | JGI IMG/M metagenome (GOLD analysis project Ga0194133, IMG submission 155448) | Freshwater microbial communities from Lake Tanganyika, Tanzania - TA2015055 Kigoma Offshore 40m | ecosystem: Environmental > Aquatic > Freshwater > Lake | place: Tanzania: Lake... | reverse complement strand
ATCCGCTGGTTCTGCCCGGGTTGAATTAAAGGCTAAGGCCCCAAGAAGGGCGATGATGCACAACCCCTTGAACGAGGTAAGTCTGTTGCTTTTGAACTTATCCATAATTTTTTAAATTGAAAATGACGACGATCAATTTTTATTAACGTCACTTGACGCGTTATCGTTCAAGGTCTGAACTTAATTTGTAGCGCATGATGCGGTGATTGCCTTTGTCCGCAACATAGACAGTACGTCGAAAATACGCCACCCCGCTTGGGCTGTGGAATTGGAAAGGGCCTGAGCCCCTTCCACCAAAGGAAGCCCTCACCTGACGGGTCAAACCTGAACTCGGTGGGGGGTTCACGCCTTCGTAACCCTTGGAGGTAAATTGGTACAAAGAATCCCTAACCGCATCCACCACGAACAGGTACCCTGTCTCGTCCGGGGCAACGCAAACATCCGCAGGGGCCGTGAATCGAAAGGGCTCGTAGAGGAAGCGACTTGCCTTGGTGCGATCGAATTGAACCAGGGTTTGGTTTTCGGAGTACAAGGTCCCAACCTCCGGATTTTCGGTTGAACGGATCCAAAGCGCCTTGTATTCGGCTTGGGTTGCCGATTGCAAGAGGATAAAATCCCTGGAGGGATTCATGCCAAAAACAAGCTGCGGTGGCCCCATCAAGCCACATAAACCTGATGGCGCCATGGCCGATTTCAGCCCGGACAAGGAAGGGTTAAGACCGGGTACATACCCGTTGTTGGATCGGTCCGGCCTGAAGACCAGTACCGCATGGTCCGGTGCCGCGGCGGATAGGGTGTTGTTGGATGGGCCTCTTCTGGCCAGATAAAACCCATGATCCCCCAGGCATGCGATTCCGGTGTATTGAACCTGTTCGTCAAACCTCCCCCTGAAATTGGTGTTGCTGCGGCTCAAATCATTGAACGGGTGCACCAAGGTATCCAGAAAAACCGGCTGCGCCGTGGCACTGCGTTCGAGCACATAAACCGCGGCGAGGTTGCGTCGAACGGGAATCCCTGCGCTATCGATCAACGTATCCACACGGCCCAAAACGTAGGTGTGGAGTCGTAGATCTTGAGTGACTTTGGTGGCACCGGGAATAGGGATGGTTTGAAAACGTTCTCCTTTGAGGTCCAAGACATGGACCCCTTGGGCATCCGTAACATAAACCATCTCATCGTAGCCCACCCAAACATCGGTTGGGGACATGAACTGATCCCAAACCGGCAAAACGGGGACATATCCAACCACGCTTTGAACCGCTGTAGGGTCAATGGCCCCTTGTTCGAAAATTTCATCCACCGTATCGTCTTGCCGGGTTCCCAGCATGAAATCACAAGCACTCATGCATGCCATTGCCAAAAACAGGACTACAACCCGGACAGGAGTAATGGATATGGGATTCAATTCTTTCATGATCAATATTTCAATCGTTAACACTACCCCAAGCAACCATCACACCCAACCTATGGACGGGACCTAAGCCTTGCCGGCCTGCAAAGGCATAATCCAAGCGCAGGTTTCCAAAAGAACGAGGGAGACTCCAACCCAATCCCCAAGAAGGCCATTGCCCTACTCCGGGCTGATGTTCGTAACCGCCTCGCACAAACATCAAATCCCGGTAACTGTATTCCATAGCGGCACCCAGACTCTCGGCCTGGTCGGTTGGGTGATTCAATTGAACGACTCCATCAATCTTGTGTTCGCCTTCGCGGTACACCAAACCGGATAAACCAAGGCGTAAAACCGTTGGCGGGGCCAGAGACTCAAAGGTACCAAGGGTGTCTGTACGCGACAAGGATGGTCGGAGCAAGCGGCCCTGCGGGGTAACGTTCATCCCGAAATGATTGATGCCCACGGCAAGGCGCATTTCACGCCATCCAATATCGTAGCGAAATCCCATATCGACCGTGGCGTTATGGACCCTCCAATCCGGCATCTGCTCGTAAATCCAGTTCAATGACAAACCCAAAGCAAACCGATCCGTCAACGGACGAGCATAGGCCATACCCATGCTGGTGTTGGTGGCGTTGAAGGTCTGCCCCGTGCCCATGGGTTGAAATTCAGTGGTTACCGGCATAGCCCCGGTTTGCAAATGCCTTAACCCAAAGGCCATCACATCCCCGGATCCCATGCGCCTTGCCAATGCGGCGGATTGCATTCGTATACCCGACCAATAGGACAAGTGGTTGACTTGGCCAGCCCATGGACGGTCTGATCCATGAACCAAACCCGCCGGATTCCAAAACATAACCCCGGGTTCATTGACCAAATTGATGGCATTGCCCGCCATGGCCGCAGACCGGGCATCGGGCTGAATTTTGAGAAATTGAAAACCCGCCGTACCAATGCGGCTACGACCGAAGGCAGGCAGCCATTGGGCTTCTGCAACACCGGTCAAGGCCATGACCAAAGCCATGAGCATAGCTACTGCTAATCCGAACCCCCATCGCTGTCCCCAACCTGGGCTCCAACGCATGAACGAGGCTTTACTCCATAAATATAACAAAACAATTCTCATGGCCTCTAAATCAATGCAATTGGTTTTGGAGATGATGCATGGCCACGCGTGCCGGTACGCCTTCGTAGAGGATGCTGTACACCGTTGCCGCTATTGGAATGGAGCACTTGTGCAATTTGTTAAGTTCATGCACCGCACGGGCACTGTAATACCCCTCGGCCACCATGTTCATCTCCAATTGTGCGGAACGAACCGAATACCCTTTGCCCAACATTGCTCCGAAGGAACGGTTTCGGGAAAATTGGGAATAGGCCGTCACCAACAAGTCGCCCAAATAGGCAGATCCCTTGATGTCTCTGCGCTTGGGATACACCGCTCTAAGGAAGGATTTAAGTTCGATAATGGCATTGGAAACCAAAACGGCCATAAAATTATCCCCGTAGCCTAAGCCATGGGCAATACCACACGCAATGGCATAAATATTCTTCATGACCGATGCATATTCGCTCCCGGAAGGATCGTTAGAAACCTGCATATTCATGTAACGGTTCTTGAACATAGGAACCAAAGGCGTGGCCAATTCCGGGTGGGATGCGGCCAAAGTCAGAAAAGACAATTTCTCTGCGGCAACTTCTTCGGCATGACAGGGACCGGTGATCACCATGAACCGCTGCTCGTTTACCCGAAAATATTTTTGCAAGAATTGACCGATCAAAAGATTTTCCCTGGGGACCATGCCCTTTACCGCAGATAACACATTTTTACCATCAAAATCATGTTCGGACAAGGACGAAAGGGCATCCTTGAGGAAAGCTGCTGGAACGGCCAAGATGACCACCGAAGCCGTCGCAATGGCCTTGCGCAAATCTGCTTGCAAGGAGCCTCTTTTTAATTGCAAATTGGCATCGGTCAAATAGCGGGGATTGCGCTGGTGCTGTTGAATATACGCCATCGTTTCCCTGTCCCTCATCCACCAAACCAAAGGCACCTGGTTGTCGGACAGGACCTTGACCAAGGCAGTGGCCCACGAGCCTCCACCAACAACGGCAACCTTCATGAGCTCTTTGTTACCCATCATCCCTTAAGCGTCCAAAAATTAATCTTTACCTTGGAACAGCTGATCCTGTGGAACCACTTTGATCTTGCGGCCCTTGGTCAAATCCCTGGAAATGGCCGAATAAGGAGCTACTACCACCGCTTCGCCCGCTTTGAGCCCGCTCGTAATTTGGATAAAACGATCGTCTTGAATTCCGGTGACCACCGTGCGCTGTTCCACCTCATCCCCTTTACGCACAAAGACCACCTCGAGATCATTCCCTGCGTTGGATCCTCCGGATTCGTTGTTACCGCCTTGACCCTGGGCAGTTCCTTGGGAGTTACCTTCCTGATCATCGCCCGTTCCTGAATCGCTCCCTGATCCCACAGGTTGTCCATCCGAATCCCGAAGGGTAACCGCATTGATGGGCAGGGACAAAGCCCCATCCACACGGCGGGTAGTAATCTCGGCCGAAGCGCTCATCCCCGGTCTAAAGAGAAAATTAGGGCCTTGGTTATCCCCTAACATCGAAATTTTGACCATGAAATTGGTCACCTGATCGGCGCCCCCCGTTCCGGGCAAAGCCGAGGCACTGCTGCTGTTTGCAATCTCACGGACCACCCCCTCGAAGATCCGACCGGGATAGGCATCGACTTCCACTTTGACCGAATCCCCGTTGGTAACCCTTACCACATCGCTTTCGCTTACATCCACTCTCACTTCCATTCGTGTCAAATCCGCAATGCGAATCATCTCCGTGCCGGCCATTTGAATAGTCCCAACCACCCTTTCACCCAATTCCACCGACAATTTGGTCACGATACCGTCCATCGGGGCCAAAATATTGGTTCGGGCCAACTGCTCCCGCATTTCGTTCTGGCTGGCTTTGGCGGATTGAACCATGAATTCAGCCCCTTCCACCGCCTGCTGGGCGGATTCTATATCCTGCTGAGCCGACTCGTATTGAGAACGAGCGGCCTCCCATTCGGCCTGGGTGGCGACCTTGTCTTCGTACAGCTTGGCCGTACGCTTGTAAGCGGGTTCAACGGTGAGTCGCAAAATATTCTGAAGTTGCCTTAAACGAACTTTGGCAGAGGCTAATCCGGATTTGGCATTGTTTACCGCAGCTTCGTTGCGGTCCAAGGCGGCCGCCATCATTTCCGGATTGATCTTGGCCAAAAGTTGGCCTTTGCGAACCGCATCCCCTTCTTTGATGTTGAGAACCACGATTTCTCCTGAAACTTCCGAAGATATTTTGACCTCAGTGATCGGTTGAATTTTACCACTGGCCAGCACGGTTTCCACTAAGCTTCTCGCTGCCACCTTTTCTACAGCCACCTCCAAAGGGGGCGTTTGGCCCCACCAGCCTTGGCGACGGCCCACTGCAGCCAAAACCGCCATAACAATGACCACGACGGAGATCCATAGTATTCGTTTATTTGATATTGCAGGCATCGTTCTAAGAGGTTCAGGGGTTTTTCCAAGAGAAATTTCCTTCGTAAAAAGCCAATACCTTGAGTCGGAAAATTTCTTCGTAATAAGCTTGTAACCAAGAGGATTCGGCAATTTGAAGGCGGTTTTTGGCGTTGAGGTAATCTGCCAAAGGCAACAAACCCTCCTCGTATCGTTTGGCGGCCAAGGTGTAATTGGCCTTTTGGGCATCCAAATTGATTTGGTTCGTGGAGAGCCTGGCCACGGCGGCCCGGTAATCGGTGACCGCCCTGGTAATATCGCTATACAACGTGTTTCGGGATTGTTCGCTTTGTAGCCTTGCCAATTCCACGGCATTGCGCGATCGTTGTTCGGCGATCCGAACCTGCCCGTTGTTCCACAGGGGTATGCTCAGGCTAAGCCCCATTCCGCTACCCAAATTGTTACGAAACTGCTCACCGCGAGGCACCAGACTGGTTCTGTACTTGGGGATAGGTTGCACCACCACTAGGTTGGGGTCGTTTTGGAGATAACCAATGGGTCGCACCCCGTCGATTTCGGGGAGCAAAATAAATTGCTGACTGGTCGAAGCAAAGAGGGTGCTCAAATTAACAAAAGCCCCAACCCTGGGATAGCGGAGGGCCTTGGTGGCTTTGAGGTTGAATAACGATTGATTCAAACGTAAATCGGCCGCGATTACCTGAGGTTGCTTGCCCACTGCGTCACGATACAGGGCGTTCGCGGTGCCGGCGTTCCAAGCAGCGCCTCTTAGACTTGCCGTGTCCGGAGCAGCCACCTCAAAGCGTTCCGGATCGGGGACCTGAAGCAGCAAAGCCAAGCCAATACGAGCATTCATCGCCGTATTCATGGCATTGGTCAATGTGACCTCGTCCGAAGCCAATTGAGCCTCCAAGTTGTACAGATTATCCACCTGCAAGGAGCCCGCCTTGACCAATTGGCGGATTCGGGTTAATTGGTTGGCGGTAGAAGCCTTCTGCTGTTGCGCAACCGTGGTTAATTCCCTTGAAAGCAGAACCTGCAAATATGCATTCGCAATGCTGAGGGCGATATTGTTGCGCAATGCCTCTTGCTCTTGTACCGAGGCCCCTTGCCCCAAACGGGCTGCCTTCAGTTGATGTTGAAGCTGAGAACCTTGGTAGATTAGCCAAGAGCCGTTGATTCCCAATTGATTGGACTCCACCGTTCTTTCGATAAAGGTATTGGTGAAGGGGTCAATGGCACGACCACTGTTAAAGGCGAGACCTGCCGAGGCGTTCAGTGATGGGGTCATGGCCAAACGCGCCGCTTGCAGGTCCAGTTTGGCCCCGTTCACCTGCAATGCCCCTTGTTGCAGGGATAAGTTGTGCTCCAAGGCATAGCGCACGCATTCCTCTAAGGTCCAACCCGAGTGAGCGTTCTTGGTGGAATCGGAAGCATAGCCCGCGGCATAGCCCTCAAGCAGAATAACTAGGAATAGGGTTATTCTACGCATCCACAGACGCAAGCCAAGGGTATAAGTCGCCATAGAAGTTCCAAAAATCGTTATAAATCAATCTCCCGAGGTAATCTTTCCTTGAATTGCCGTTTGAATCCCGAACCATGGGCTTCAAAAGCTGCTTCGATGCTTTCTTTTCGAATTAATCCATTCCGGGGGTATTTTTGGACTTTCCGTTGCATAAAATTATATTATGAAAATTGCTATTGTCGGTACCGGCTATGTTGGCTTGGTGACCGGAACCTGTTTTGCCGAAGTAGGGATCGAAGTTCAGTGCATTGATATAGACCAGCGCAAAATTGACGGCCTCAAAGCTGGCAAAATACCAATTTACGAGCCAGGTCTGGAGGAAATGGTTTTGAGAAATTACAAGAACGGCCGACTACATTTCAGCACCCATTTGGGCGAAGCTATTCAGGGCGCGGAGGCCATCTTTATCGCGGTGGGGACCCCTCCCGGCGAAGACGGGAGTGCGGACCTCCAGTACGTTCTGGGTGTCGCCACCGAGATCGGAAAACACCTTCAACACTACGCGGTAGTGGTCACCAAATCCACCGTTCCGGTCAGTACCAGCCGCAAAGTCCACCAAGCCGTACACCAGGCCATGCAAGAACGGGGCGCGAATATTCCTTTTGACGTGGCCTCCAACCCCGAGTTCCTCAAGGAAGGGGCCGCGATTGAAGATTTCCTCAAACCAGACCGCATTGTGGTGGGTTGCGAAAGCCAGCAGGCCCAAGACACCCTTTCCCGACTTTACAAACCGTTTACCTTGAACGGTCATCCCATCCTTTTTATGGATATTCCATCTGCCGAAATGACCAAATACGCAGCCAATGCCATGTTGGCAACCAAGATTAGCTTCATGAACGACGTGGCTTTGCTTTGCGATATCATGGGCGCCAGCGTTGACCAGGTCCGTAAAGGGATCGGCAGCGACCCTCGAATCGGGAATAAATTTATTTACCCGGGGGTAGGTTACGGGGGCTCCTGTTTCCCCAAAGATGTCAAAGCCATGATTCGCTCCGCCAAAGAAAACGGACACCGAATGCGCATTCTCGAAGCAGTAGAGGAAGTCAACGAAGACCAAAAGAAAGTCATGGGTCGTCTAATTCGGGAACATTTTGGCGCCGACCTGCACGGTTTGTGTTTTGGAATTTGGGGTTTGAGCTTCAAGCCCAAAACCGACGATATGCGCGAAGCGCCCTCGGTCGTCATCATCGAAGAGTTGTTGGCCGCAGGGGCCCAGGTTCGGGCCTACGATCCGGTTGCCATGCACGAAGCCAAGCATCAACTGGGAGAACGCATTACCTATGCCCCGGATCCGTATTCTGCCATTCAAGGCGCTGATGCCCTGGTTCTTATCACCGAATGGCCCGAATTCCGCATTCCTGAATGGGAAAGGGTTGAATCGTTGTTGCGGCGTAAAGTGATTTTTGACGGTCGTAATCAGTTCCAAGCCTCGGAATTGAGGGGAAGAGGATTTCACTACCGTAACATTGGTAACCCCTAATCCAAAACCCATGAGCCAAAGACGTCAGGTTACCATTGTTACCGGAGCCGCCGGTTTTCTCGGATCCCATCTCTGCGATCGTTTCTTAGCCGAAGGGCACAAGGTCATCGCTATGGACAACCTCATTACCGGGGACATGCGTAATCTAGCGCATTTAATGCTTTCGCCTAACTTTGAGTTTTATCATCAAGATGTTTCCCGCTTTGTCCATGTACCCGGTCCGGTTGATAACATTTTGCATTTTGCCTCGCCGGCATCCCCCATCGATTACCTGAAGATTCCGATCCAAACCCTCAAAGTTGGATCGCTGGGAACCCATAATTTATTGGGCTTGGCCCGTGACAAAAAAGCCCGCATCCTGGTGGCCTCCACCTCGGAGGTTTACGGGGATCCGCTGGTCCATCCCCAGACCGAATCCTATTGGGGCAATGTGAATCCGGTGGGCCCGCGCGGTGTTTACGACGAAGCCAAACGCTTTCAAGAGGCCATCACCATGGCTTACCACACGTACCACGGTTTGCAGACCCGGATTGTACGCATATTCAATACCTACGGTCCCCGAATGCGATTGAATGATGGCCGAGCCCTGCCGGCCTTTATTGGCCAGGCCCTGCGCGGAGAACCGCTTACTGTCTTTGGGGATGGAAGCCAGACCCGCTCCTTTTGTTATGTGGATGATTTGATTGAGGGCATTTACCGACTTTTGAACAACGATTACGCCAGCCCGGTGAACGTTGGCAACCCCCACGAAATCACGATTCGGGAATTTGCGGAGGAAATTCAGGCCCTGACCGGAACCGACCAACCCATCACCTACCTGCCCTTACCCCAAGACGACCCCAAACAGAGGCGTCCGGACATCACCCTGGCCAAATCCCTGTTGGATTGGGAACCACGAGTGCATCGTGCGGAGGGTCTAAAGGCAACCTGGGCTTACTTTCAATCCTTGCCACGGGAGGATTGGTTCAAAGAAGCGCATGGCCGAGAATTCTAAGGCCCCCCAATGGCATGTGGTTTACACCTTACCACGCCACGAAAAAAAAGCTGCCCGGGAATTGGAGCTCCAGGGTTTGGAATATTGGCTACCCCTCCACAGAGTCCGTAAACAATGGTCGGATCGCCGCAAATGGGTTGAAGAGCCGCTTTTTAGGTCGTATTTGTTTGTTTTGGTGACCCCCAAAACCTATTTCGACATTCTCAACACCTACGGTATCGTTCGTTACCTCTTTCACGAGGGGAAACCTGCCATTTTGCGGGATTCCGAAATGGACACCCTACGGCGGCTTTTGGATTCAACCTACGAAATGGAAGTGACCCCCCTGCAATTGACCCCTGGTCAGCGGGTTCGGGTCGAACAAGGCCCCCTCATGGGTCAAACCGGGATTCTCATCAAACAAAGCAGCAACCAAAGCGTCCGGGTGGACTTTGATATCCTCCAAAGGTCGGTGGTCGTTACCGTCCCCCTCAAATTCATCTGTCCAGTTGACGAAGGCTAGGCTCCCGTTCTTAACTTCGCCCCACTTCTGCCGATAGGTTCGACCATCCGCAGACGGGCCCTTAGCTCAGCCGGTTAGAGCGTCTGACTCATAATCAGGTGGTCGTTGGTTCGAACCCAACAGGGCCCACTAAAAATCAGTTACTTACGGATTTTCTAGTCGACACTGGCGTTCCATGTGCATACAATTTGCATACAAACGACCTCAAAAGATTTCTTCCCACAGTTTGACCTCAGCGACCCAACGAAGTATCTTCGGAAAGGCTAAACCATTTGCTATGAAATACGCTGTTATATTGCTTGCATTGATGTTTGTGGGTGGAACAAAGATATCTTTTTCCCAGCAAAATGATTTTCCCGCAATACCTCAAACCTCTTATTCATCATTCAATGAGAAGCTTTGTATTGATACCATTCAAAAGCGTATAGTTTCGAATTACGAACCTTGGATTAGAAAACAAATTGATTCAACTGACCATCTTTGAAGGTTAAGAGACGACCTTAATTACACGAATAGCCAAAGCTTCCTCCCAGGACATGGAATCCGGACAATCTTGATCTGCGACTTCCAAAACAAAATAATGTCCTGGTGTTTTTGAGGCACAAACAAGTACTTTTGCGGTCAGCAAGGCGTTTGGGACCTTGGCGAGATGAATAGAACTCCGCTAATACAACATTTTCCTGTTTGGATCATGCGAATCCTCCCCATTGGTTTGCTTGGTATGCTCATGTGGGGGAGCCTGATGAGCATTGGATGCCGACCGGATCGCTTTGAGGGAGGTTTGAGTGTGGACTTGCGCTACGAAACCGATACCTTGCTCTTCGATACGGTTCTGGTTCAAGCCTCCTCCATCACCCGGCGTTTCAAGGTGTACAATCCCACGGAAACGGATTTATTGATCGACCAAGTTTTTCTCGGTTCCACCATGGCGGCCTCCACCGGGAGCAGGCCTTCGGGCTTTAGGCTCAACATCAACGGGCTCGCAGCCAACCGAGTAAACGGACTGCGCTTAGCGGCCAAGGATAGCCTCTATATTTTTGCGGAAGTGACCGTGGACCCTAACGACAGCTTAACCCCCTATTTGGTCACAGATTCGGTGTTTTTTGTGATGGGTAACCGCACTGGCAAAGTCATGTTGACAGCCTACGGACAGAACGCTCGCTTCTACAAGGATTCCATCATCGGTACCTCAGTATGGACCAACGAGAAGCCCGTGGTGATTTACAATTCCATTCTCGTCGATTCCATGGCCACCCTGTGGATACAACCGGGCACCAAAATCTATTTCAATGGGGGCTCCACCCTCTATGTCCTGGGTACATTGCGAGCCCAGGGCACGGCGGAATCGCCCATCGAAATGCGCGGTGATCGTTTGGACCCCTTCTATAGGGATCTTGCCGGTGCATGGAACGGAATTCATTTGCTTCGAGGTTCGGGTAATCATTTCATGCGCCATGTCGTGCTGCGAAACGGATCGGTGGGAATTCGCGTGGACTCCTTGCCTGTCAATGGATTAGGACCCAATCTTCGGCTCGAAAGCGTTTGGGTGGATCATTTTGCCCAGGCCGGAATTTTTGGTAACACTGCCCATATCGAAGGAGATAATGTTTTGGTAAGTAACTGCGGTTTATTCAATTTTCTGGGGGATTACGGGGGTATATACCGGTTCAGGCACAGCACCTTTGTGCACATGAATTCTGAATTTCCCAGATCGTACCCACTCTTTGTGCTGAGCAACAGGAATTTAGGACAACCCCCGCGTCCCAACAATGCATCTCTGGACTTGTTCAATTGCATCCTCTGGGGAAATGCAGACGAAGAATTGGCGCTGGATACCAGCGGCCTGGGCAACGTTTCCTACAACATTAGGTACAGCATCCTTCGTGGCTTGAGAGGTTGGCGGGGTCAGAACCTCCTTTACACGTACCCAAAATTCAAAAATCCCTCCGAGCGGATTTATACCATCGACACCTTGAGCCCAGCATACCGTGCCGGCGAGGACCTTCGATCGACCTATCCTGCGTTGGGCTTTGACCTTCAGGGGCGAATACGCCCTGCCATACCCACCTTGGGCTGCCTGGAACGCATCGAATAAGGTCTGTTCTAAAGTCCTGCGATTTAAGAAGCTCCGGTCAAGGAATGACCCTGCAAATGGTATCTTTGGCCTAAATTTATCTTTGACTTTCCTTCGGTTAATTCCATTCAAAACAATACCATGATCCTCGTTCCCTACGATTTCACCCCTCCTTGTGACTGTGCGATTCAGCATGCCACCCTGATAGCCCGCAAAGGCAACCATGCAATCCAGCTTCTCCATGTGGTGAATTCGGACAGCAAATCCTTGATGCGGCGAGACAAAATCAGCCTCAAGGACCTTAACGATCGTATGGCAAGCCTGGCGAGCAGGGTTCAAAAGGAATCGGGCATCGAAACGGGCTACGAGATGGTCACCGGCTCCATCTTCACCACCATCCCGGAGTATGCCGAGGAGTCCAAAGCCAAATTGGTCATCATTGGAACCTCAGGCCCCGTAGGATTGCAGCATTTGTTTGGTTCCAACGTGATGAAAATCGCTGAAAAATCTGTCGTACCGGATATCATTGTTCAAGAAAGGCCCATCAGGCCGCACGGCTACAAAACCATTGTGATGCCCATGGATGCCGGTAAAGAATCCAAACAAAAGACCTTTCAAACGGCTGCCCTAGCTAAAATCTTTGATGGAACCGTCCATATTTTCGCCTCGTTGGAAACGGATGAATTCCTCAAGCACGCCGTTGATAACAATACTCATTTTGCAACTAGGCACTTTGATGCTCAAGGAATCCCCTATCAAATTGCATATGAGATCGAAGACGGCAAGCGCTACGTAGACCAAATCATCCAATACTCCATCAAGGCAGAAGCTGACCTGCTTACCATCATGACCGGCGATCACCGTGGACTCTTGGATATCCTTTCTGCTTCGGAAACAGATGGTGAACACATTGTGAATAACCAGGCACAGATTCCGGTCATGTGCATTGATCCGCAGAACGCCCTCTACGGATCGGTCTTCACCTATTAAATCCTTTCTGGCCAAGATTTTCAAAATCGCTCTATGCAAGGTGTTATCAACGAAAAGTCTAAAACTATTGCGGTCGATTTCGACGGCACGGTCGTTGAGCATGCCTATCCAGCCATAGGGCAAGAAATGCTGTTTGCCTTTGCAACGCTCAAACGCCTCCAAGAAAGAGGTCATAAATTAATTCTTTGGAGCATCCGTGAAGGAAAAGCCCTCCAAGAGGCGGTAGATTACTGCAAAGCGAACGGTGTGGAATTTTATGCGGTGAATGCGAACTTTCCGGGAGAGGTTTTGGAACCGGAGGTAAGTGCACGCAAGGTCAATGCCGACATTTTCATTGACGATCGTAACGTGGGTGGATTCCGAGGATGGAGTGAAATTTATCAAATGTTGCATCCCGAGGATGGCCCTTTCTTTCACCAACTCGAAAACGAAAAAGCGCATTTCAACTACCGGGAGGCTCGCAAAAAGAGAGGTTTTTGGGCCAGGCTGTTCGGGAAATAAGGTCCCGATGATTCACCTCAAAAGCCCCGAAGAGCTTGAATGCTGCCGTCTTGCTGCCGATTTGGTGAGCAGGACCTTGGGGGCCATTGCTCCCTTGGTGAAACCCGGGATTACCCCCTTGGAGTTGGATCGTGTAGCAGAAACCTATATCCGGGACATGGGGGGAATTCCTGCCTTCAAGGGGCTGTATGGATTTCCCAACACTTTATGCATTTCGCCCAACGACCAGGTGGTGCACGGGATACCGACCCAGCAGGCCCTACGGGATGGAGATATCGTTTCCATCGACTGCGGGGTGAAATTGAACGATTTCATAGGTGACCAAGCCTTCACCTTTGCGGTTGGAACTATTTCCGAAAGTGCTGCCCGTTTGTTACGTATTACCCGCGAATGCCTGGAACTCGGCATTGCCCAAGCCGAGGCAGGGAATAGGATAGGAGATATTGGGTTCGCTATTCAATACCATGCGGAAACAGCGGGCTACGGTGTGGTCCGCGAACTGGTTGGCCATGGTTTGGGACGACAACTTCACGAAAAACCGGAAGTCCCGAATTACGGCAAAAAGGGGAAAGGAGTTCGATTAGTCGATGGCATGGTGCTTGCCATCGAGCCCATGATCAATGCAGGGACCAAATCCATTCGCCATGAGCAGGATGGATGGACGGTCCGTACCGCTGATGGTGCCCTGTCGGCTCATTTCGAACATGATGTTGCCCTCATTAACGGTCATTCCTCCATCTTAACCACCTTTCAATACGTGGACGAAGCGTTGGGAACTTTGCGGCAGGTTTAAATTCGCGGCGAAAATTAATCTTCACCATGGGAAGAGCCTTTGAATACCGAAAAGCCCGCAAATTTGCGCGCTGGGACAAAATGTCCAAAACCTTTACCCGCATAGGCCGGGAAATTGCCATGTCCGTCAAAGCCGGTGGACCAGAACCCGAAAGCAATACCCGCCTTCGCGCCGCGATTCAAAATGCCAAAGCTGCAAATATGCCCAAGGACCGGGTCGAGGCAGCGATCAAAAAGGCTGCCAACAAAGACGAAAAAGCCTACGAAGAAGTCATCTACGAGGGGTATGCACCGCACGGGATTGCCGTTTTGGTCGAAACGGCTACCGACAATCCCACCCGAACCGTCGCCAATGTAAGGCATATTTTCAGCAAATACGGGGGCTCCATGGGCACCTCAGGCTCCGTCGGGTTTTTGTTTGAACGCAAAGCCACTTTTCGCCTGGATCCGGGGGATAGACCCGCCGATGAGTTGGAGCTTGAGCTTATTGATGCCGGGGCCGAAGATGTTCAAGTGGAGGACGGTGAATGGACCCTCACCGCCGCCTTTACGGATTATGGGCAAGTCCAAAAATCTTTGGAAAACCTTGGTATTCAGATTATTTCCTCTGAATTAGCCTATATTCCCACCATGACCAAAAGCCTGGATGAACCCCAGGCCGAGGAGTGCATCCGCTTGATGGACATGCTCGAAGAAGACGATGACGTCCAGAATGTTTATTGCACGTTGGCTTAAAAAGCCCTAGAATCGTTTGCATTTCCGCCCATGGAAAGGAATGATTACTGAATTTTTCCCACAAAAATTAATTTTTTAGGGATACTAAACTTGAAAATGCTGTTTTTGGGCCTAATTTGGTCTCATTAAAACCAAACTATGGACAAGTACAACCAAATTCTCGAGATGGTCACCGGTATGGAGAAGGACTTTCAGAAGTTCTATGACGCCGACAACAAGGCTGCAGGTACCCGCATCCGCAAAGGTTTGCAGGAGCTCAAAGCCCATTGCCAAACTCTTCGCCTGGAAATCCAGGAAATGAAGAACGCTGGCTAAGTTTCGACTACAGCGACAAAATCAAACGAAAACCCCATCCGCTCCAGCGGTTGGGGTTTTGGTTTATTGGGGTGCTAGCAGAAACTGGAAACACCTTTCCGGATTGAAAACAGGTGGAGAAATGAAAAATATCCATTCCTAGCCCGCCATAGATTCGGCTTAACTTCCATCCTGCTTCGCCATGCATCATCCGTCCGGGTTCAGTAATCCAATAAGTATGCAGCGTTTCCATCGCACGCGATTTGGCCAAGCCTTTCCAGCGAGTCAGTATTAATCGCCCCGAAGAATATTCTTGCATGAAGCCTAGCCATTGAGTTGATGAAGAAAGGCTGTAGGGGTTAAGGCCCCGAATGGCCATCGCCGCGTCCGGGCCTAAACCGTAGGAGGCCGATGACCAATGATGCCAATCCGCAAACTGGGTAGGACTTTGAAAAAATCCACCCCATACCGCATACCCATGCCAAACACGGTCCGCACCAAGATTGGCTTTGCGGTCCGCATAGACCTGAACCTTGGTCCAAGGCTTCCAAAGGACGGTATGTGCTTCCCCTGCTGGCAGGATTCCCGCCGTAATCGGCCGAACCCAGGCCTGGGACAGATCCAACCCCAAAGCAACCTCATCGGTACGACGATATCGGGTCCAGCCATTGAACCGACGTCGTTCGGTCATGGGCTCCCAACGCCATCCTGCATTGAGCTGAAATTTGTGATGGTCAGTAAAGATCCCTTTAGTTTCGGGAACAGGCTTCAGGAGCGTAAGATCTTGGGACGGTCGAAACCACAAGGATGAGGCCCAGATCAGGGATGAATCCGTATTGGGATTTTGCAACCAATAATGTCGATTTTCTCCTTGAAGACCAAGCCACATTCTCCACTTCAAATGCAAGCGCTGCTCCAAATTCACCTGAAAACGGGCCGTTCGTATGCCCTCCAATCCGCTGTACGCAGAATAGTCCTTGGTCCTTGCATTCATATCCCAGGTGGGCATTTCAACACGGAATCCAGAACGCAAACCCGAATAGAGATGCACCGCTTGATTGAAGATCGCCTGGCCCAAAGCATCCACTGTGATCCCTGCCTTCACGTTCAAACGATACTCCGCATTGTATTGGGACCATTGAAAGGTTGGAAGCCATTGATGTCGGTTAGTCCCCCATCGAATTCCTGCATTCCATTCACGGTTTAGGTTTCGTTCATCCCGACTTAAGTGGCGGAACCTGGTGGACCAGACCCAACCCTCCAAGGGATTATAAAACCCCTTATCCCCAAACAAATGCTGTCTTAGGCCCGTCAGTTCCCTTTCGCTGTAAGCCTTTCCGGGGAAATTCTTTCCCTTCTGCCTCCTAAAAGTTTCCCAAAGATTCCTTATCCCAAAAGGCGCAACGCTGCGAAGAGAATCCCTTCGCTCATTCGCTCTGTTGACCATCCTCAAACTATCTCCCCTTAAATAGCCTTGCAATTCCGAACTATCCAAGCTGATGGTCCGTAAGGAATCCCACAAAGAAATTTGGGCGGCATCGGCTTGTTCATCAACTTCAAAAACATATTCCGCATCAAATTCATCCTTCGTACTAAATCCCACCCCTTCGACAAACAAGGACTCTTCCGCAGCCAAAGAATCATCCTGTTCTAAAGAATCATTCACCACCATCGTTTCATTCACCACCATCGTATCATTCACCGCCGGAGAATTAGGGATATTTCTTTGAACAAGGTTGTTACGATTAAGAAGGTTTGGTTTACTTGAAGAAGAGGAAAGTGATTTGGGGCGAACTTGTCTTGATAGCAAACCAGCGCTGTAAGAAGGTTGTGTCCCAGTAATGGGGGGCCCAGCAACCACTTGCTTGAAATTCCGAATAGAACTGATGTACCGAATGCTGGCAGAGGCGCCCAA
>Ga0194133_10005199_pt1 | contig 16734 bp, 11 predicted proteins | sample TA2KigOf40mmetaG_FD_155448 | JGI IMG/M metagenome (GOLD analysis project Ga0194133, IMG submission 155448) | Freshwater microbial communities from Lake Tanganyika, Tanzania - TA2015055 Kigoma Offshore 40m | ecosystem: Environmental > Aquatic > Freshwater > Lake | place: Tanzania: Lake... | reverse complement strand
GAAGAGTTGTAGGGGTAGTTCTAATATCAAGGCGGCGTACTAGCTCTAAATTATCTTCGGCATCAATATCAATATGTTTTACCCCATCAAGCTCAGAGGTGATATCAGCTAGTAAGACTCTAGTTGCCCGGCATGGGGTGCAGAATGCTGATGAGAATTGCAGCAGAGTCACTCTCTGCCCCAGCTCATCTCCAATATCTTCACTTGAAAGAGATGCGCTCTTAGCCTTTGAGCCTTTTATCTTGCCGCTTTTAGCCTGATACCAGAGGCCATAGATGCTTGCTAGCGTCAAAATCAGTGCAATTGCTAGGTAATTCTCCATCCCAGTATTCTTCCACCCTTATGGCTCGCCTTCTACTTTTAACCAATAGCACTGGAGCTAGCGCTGAAGTTCTGCCTGCCTTGAGCCTTTTGCAACATAACGTAAAAATCCTGCCAGCAGTGGCTTCAGTATTAGTAGATATCCCAGAAGTTGATGTTTTATTTATTGATGCCAGGCGGGATCTAAGCGCAGCTAAATCACTAACTAAATTAATAAAGACGACTGGAGTTGGCTGCCCAATACTGTTAATTACTACTGAGGGCGGCCTCTCGGCAACGAGTGCCGATTGGGGATTTGATGATGTGATTCTCGATAGCGCGGGACCAGCAGAGGTCGATGCAAGAATCCGCGTTGCAATTGGAAAATTAGAAGCTGCTCGCGTTGCTGCCGACCCAAGGTCGGGTGAGATCAAGAGCGGTGAGGTAATAATCGATGAGAAGAGCTATACCGCAAAGATTAAGGGTCGCTCCCTTGATTTAACATTTAAAGAATTTGAACTTCTTAAATATCTAGTCCAGCACCCCGGCCGCGTCTTCACACGCGCCCAACTATTACAAGAGATCTGGGGTTACGACTACTTCGGTGGAACTCGTACTGTCGATGTCCATATCCGTCGCCTCCGCTCCAAACTCGGCCCCGAATTCGAAGCCATCATCGGCACGGTTAGAGGTGTCGGTTATCGCTTCAACACCAGTCGAGATGCTGCTCTCCAAGATGAACGCTCTTGATTACTCGCTACTCACATGTGGACGCTGATCAACAGAGCAGAGTTTCGCGCTAATTGCTTCACTTAGACTAATTAGTTTGAATGCGAATCAATAATTGAAAAACGAAAAGAGTGTAGCGGTCGTCCACGAGTGGTGGGCAGAATTTGGAGGTGCAGAAAACGTTGTATCACAAATGATTAACTCTGGAGTGGTAGATAAATGTTGGGTTCTCTTTTTCGAGAGTCAACGCGCGAAGGAAATTTATGGTGAGAAAATCAACGAATCCTGGTTAAGAAGGCTGCCATTAAAAGACGCAAAACGCCTAAAAGTTGCCTTATCTCCTTTGGTTTATCGTTCCCTAACTCTTAAGAGATTTGATTTAGTGATTCTTTCTAGCCATTCGTTTGCCCATACCACGAAGTTCCCAAACGATTCAAGAACAACATATTTGAGTTACGTTTACACTCCGTCAAGATCCATTTGGCTTCCAGAGATAGATTCAAGAATTGGTCTAGGTCGTGCAAATAGGCGTATAAGCAATCTATTGCAACAGTTTGACAAAAAATTTCACGGCCATGTGGACAGTTTTGTAAGTGTAAGCAAGACAGTGCAAGAAAGACTTGTAAACTTTTGGGGTATTGATTCTGAAGTCATCTACCCACCGGTAGATTTACAAGAGATTCGAAGTAATTTAGACGTGAACTGTAATCCTCCATTCCCCAGAGGTCAATATTTGATATCAGCGGGTAGGTTTGTAGATTACAAGAGGCATGATTTCTCATTATTATTGGCACAGTACTTAAAAATGCCGATTGTTGTAATGGGAGCCGGCCCTGAAGAAGCCAGGCTTAGGATGATTGCTAGAGAAAAAGGAATCAATGCAAAATTTTCCATTGCCCCAGGCAGAAAAGCTTGGATTAATCTATTGGCAAATGCGCATAGTTTAATATTTCCGAATGAAGAAGATTTTGGTATCGTCCCATTAGAATCAATTGCGGTGGGAACACCAGTGATAGCCCTAAATAAAGGAGGCGCTCGGGAGTACGTAATAGATCATAAAAATGGGAGGCTAGTTTCAAATCTAGAACTAGATTCATGGAAACACTGCTTTAATAACCAAGTAATTAGAGATAAAATTGAAATAAACTCAATCCAAAATTTTGATTCCACTCGTTTTAATAAAGAATTTAGTGATTGGGTGGGACGGTATACGTGATTCCCTAATTCAGATTAAAGATGAACCATTCAATCTAAAATTCTTTCACTAGTCTCTCTATTGATTCACTTAATGAATTCTTCTTGATTTTCATGATTGCCAAATCTTGATTCAGTAGAGCGTTCTGATTAATCTCCTTTGACTTAATCAAGTTGATACAGTGATTTGCAAATTTGTCTACACTATCTGCACAAGCAACAAATTCAATAAGATCTTCAAGTCCTCGCATGCCGAAATAGGTAGAAACCAAAGGAGTCTTGTGCTGTAGGGCCTCCAATATTTTAATGTTGACTCCGCTCCCTGAGAAAATAGGATTTATGTTGACGCTTAGTTGTGAATAAAATTCGGCTGAATTTGATATCTCGCCTAGATAACTCACGCCCGAATAACGCGAGATTCTTTTCTTAAAATTATTCGATGCCCTCCTTCCCGCCACCAGTAACCTTACCTGTGGTATCTCAGATTGTATCTTTGGTAAAACATTGTCAATAAACCAAAATAATCCATTGACATTATGTGACATATCAAGAGAGCCAAGAAAGCCAATTTGTAGCAAAGTATTTCTACCAAGATATTGTTCACTTAAAACTAAATCGTCAGAATGAACAATTGGTCCGCAATGCACAGTATTAAATCCTTGTGCTTTGAAATCATGTTCCAAATCTTTAGTAATTGCAATCACTCCCATGACTTTGTTCTGCACAAATCTTCTTACTAAGCAATAGCGAGCGGCTTCAGAGAGATAGAACAACTTTTTTACTAGATTTTGCTCATTTCTAAAAAGTGAAACAAAGAAATCTAATTCATCATTATGTGAACGGAGAATTATAGGGACACATATGCTTCTTTGGAGCTTAGATGATAGCGGAATTGTCCAATCGTGATGCGCTAAAATAAAATCATACATTTTCGTTCTTATTTCTAAATTTAGAAGAGAGATATTTCTAAAGTTCCTACTGGACATTTGATAAGGGAGTATAGGGTTAGTAAAAAAAGATCTCAAGAACCCCTTTTGCTTAATAAGAATAGTTTTTACGCCCAGAGCCTCTAAAGGAGAGTACATTTTCAATTCAGCAGAACTTTTCGTAAAAATTAAACATGTTAAATTGTGCCCAGATGAAACCATATTCTTTATTTCATGAAAGATAGAAATACGCCCACCACTATTCAAAGGGAAAAGTGCTTCGGGCAGTACTGCTAAAATACGAAAGTTTCGGGCTTGTTCAGAAGTCACATTAATACTTGCTACTATTTTGAGTAAATTCTTTATTTTTGTGATCGAGCGATAATAATGCTCCAATTGCCAAATAAAATCCCCAGGAAGTTATACGACTATTGGCTACTGTCGCGGTCACGAGTAATATAAAAACTAACAAAGTCCATACAAAAGACGAGGAACTCACTGACGAAAGAAAAATGCCCGAAAGAGATCGAGTGAGTAAAGTATACGCTATAGCTACTCCCACTATTCCAAAATGAACTGCTAGAATAGAAACCCATGTTTTAGGAATCAGCATAAAATCGGAATTCGAGAATACAAACTTTCTGATTTCGCTAAAATCTTCCGATGTTGCCAAAAGGAAACCGGAATTAGTGAGTGACTTCACGAGATTAGGAGTGCAAGTAACAGAACTTGCTAATCCGCAACCCAGCGGATACTCCTCTAGGGACTTAGCGGACAAAAGCCCCCAGAAAGATCTTGTTGTATCACTAATTCCTTGTCTTTGAGTTTGCCAAATGGCAAGAGAGAGCAGTTTGGAAAGATAAAAATTGGCTGCAATCAACAAGCATACAAGCACAAGCAAAATAATTTTTCGAAAAGTGCGGTGGCGGTTTTTCACTATATTTAAAGACACGAGAATCAAGACTGCTGTAAACAAGCCTGGCAATAAACCGCGACTTTGAACAAATGAGACTGTAAATAAAAGACCTAACATCATAAAGAAAGTTATAAAGCGTGATCTATTCTTGAATCCAAGTAGCACCAAAGAAGTAATTAAAGTCAAAGCGAGCGTTGAAGGTTCGTCGGAAAAACCCCTATCACGATAAAGAAGGTTGGGCGTAGCGTGGAAAATGGAAATATTTGTAAAATCAAAAGAAGAAAATTTATCTAAGAGTAAGCCGAAAGAAGATAATACAAAACTCACAGCACCAATTATTCTAAGATAGATACCGTTCGATAAATTCGCCAAGGAATAACCAACAGAAAGGCAGCTGTAGGCAAGCAAGAAGTAGAATGCTATTTTGGCGCTCTTAATAAGTGTACTTTCACCACGAATAATAAGTTCAGATAAAACTATATTAATGATTGTTATGCAGAATACAAACAGAGCGAAGATCTTCATTCGATGCGTAGCGAAAATTTGTACGGTAAATTTGCCATTTCTCAGAATTAGAAAAAGACAAAGTATAAAAACCCAGGAAATCGCTGAGTAAGGAGAACCGAAACCAGTGCTAATTTCTAAGTGAGGGATATTTAGATCTTCAAAAGACAGAAATAAACCAATAGCAAAACTCAAAAAAAATACGCTAAACAAATTTCTGTTCGTTGTATTTAAATCACTGATCACTAGTCTCTGTTTGTCAAAGTCTTCAGAGTGAGAAGGGTTTTTTTTCACTTAACCTCCTATAGTTTTGAAACGAGAGACATAGAAATAGTATTGCCTGGATAGCTCTAATTATTGCAAAAATGGCGAATAAGTTTGCAACTGTTGCCCAATTTTGGACAATAGCATATATAAGAATCATTGAAATCAAGTAGACGGGAATTGGCAGTAAAAGGTACCTTCTCTTAACTGCAGTGGAGAAATAGTTATAAATCCAATAATTGGCTATAAAGAAGACAGGAGTTAATATCGATATTATAGTGAGGTTGAACTCGAACATATCGTTATGCGCTCCAAGAAGATATTGGGAGACTAACCTTCGCGACAAGTAGATTCCTACTGCGAAAAATATCCCAGCGATCGTAACTAATCTTAAGGCGAAACTACTTTTTTTATCAAGGCTATGAATGAATGAGGAAATTGAGAAATTGATAGTTTGTCCCATTCCTAAAACATTCATAAGAACGAGTACAGACAATAGAAAAATAGTGAGTTGTATTCCTGACAGTTCACGTTCTACAATCCAGTTGGCACAAAAGAGAAATATAGTTCCCCCCAGATTAATTAAGGAATATGGCACGTAAGACCTTCTCGAAGAAGCATTTATTGCGACCGGTAAAAAGTTCACTATCCCTATCTTGTGACAGTATAAAATTGTTATAAGATAACTCAAGGCGGAGGACACGAAATAAGCGAGAGCAAGCCAGACAATGCTCTTTTGAGAATAAATTATACCCAATGACACAATCAGATAGAAGACCCTAGAAATTAATACGACTTTTAGAAAGTGAGAATAAAGCCCACGCGATGCAATTATCCATGAGGGGTAACTCGCGACAAAAACACTTGAGAGAAAATAGAATAGTGCGATTAATGAATCATTATTATCTGGAAAGTCTAAACTTGATAAAAAGAAACAGAAAATAATGAAAGATAATAGTGTGAGTCTAACTTGTGTCCAAAATGTTCCATAAAATAACTGGCGATCTGCGTTCAAACTTTTCTGAGTCTTTGAGATTCCTAGGTTTCGCGACTCAAGGCCAAAATGAATTAAACTGATGAAAAATGTAGATGCAACAGCGAAATACAAAATAGTATTAAAATCCTCAAATCCATAAGTTTGTAAAATCAATGGAGTAAGCACTAATGGAACTATAAGCTCAATACAGCGTGATATAATTCCGTATATCACGAATTTGAAATGTATCAATTTAGTCTTAAAATTAAATTTGGGGTATAAGTTTTTCATAAAATTAAATACCGAAATTTTAATTGAATTAAAATTAACTAGCATGAACAAAAGCCTAGTCCAATTCGTCAACCACGGACTGAGGAAAGAAATTTGCATATCTAATATCGATTTGACGCGACAGCTTCTCAGCTGAACTTAAGTACTCTTTGGGAGTTCCAAGCGGGAAAACAAATTGCGAATCAACAAAATGAGGCAGCACCTTCAATTTACGTGAAATAATTTCATTATAGAGAGGAGCAATATAGAGTTCCTCAGTAAGTTTTTGTACTTTGGTACCTTTGATCAGGCTATTAAAAAGCAGACTTGATTGAAAACCATATAATCCAATAGAAGCGAAATCTGAGATTTTGCTTTTCTCCGCTATTTCAATAACATGTCCATCTGATAACTTGGCAAAAGACCAATGAGTTCCTGGAAGAGTACAAAGTGACATCCAATTGCCTTGAACAATCGGAAACTGGTTTTGGTTTGGAAGTATATAAGTATCTATGTTCCATACAATTAGTGGCGTTTTTGATGCCAATTCTCTAGTTGCCTGAAAAGCTGACATGGCTTGTCCATTTGGAGTTATCCGGCATTCATATATCTTGAATTTTCTTATTTGTAACATTTCACAAGCACTCATAATGTGTTTATTTGATTGGTGTTCTTTGAGTGTAACAAAGTGAAAGTTGTTATCAGATAAGTTAATGAAAGAGGCTAAACTTTCCAGAGCAAGTTGCAGCATTGATTTCGAATCTAGAGTGAGCGTCCATTTGGGAACCTGAAGACCAAGTCTACTGAAGCGACTTGACTTACCTGCCATAGTAATTACGACATCAAAATTAGTCATTTCGCCCACCATTCTTAGCTTCTGTGAGAGACATGAGGGCTGTTAATACAAAGGCCTTTTGCCGATCAATAGAGTCATGATGAAGCGGAATCAGGGTTAAAAACATCATTGATTCCAATGTCCGTAGATCTTTCCAAGATTTATCTTGCTTTCGGCAGTGCTTTAGAAGCACGGATTGCATGAGGTCTGAAACGGGAGAATAGGAATTTATGCGCGCCGTTTGCAAGTTGAGCTGATTGCTATTTTCGAATATTCGAAATATATCTGCACTGAGAAGATCGTACCCACCATTCACGCTATGAGAAAGTTTTGCTAGATCGTAGAGAGGGTCTCCATAGTTCTGCATTTCCCCAAAAAAGCCTCGAGGGTCTATCATTTTTATCATGTTCAGTCTCTGATCAAAGAAAATATTGCCAAAGAAAAAATCTCCGTGAATAAATGTTGGGACAAAATGTTGACGTTGTAAACTATTTCTTAACCAAGATTCTTTTGCTTCATTCCATGAAATAGTCTCTTTATCATCTACAAAAAACCCCATATTTTCAATATTCGGTAATAACTTCTCAATGTAACCAATGGCACTCACTAGTCTTTCAAAGTACATCATTTGCCTTGATTTCACTATAATTTCATGGCTAAAGTCCATCGCCAAATTACTATGCAGGGATTCGAGTGCTTCATCAATGGAATTCACCAGTCGTCTCCAATATCCTGATGTTTGCCTACTACACAAGAGACTCTCTGCTACTGTCAGGATTGGTAAATATTCAAGCTCATAACTAGAATAAGAATCATCAAAGTTGATAAGTTTTGGTACAAAAACTTTTGAATTAGTTGGCAATTTCTGAAACCAGTAAACTTCGCTTGCGATTTTCTCATGATTGTTTGATGTTTTCCTTATGCTGTTATTCTGTTTTTGAAAACTTAAACTATTGTCAACACGACTCCTAAACATGAACTTTCTTGAATCATAAAAAGTATCACCTCTTCCGATATCAAAATATTCCCTTAAGTGAAATAGAGAGAGGGGAGTAACCGTACTATGATAGTGTTTTAGAGCATCCCAGAAACTTGTTGACGAATTCAAACACTCTTCAAAATCAAGTGGCTTTGAAAAAGAGAAAGCACCGGCGACTGTAGCTTGGTCTGCTAGGCCAGGCCTCTCAAATTTTAAGACAGTGTTTTGTATGGTAACGGTGCTCCAATCTTCTGGATCTCTGGAGGTAAATACGCCAATTGAATCCTCAGGTATGTCCATTTGAGTTAATGTATCGCCGAAAAGAATTTGTAGATTCTTGGTTTGCATTAAATATTTAGAGTCGATTGAAGAAAAAGCTTGCTTTAAACTTTCATTAAGTGACGTGGATGGATTAGCTTTGACAAATGGAATAGCAGTCAATTCTAGATAGTGATGCAATTTCGATTCATTCTCATCAACCACCAGAACAAAAAAACAATCTATGCACGTAAGCTTGGAACGCCTAACGTGTTCAAACACTACTGGCTTGCCAAGTACCGGAATACTTCCAGTACTCGCGAAACCCATCTCAGACCTTAGCGAATCACTTACTAATCCAGCTGCTAGAATAATGCATATTTTGCAGGCATGTGATTTCACATAGGTAATTCTAGGGCCAAAACTCGTGAAGGGAAACAATGTGACTTATGAACGGATTTATTCCATAACTTTAAATTTTAACAAGCCCGATTTAACCCTGAAGAGCATCACATCCCTTCTAAATGGAACGTTAGTGCCGGAAGAAATTATCGTAATTGACAATGGTTCGAATGAGGAAAACTTTGATTTGTTGTCCGAGTATCTTAGGAATTTACCAATTAGAATTTTACGCCTGGAAAAGAACTTGGGAATCCCGGGCGCCCTCAACGTCGGACTTAGAGTTGCGCTTGAAGAGAATGCAGACATGGTCCTAATTATTCATAACGACGTGATAGCGTTTTCAAGAGCTTTGGAGTTTTTACTCTATGAAATTAGAGAAAACCCGAATATGGCAGCAATTGACGCACGACAAATAGCGCCGGGTAATCCTGATCAAATAATTTATGACGGAGGATATCTACTAATGCCGGGCTTCATCCCAAGGACTAAAACAAGTCAATTCAACTCCAAGGTTTACGAAATACTTTTTAACAATGACAATCGATATATAGAATTCAGTGCTGCTCTGGTGCGAGCCGAAGCTATTTTGGATACAAATTTCTTGAAACCTGAATTTTTCATAACGTGGGAGGATGGTGAGTGGTCAATTAGGGCAAAGAAATTAGGCTGGACATTAGGTCACTCCAAATCAGCGTTGGTTGAGCACTCTCCGGGGCAAACCATTGGTACAGGTGTAAGCGAAAACTACTTTAAGTTTGCCATTACAAATCACAGAAAAATCGTAAAGAATTTCGGCACAAGAATAGATCTAGTTAGCTGCACTATCTTTTGGATTATTGTTGCACTCAAAAATATAGCTAAAGGAAATTTAAATATTTTTCTTTTTATTATTAGAAAATTGTTTAGGACGCCTTAAAAGTCACTCTGCTGAAAAGTTATGAATAGAATTGAAGAAGATAGTGACATTTAATACTAGTTGATTTAAGATTAACTCCAGCAATGCTTCGAAGTGCCCTGAGATCTAATTTCTTGATTTGTTTTGCTTGTTCATTCCACGACGCTTAAACGTTAAGAGCTAAGCATTCAGATAAATTATTGCAGGCCGACACATCAAATCCTGGGATCGATAAGGTGTCCAATTCAGCGAATGAACGTTTAATTGATTCTTGATTAGTCAAATCAAAATGAAAATTCAAATGTTTAAGTAATTTTTATTTCCTAAGTTCGTACTCACGAAATTTGATTAGTCCTAAGTTGTAGTGCAGCGACTTGATACTATTTCCAATCCTCCAATAATTAAGTAGATCTTGCCGCATCAGCCTCAATACATAGGCGATAAAACCATAATTGCCGATTGCAATTTGGCTTTCCATCGATTTAATAGTTATTTCGAAGTCTCTGAACACCCCTAAATGAATACAGTCTGAATATTCATTTTTGAGTAAAGGTATTCGATCTCCACATGTCTCTAATAAAAAAACAGATTTAGTCCACGGGACATCGAATATTCTATGAATACATCGAATAACTTAATGAGTTCTTGGTAACCATACTTTGCAAAGAAAACAAAAAATAATACCTATCTTGTTTAAATAATTTTTGTTCAGGAAAAGTTCCTAATTCAGAGAAATAATCACCATAATCTGGGTGTCCTAGGCACTTATGTTCAAATTTCTTAACTTTCGAAAGTTCTAAAAGAAGTTTCGAGTGCAACGGGTTAAACCAAAGTTGATCCTTTGCGCTATTTCGAAGAAAAAAAGACAGTACCGAACCTCCTGTGCGAAATCTACCGTAAATGAAAATCGGCTTAAATGGCAAATTGGGCTTTAGCGTGTCTTTTTGGCAACAATCAGTGATTCGAATCCATGGAAACTCCAAGTGCCAATTAGAACGACTCCCAGTATTTTTGACAGAGGCTCCAGTATGCCTCCAATTATGCGCATAATTGGAGGTTGATAATACTGTCTCATGTGCATGATCTCAAATTGGTTTAATTTCAAAAATTCTTGTAGAGATTCAAAGTTGGGTGGAAACTCAGTGTGTGTTAAGTCATCAAAATAATTGAGAGTACCTTTACGACTGGGCAATATCAGACTACGCTTAGACGGGAAGCACAAGAAAAGTATTCCATTTTTTTTAAGCTTACTTGCCATAGAAGTCAGTACACCTTCTTTATTTGTGCAATGTTCAAGATTATGGTGTGAAATTATTAGGTCAAAAGTAGTTTCAAATCCCAAAATGTCATAGTGGAACCCCTTTGATGAGGAAATCTGAAAATAATCGAGCGCCTGCATAGCCTCAACGCTGATTGGAGTGACATCAATACCGTAAAGTTCAATGCTTGGGAAAAACATTTTTAACCTCACAGGACTTTTTGAACCACAACCGACATCTAGTATCTTGCTGTTCTCGGAGACATTCGAGACTGTTTCAATTAAGTGGTTTGGTTTAAGTTTCGTTATTAGAAACTTCTTCAAAGCCAAAAATAAATTCATTAGTAATGTCCTTAGCGATAAGAGTTTTAATCACAACTAGGCTAGCACACTTAGTTTAAAGTCTCGCAGATTACATTAAGCGCAACAAGGCTAAAGCGATGCGTCAGTGCACATCGGTAGACTTGGTAACTGAGTGGTCAAGAATGTCATTTAATAGAGGAGAGAGTTCTATGACCACTTCAAATGTCATTTTTCGTCACGAAACCTTCGATGTTTCGCGCACAGTGTTTCTCAGAATTTTTTGGCGATGAGCATTGGTTGTAAGTTTCTTTCCGAGCAAAGCGCGTTACCTACTTTTGTCACTTCGTCTTTTACCAGAGTATAATTATTACGGTGACAACGGGTCCTTTACCCTAAGAATTTGACCGACGTTTTCATCTGAGTATCAGTGGTTTGGAGGGATTTGATTAAGAATCGCATACGAATTTTATTAACAGTCAATGGAATTTTAGAATGTTAGCCCAAACTGACCTCACTCAAAATATTGTTTTGGCTGCACTTTATACGGAACTGACTGGACTCCGGAATAGTTTTTGGGTGCCCCAAAGTAGCCTTCTTTTACATAAAATTCGCATCAGCTGTGTCCTTATCTTGTAGAATGGTAACCCTGACGGCGATCTGTCAATTGCTAACAATCCAATGTGACTATAGTCTTGTCCAAATTTCTTGTCCTCAAATTCCTCTCAAGGAAGCGACTCTTAGCGTTCAGTTGAAATTCTTTGCACTTTTGCTGAAACAAGTGGAGAAAGTGTGAAGTGTCCGTGTGTTAGCGCTTGTATCTTCTTCGCCTGAATAGTCATAATCAACTGCAATTATTTCTAAATTGTAAACAGAGCTAGAAATTTGAGAATTTTTAGTAATGAATGTAATTTGTCTAGCGCTTAACCTATTAGGAAGATTTCTTCTAGAGAAGCGGCGACGATTCTCAATCAATTCTTGAATAACCGTAATCGTTTGCTAGTTGCACTAATAAACGAGTTAAGTTGAAACCATTTAGTCCCACAAACCCCACTTTAGTGGGACTTGGTACTCTAAATTTTATTACGAAATGAAAATTAATGGACAGCCTGATCACAGGATCTCGAGATGTATTTCTGCTGGGTAATCGTCAGACGTGCTGTCTCTCAAAAGATATGAGTAGTAGCTACCTACTTCTATGCCCAGGATCAATCAACATAAATGAATCAACTACACGCTTCAAAATATTTAAGAAAGACAACCCATTTCATTTTTCTTGCAAGCATGACTCACTCTTGCATAATGAGTAATCGGATAACCATATTTGAATCGTTAAAGTGATCCCTTGCCTGAAAGAAGAACGCCGATTGTCCGAAAAATCAATGCGAAGTCTGTAGCTAAGCTCCAATCTTGAACATATGCAATATCGCGGGACATTCGCTCTTCCCAAGAAGTTAATTTCCTACCAGATGTCTGCCATAGCCCTGTTAGTCCCGGCTTAGCGATAAAACGAGATTGATGTGAGCCGAGAACCTGCGGTAATTCTTGATGGAGAATCGGTCTCGGTCCAACTAGAGACATAGTGCCAATCATGACGCACCAGAGCTGGGGTAATTCATCGATAGACCAACGTCGAAGGAATCTTCCAACTGGAGTAATCCTAGGGTCTTTTTTATACCTATTTGGCATTTCAGCATCGGGTCTTCCTAAGACTTCTAAACGAAGATCGGAGGATCCAACATACATAGTGCGAAATTTGGGGAAGAGAAATGCATTACCTTCTAAACCCACTCGACGGTCAACGTAGAGAGTAGGTCCTTGTGAAGTCAACTTAACTCCCAACGCCGCCATTAGCATAATCGGGAGAGAAACTAATAAGAATACTGTGCCTAGAACTAGGTCAAAAGAACGCTTTATAAATCTTCCGGAGTCCAAAATCTTTGGCTCGCTAATCTTCAGCAAATTAATCGATTCACCCTGATCTAACCTGTTCATAATTGGTGAAATTCTAGACACCATGCAAACTTCTAAAATATTATTTCTGGTTTCATCGCTCAAGCCAAGAATGTGACTCGTCTCCGTGATGGAACCAAACCCAATCAGAACTGTATCCAAATTGTTTCTTTTGATAATGTCTTTAATCTCAGCAATCCACTGTGTAGACTTGTTCTTTTTTGGAGGCGAGACTCGGTAAAATTCAAGAGTTTGCCTCTCGGATAAACTTTCAAGTTCTCTTTTCGTTTGAGCGAAGTCTGCTTTAGGGCAAACAACCAAAACTCTTCTAGTTCTATGCACGGAAAATTGTCTGTTTAAAAATTCCTGAAAAATAAGCCGGCCCACTACAAGAAATACTGCTGTAGTTATTAGCATTGTTCCCACCCAGATACGGGAAATTGGCATCTTTATTAGATATAGAATCGCAAATATGATGAGTGCGACTCGCCAAGAAGCTGAGGCAATAGATTTTAGTGAGTCACTGCCTGGTAGAAAGTTGGACCTGGCCCAAGTCGACCTGAGATAAAGCCCCCCTATCCAGATAAATGAATATCCAGTCAAGAGAATAGCAAGAAATTGAGGGTTATCTATAAATGAATCATCGAATCTTGAGCGAATTAAGGTCGCCATAAGAGCCGAACCAATTACTAAGGAAGCATCTGTTAGGAAAGCGAGTCCTGCGTAGCGACTGGCTAACTTCGCAATTGAGGTTGGTTGTTGCTCTTTCATTTTTCGCTCACTTTACTTCTAACAACAAAGTCTATAGCCAATCCAGGCTTGTTCCTATAGGCAGTTCCCAGCCGAGTTCAGTAAACAATAGCCAACAAATAGGTAATAATTGGGTATGCCTAGCCTGCTTGGAGCGTAGATGGATATTAAGGATTTTTCTCGGCTCGTGATTCGAAACCTCTGGCGAATCATCCTCTCCATAATATTTGGGATATCGCTTTCGCTTGCTATTACTCTAAACACGCCCAAAAGTTATACGGCAAACGCCCAGCTCTTTGTCTCAACTCCCCCGGCTGCAATAGACATCGGATTACTTGCAACAGGCGGTAATTTCACGGAGCAGAGAGTAAAGACCTATGCAAATGTGATCAATGGACCAGACACGCTCAGACCCGTCATTGAAGCTTTGGCATTGGATCTTGAGTGGTTTGAATTGGCGAAAAAAGTAAAGGGAAGCGCTCCGCTTGACACTTCACTAATTAATCTAAGCGTCTCAGATAATGACCCAGTGCTGGCAGCTGGCCTTGCAAACGCGATAGGCAAGCAGTTTGAAAGCACAGCTGCTCTACTCGAGGTAGAGGATGAACTTGGTTCGTCTCCGGTTAAGGTAACGCTTGTAAAGTTCGCAGTAGTTCCCACTTCGCCGTCGTCGCCAAGACCGGCCTTGAATCTCTTGCTTGGTTTAATCCTAGGTTTTGGTCTTGGAGTTGGAATCGGAATTCTCCGCCAAGTCTTTGACGATACAGTAAAAAATGAAGATCAATTAGATGGAATAGAGCTTCTTGGAGCGGTTGGCTTTGATCCAGAGGCCGAGAATAAGCCACTAATTTCTGAGATTAGTAATTTTAGTACGAGAGCTGAGGCTTATAGGCAGCTTCGTACGAATATTGAATACTTGCAAGCCGAAAATCCACCGCAAGTAATCTCTATTGCCTCACCTTTGCCTGGTGAAGGCAAAACAACTACCGCTCTAAATCTAGGGATTGCCTTTGCGCGATCTGGTTACAAAGTACTTTGCATGGAGTGCGATCTGCGGCGACCCTCGGCGAGTGAATTTATTCCGGACCATGATGGTGACTTCGGAGTAACCGAGATACTAAATGGGAAGGTCCCATTAAAGAGCCAAAAAGACTTGATTTCCCTGATTCAGTATGACGAGGGCACCGGAATTCACGTATTAAGTTCAGGGGCGCAGGCACCAAACCCTTCAGAGCTGATCGACTCGCCAATTTACGAAAAATTAATTAAGAGGCTTCGCAAAGACTTTGACTTCATTCTGGTTGACTCGCCGCCATTACTACCAGTGACTGATGGAGGTTTGATTGCTCAGCACTCGGATGGAGTCTTATTGGTTATTAAAGCGGGTAGCACAAAGATTGATCAATTCAGAGGTGGTCGAGATGTACTAACCAAAGTGAATGCCCCTATCCTTGGCGTTTTACTTAACATGATTCCACTGAATAGAAATGGTGAGGCTTACGGCTATAGATATGGCTACTCCCACGGATACAAGCGAAGGTATGGGATCTACGGAGCAGGTGATTATGGCGTTGAATTGGTTATCGGCGAAGAAGATCGACCATACGCGCCCAAAATAAAGGTGAGAGATGTGGTAAGTGCGCGTGAAGTGAAACGAAAACAAAAAAAGGTCGAACGTCTCCTGCGAAAGATTGCAAAGGCGCAAGAAGAGAGGGCACAGTTAGATTCAAACTCTCAGGAGAAAAAAGAATATGACCCTATACATGTTGTGCACTCACCGAAAGTGGTGGCTTCGCAACCTGCTAAATACGAAAGACCGAGAGAACAAGTGCATCTCGGCCATTACCCGAAGAGAATTATGATCAAGCAACAGAAAAACTTACCTGAGAATTCGAGATTGGCAAGAGTATTGGCCGAGGAAAGTGATAAGAAGTAAGCGGCGAGTCCTGCTTTGGATTCTTGCCCCTTTAGGTGCCAGCCTTTTTATCGTAGGGATATTTTTTGTCAGGTGGTATCCCTTGTATGGCGAGGGTAAGAACTTCATTGCTTTAACTGAAAGCGGTGCCGCTTTAGAGGAGATTGAGAGTAGCGCTGAGCAGCTTGCGGACAATTATGGTGTTGTTGCCGGTGATCTAAAACTACCCGTAATTCGCTGGTTTGTGCGGCTTGCAAATGCGGACGTCGGTGAAATTGATGATGAAATAAGCGCAGTAATTTCAGGTGCGCCTCAACTTTTAGGATATCTCTATCCTCAGCAGTACTTAGTTGTAACCCAGAATTCTGCCGAAGCGCGTGGCACTGGTGGAATTCTAGGCGCGCTAGCCATTGTTGAATTGGATAAGGGTAAATTCAAGGTCTTGCAAGCTAATTCAAACATAATTTTTCCCTCTGAGCGAAGGACTCCGATTAAAATGCCAGAGGAGTTTGTCACCCTCTACGGTTACGATCCTGGGATATTTCAGAATTCGAATCTTTCTCCGCATTTTCCCTATGGAGCTGAGATTTGGATGGCGCTATGGGAGAGAAAGTATGGAGGTAGTCTGGATGGAGTAATTGCAGTTGATCCAACTGCGCTCAGTTATATTTTGAAGTCGACTGGTCCAGTTAGATTGGAAGACGGAGAGGTAATCACTTCAGAAAATGTAGTTTATAAGACGCTTTCAGAGGCATATAAGAGATTTGAAGATGACAACCTTGCGCGCAAAGAATATTTGGTTCGTATGATGAAGGCAGTATTTGCAAAAATCGAGAAGCAAGAATTCAAGAGAATAGACTTTGCTCAACAAGTAAAGCGGGCGATTCTCGCTAATCGTCTTCTTTTATATTCCAGAGATGTAGCAACACAACAGAAAATTGCACCTACTAAGTTAGCGGGACATATGACGCTTGATCCTAATAACGAATTCCGTGCAGTAATCAAAAATACCGACGCAAGTAAACTGGACTACTATCTAGATAGAGATGTAAAGATCGAGAGCGTGAATTGCCGAAGCGAAACCCTCAGCCGAATCAGCGTTAAAGTTAC
>Ga0194133_10005198_pt1 | contig 16734 bp, 14 predicted proteins | sample TA2KigOf40mmetaG_FD_155448 | JGI IMG/M metagenome (GOLD analysis project Ga0194133, IMG submission 155448) | Freshwater microbial communities from Lake Tanganyika, Tanzania - TA2015055 Kigoma Offshore 40m | ecosystem: Environmental > Aquatic > Freshwater > Lake | place: Tanzania: Lake... | reverse complement strand
GCGACGAGATGGTCCCGGTGGCGACGTTTGTGAGCACCTCGTTGACCGTGTCGCCAGTCACGGGCGGATGCAGAGTCAGGATCGCGTAAAGGATTGCGCCTAGCGCGTAAATGTCAGTGCGCTCGTCGATGTCGTCCACCCGCCCCTCCGCTTGTTCTGGGGCCATGTAACGCGGGGTGCCCTTAACCTGACCAGAGAGCGTCTTGAAGCTGTCGCGGGAAAGGTCGGCCAAACCCGCAATGTCCGATTGCACTGCGTCCAAGGCATGCCCGCCGCGCAACGACTTTGCCAGCCCCCAGTCCATCACGAACACTTCGCCGAATTCTCCGAGCATGATGTTATCGGGCTTTAAATCCCGGTGCACCACGCCACGCGAGTGTGCAAACGCGACCGCGTCGCAAACCTTCTGATGGATGGTCAGCAGCGTACGAAGTGAGTAACGCGCGATGGCAGCCTGGTCCTTCTGGCGGATTTTTTCCAAAACTTCACTGAGGGTGACGCCCTCCACCAAGCGCATAGTGTAAAATACCACGCCGTCACCGGTAACACCCAACTCGTGCAGCGGGACGATGTTGGGATGCTCCAACTGACCGGTGATGCGTGCCTCCGCGATGAGCTGTTGGACGTGCTCATCTGAGGCGTGCACTCCCTTAAGGATGACCTTGACCGCAACGGGGCGCTGAATGCAGTTATCGCGGGCGGAAAGGATCGCACCCATGCCGCCCTTGGCCAGAATCCGCTCGAGTTCATAAGCGGAAGCCGGGGGGTGATGACTCCCAGTGCTGGCCAACGTGCCCTTTTGCTGCCGCTTGGACAGGAAGGTCGCCAAGGCGGCAGCGGAATTAAGGTGGGAGGCTTCGAGTGACTGCTTTAGGGACGCAAGCGAAACCTCCGGGGTGGGGGGCGCGATGGGGCCAACTGTTTTGTCCCTCGGCTCGCCCATGGCGATCAAGATACGCGTTAACCTCGGTCAAACAAGCAGTGAAATTACTGAGTTGAGCAGCGGGAAAAACCCACACAGGAAACTCTCTAAATCCGCCCCAACAACGACATTAATCGAGTCACATTCACATCCGATAAGAGAGGCCTAACGCACCGCCGCGTGTTTGGTAATAAACTCAACTATAGGCGTGGGATCGTCCAAGCCATGCGGGTGATGGCCAACACCTGGTTTGCGGATCAACGTGATGTCACCGCCCAAGGCTTTATATCGCTCCGCGATTATCCCGGTGTTCTCGTCCCACGGCACCACGTCGTCCGCGTCGCCGAAGACATGGAGCAGCGGCACCTTGGCCTTCGCCAAAGGCTGAAGGTTGTCTACAGGATTACCGCGGTAGGTCAACGCTGCCGCTTCATTAGCGAAGCGATGCACTCGCAGCGTCAGTGCCCAATCGTTCGGGCTGCCCTTGCCCTTGCCCTTGCCGCCGGGCCAGCTCTTGAAGTCGCACACTGGCGCATCTCCGTAAATGCACGCGACCTTGTCGGGGTTGGCAATGGCCCAATTGTAGCAGTAAAGCCCGCCCCGGCTCAGGCCCACGAGCGCAGGCTTTTTAGCGAAGCCGAACTTGCCCGTCAGCTCTGCATAAAGCTGGTTCCAGTGTGCCACCGCGGTCGGACAGCCCAGCAAGTTCGGCACGCTCAGGTAAACAACGTGGAAACCCCGGCCCAGCAGCGCGATGTCCGGCGCGGGCTTGTGGCCAAAAAATTCCCCATGCCAAACCCACGGTTTGCCCGGCGCGGCCTGCTTGGGTAAGACGACGAGCACGTTCTTTCCATCCACCTGAAAGTCGTAGCGGTCATGCTCATTCCACGAGGACTGCTTGCCCGGAAAGGGCGCGGGTTCAGCCGCAGAGACCACAAGAGTCAGACACGCGGCAAAGGAGAAATGATTTAGGCAATTCATGATGGCGGTAAGATGATGGCCTAACGTCGGTTGCGCCACGTTGAAATCTCCAACTATTTCAATTTGCCGCCGCGTCGGAGATCCACCCGCGCCAGCGATAAACCCACCACCCGATGACCTCGTGCACCCACGCCTCGACCTTTGCAAATCCCGCCGAGCGCGGGACCAAGTCAGTACTATCCCCCGCGATGACGCTCGCACTCGTGAGGAACGCGCTGGGCACCGGCACGACCTTCAATTCCGTCGTGGTACGGAACACACCCACCGCCCGCCGCAGGTGCGACGCCGACGTGACCAAGAGCACGCGCTTCCAGCCGCGCTCGACCGCCAGCCGCGCGACCTGCTCCGCCTCGTGCCGCGTGTGCTTACAGCCACCCAAGCTAATGACCTCCGGCCCACCGGTCTGCCACTTCGTAAGCAAGTCTTTGAACAAATCCGCCTCCGCGAGCGGCTCAACGCCGACTACCATCGCGCCGCCGCCTACGACAAGCGTCTTTGCCTTGCCCAACCGTAACAATTCGAACGCCGTCACCGCGCGATCGGCACTCTGATTGAAATGCAACCGCCCAACTTCCTCACGCGACGGCGCGGAAAAACCGCCCAATAAAATGACTGCATCTGCCTCGGGTAACGCCTCACGTTTCACGCCTACCCACGGCCGCTCTAGTGAGGCGAGGAGGCTGCCCGACAGCGGTGTCGCGCCGATCACCCAAATAAAAAAGGCGAGCAAACCCGCGCCCGCTGCGAGGCGGGGCTGGCGCTTCCGCAAGCACAACAAGGCCAGCACCACAAGGCAGGCCCAAGTGAAACCCACCGGTTCGATCAGGCGCAGCGCGCCGCGCAAGGCATGGTCCAGCATGACCGCAGGCTAACGGCCGCGCCGCGTGGAGACAATCTGCGTCTCGGCACTCGCAGAGCCGCCCGCCGGGGCCGTTAGCGTAGCGACGACATGGACGCGCTTTGACCAATCGAAGACGCCTACAACCACAAGCGTATTTTTTAGCCTGCTGCCTGGCCGCGTGACCTTGGAGCCTAGTACCGAACCCTCAGCAGTTATGACCCGCCATTGCCTGCTTAGGAAAATGCGACGAACAGGGAAAGCCCAACCGAAATTGATTTGCACTTGGGGACTAAGTCCTGCGTAGCACTTCTCGACCTAAGACTGTAAAGCGAAACGTCCTTCGGATTGTTGCCGAAACGTGTCTTAGATTTCTCTTATTAGCTGCTACAGGCTGAAAAGTTTTTCCACCTTCGCCTTCACCGACGCATCCATCTTGATGAGCGGTGGCCAGGCGCGTTTGAAGCCTTCGCCGGGGAGCTTCTTCGTCGCGTCAATGCCGAGCTTGCTGCCGATGGCGATTTCGCTCGTCGCGTGGTCTAGTACGTCGGCCGGGCCTTTGGTGAAGATGCTGTCGCGTTGCGGGTCGGTGTTGGCGGTGAGATGGAACAGCACTTCGCTGGTATTGTGCACGTTCACGTCGGCGTCCACCACCACGATGTATTTGGTGAACATCATCTGCCCCATGCCCCAGAGGCCGTGCATGATTTTGTAGGCCTGCATCGGGTAGGTCTTCTTGATGCTCACGAAGACGAGGTTGTGGAAGACGCCTTCCGCCGGCAGCGCGATGTCCACGATCTCGGGGAAGTTCATCTTGAAGATGGGCAGGAACAATTTAACCGACGCGCCGCCGATGTAGAAGTCTTCCATCGGCGGGATGCCGACGATGGTGGCGGGATACACGGCGTCTTTGCGATGCGTGATGGCGGTGACGTGGAAGACGGGATACGGCTCGGGCAAGGTGTAGTAGCCGGTGTGATCACCGAACGGGCCTTCGTCGCGCAACGGCTCGGTCGGGTCAACGTAACCTTCGATGACGAAGTCGGCATTGGCGGGGACTTCGAGGTCGTTGGTCTCGCACTTCACGAGTTCGACGGATTTTTTGCGGAGATAGCCGGCGAGCAGGAATTCATCAAGGCCGTCGGGCAGCGGCGCGGTGGCGGCAAACGTGAACACGGGATCGCCCCCGATGAAAATGCTCACGGGCATGCGTGTGCCGGTTTCGTAATAACGCCGGCCATGGCGCGCAGCGACCTTCTGCACCTGCCAGTGCATGCCGGTGGTCCGGTCGTCGTAAATCTGGATGCGATACATGCCGACATTGCGCTCGCCGGTGTCGGGATCTTTGGTGACGACGCAGGGGAGCGTGATGAAACGGCCACCGTCCAGCGGCCAGCATTTGAGGATAGGGAGGTCGAGGAGCGTGGGCGGAGTCGGTGAAGTGCCTTTCTGCCAGTCAGGCGCAGGCGGCCAACATTTCGCGGATGCGGGCGCGTCGAACGTCTGAATTACTTCCTTGCACGCGCCATCCTTCACGATTTTCGGCTTGGCATGGCGCAGGTCGAGGGCAAGGGAAAGCAGCTTCATCGCTTCTTTCATCGAAGCTGGGGGCTTGGCCTTCATGAGCGCACCAAGCTCGTTGGCGACTTCCTCGACGGAATTCGCGCCCATGCTCATAGCCATACGTCGATGTGAGCCGAGCGTGTTGATGGCCACCGGGAAGGGCGACACCTCCCCATTAAGAATGGGTTTCTCGAACAACAGCGCTTGGCCGCCGCCGGGAGATTTCATTTCCCGGTCAGCAATTTCAGTGATTTCGAGTTCGGTGGCGACGGGCTGAGTGATCCGCCGCAACTCCCCTGCTTGGTCGAGCATCTGAACCCAATCCCGAAAAGAATCAAAAGCCATAAAGAAAGCCTAGCAGATCAGACCGGGTAATCAATTCAGGCCGGGCATGCGCCTTGAGTCACTTGCTGCCGGGCTTGGTGGCAGGAGTGGCCGCGAGGTCAGGCGGCAGGCGGTCAGGCGAGAAGGTTTCCACGTCTAGTCGAATAAGGCTGACGAGTGGCGCACCGAGGTCTACGCCACCTCCGGAGCGATCCACCACCATCCCCACGGCCGCAACCACGCCGCCGTTAGCACGCACTATGGCCATCGTCTCCTGCACCCGACCGCCCTTGGTAACCACATCCTCAATGACAAGTAGTTTCTCCCCAGACGCAATCTTGAAACCGCGGCGCAAGACGAGTTTACCCTCTTCCTTTTCGGCAAAAATAAAACGAAGCCCGAGTTGGCGTGCGACTTCCTGACCGATGACCAGACCGCCCATCGCAGGCGAAATGACCGTGACGGCGCCAAAACCGCGCAGCCGGTCCGCCAGCGCAGCGCCAAAGCGCTCGACCACGGGCATCTGCTGGAGGGCGAGGGCGCACTGAAAGAACTGGCGGCTGTGCAGGCCGCTGCGCAGTACGAAGTGGCCTTCGAGGAGCGCGCCGGTCTCGCGGAAGAGGCGCAGGGCTTCGTCGTTCGTCATGCGCGAATCCTAACGGCATGGCCGCGCCAGTGGCAACTGCGCCCGCAGCGAGGTGAGCGATCAGTCCTTGCCACCGCCATCGCCACCAAGGGAATCCATCAGCTTGATGAGCGGGAGGAACATCGCGATAACAATGCTGCCGACGATAACAGCGAGAAACACGATCATGATCGGCTCGAGCAGTGACGTCATAGCCGATACGGCGTTGTCCACTTCTTCCTCGTAGTTATCAGCCACCTTCATCAACATTTCCGGCAGCGCGCCCGTTTGCTCACCGACGTCCACCATTGAAACTACCATAGGAGGGAAAACCTTGCATGCCTCCAGCGGCCCGACGATCGTTTCACCCTCCTTCACGCTATCGTGAATGGATTGAACCGCATCAGCTATGATGACATTGGTAGACGTTTCGCGGACAATGTTAAGGGACTGAAGAATGGGCACCCCCGAGCTGACGAGAGTGCCGAGCGTGCGCGTGAATCGCGAAATTGCCACTTTGCTAACTACAGGCCCAAACACCGGCATTAAAAGGTAAATACGATCCATCAAACGGGTGCCAAACTTGGTTTTACAGAAGAGCTTAAAAGCGATCACAAACCCAGCGACGATACCGCAAGTGGCGATGAAGTTGTGTTGTATGAAATTACTAATGGAGAGCACGAGCATGGTGAACTCCGGCATTTGCCCGGGTCCAAGCATGTCCTTAAAAATTTCCTCAAACTTGGGGACGACCACGATCATCAACAAAGCCACGATGCCGACGGCGACAGTGAGCACCGCAACGGGGTAAAACATTGCTGCTTTAACCTTGCCTTTGATTTTTTGGGCCTTTTCTGCGAACTCGGCGAGGCGGGTTAGCGTGACTTCAAGCACGCCGCCTAGTTCGCCGGCTTTCACCATGTTGACGAACAACTTATTGAAAACCTTAGGGTGCTGGGCTAAGCCCTCGGAGAAGGTGCTGCCGCCTTCGATGGACAAGGCCAACTTGCCGAGGATTTCCCGCAAAGTGGGATCCTTCTCTTGCTTTTGTAACACTAATAGACCTCTAAGCAAAGGCAGACCGGCATCCACTAGCGTAGCTAACTGGCGAGTAAAGGTGCATAGGGTTTTTGTGTTCACCCCACCTCCCAACCCGGGAATCTTGATGTTGATTTGAAGGGCCCCACCCTTGGCCTTGCCTTTGGCTCCGGGCTTGCCGCCAGCGGCAGGCGCACCCTTACTATCCTTGCCGTCCTTCTTGTTGGTGTCCTTGCCCTTGGCAGACTCAACGACCTTGGTTGGAAAGAAGCCCATCTCCTTGAGGCGTTTTAGTGCCTCGCCTTGATTGACGACCTCGAGGGTGCCCTTGGTGGGCTTGCCCTTTGCGTCCATCGCTTCGTAGGTAAAGACAGGCATACGTTCCTCCGGTGTTAGGTGTATCTCACGACTTCCTCAACAGTAGTCTTTCCAGAGAATATTAAGCGAAGGCCATCATCGCGAATGGAAGCCATGCCCATCTCGATGGCCCGCTGCCGCATCACCACGGCCGGCACGCGCTCATTAATCATATTACGGACTGCGTCTGTGATTGCCAGAAGCTCATAAATGCCTGAGCGGCCCTTATAACCCGTGTCGCTACAATGCTCACAGCCTCGCCCGTAATAAAAAGTCTTATCACCAACGTCTAAAGGGGAGAGTTTTAGGAGCGACAGTTGGTTTTCGGTTGGCTCAAAGGGTGAACTGCACTTAGGGCAGATGGTGCGCACAAGGCGCTGGGCTAGCACACCCATCAGCGTAGAGGAAATAAGGAACGGTTCAACGCCCATGTCCACGAAGCGGGTGACGGCCCCGGGCGCGTCGTTAGTGTGCAACGTGGACAGCACAAAGTGGCCAGTCAACGAGGCTTGCACGGCGATCTGCGCGGTCTCTAAGTCGCGCATTTCTCCCACCATGATGATGTCGGGGTCTTGGCGCAAAAAAGCCCGCAGGGCCTTTGCAAATGTCATGCCGGTGGTTTCATTTATGGGCACCTGCATTATGCCTTCAATATCGTATTCAACCGGGTCCTCGGCAGTGAGTAACTTAGTGTCAAGTGCATTAACCGCGCGGAGACAAGCATAGAGCGTAGTGGTCTTGCCACAGCCGGTGGGGCCGGTGACCACAAAAATGCCGTTTGGGTTTTGGATGATCTCAGAGACATTGCTCATAACCTCAGGTCTCATGCCGAGGTTTTCGAGGTCAAGACTAACGGATCCTCGATCTAATACCCGAAGCACTACTGACTCGCCGAACTTGGTCGGCAGCGTAGACACACGCAGGTCGATTCGTTTTCCTGCCAAAGTCATGGATATGCGGCCGTCCTGCGGCAAGCGCCGCTCAGAAATGTTAAGGTTTGCCAAGACCTTGAGACGTGAGATGACAGGCGTGGCGAGATAACGGGGCGGCGGAGCCATTTCATAGAGCGCCCCATCCACGCGGTAGCGAATCTTAAACTCATCTTCAAAAGGCTCAAAATGTATATCGGAGGCGCGATCCTGCACCGCTTGGTACAAGATGAGGTTTACGAACTTAATGATGGGCGTGTCGTTGGCCATATTGGCCAGCGCGTCCGCTGACTCCTCTTTGCCAGCTGTCGCCGCTAATTCCTGCACGGCGTTAGGGTCTCCGCCCCCCATTTCGCCGATGATATCTTCGAACGAGTCCGATTTTTCGGCGTAGTATTTATTGATTGCCGCTACCACTGCGCTTGGATCAGCCACGACGACTTGGAGTTCCTTGCGTACGATGAAACCAACCTCATCCACGATGGCAGGGTTCAAAGGATCAGCCATGGCTATTCGAAGGGAATTGCCGATCAATTCGAGTGGCAGACACTGGTACATGCGAGCTGTGGTGGGCGGAATCGCTTCGATGACCTCCGGCTTAATCTCCATTTCTTTCACGCCAGTAACTACTTCCGTACCAAGATGCTCCGCGATCAAATTCAACTGTGTGTCTAAGTCCAAAATACGGGCGTCTACAAGAATTTGGCCTATGGGTTTACCGGACTTGGTATTCTCTGCAATGACCTCTTCCAGTTGAAGGTCATCAATCAGCCCTCGCTCTTTAACGAGCGCGAGCAGGGGGTCTGTTATATTTGCAGCCATGGCTATTCAGCGGCAGCGGCGGCGGCTTTTTTGTCATCGGCTTCCTGAAGTTTTCCGATGATGGCCTGCGAATCAATACAACGGTTGATGACAGTGTCTCGAGAAATGCGGCCTTTGATGTACCAATCAACCAAGCCCTGATCGAGGGTCTTCATGCCATACTTGGCCCCGGTCTGCTGATCAGACGGAATGCGGAAGGTCTTGTTGTCGCGAATGAGCGCCGAAATTGAGTTGGTCATCACCATGATGTCGTGGATCGCTAGGCGACCCGGCTTGTCGCTGGTAGGCACAAGGATTTGGGCGACCACTGATACCAAAGCCGTCGAGAGCTGAATGCGAACGGTCTCCTGAGCGTTAATCGGAAAAGCATTAACGATACGATCTATTGTCTTAGCCGCTGAGTTGGTGTGTAGCGTGCCGAACACGACGTGGCCGGTCTCGGCAGCGGTGAGCGCGGCATCAATGGTCTCCAAATCGCGCAATTCGCCGACCAGAATTACCTCCGGGTCCTGCCGCAGCGCGCGGCGCAATGCCTCGGCAAAGCTTGGTACATCAATGTGAACCTCGCGCTGGGTGATGACTGCCTTCTTGTGCTTATGATAGAACTCAATGGGGTCCTCGACGGTGATGATGTGGGCGTGGTCTGAGGTCTCGTTTATGATGTTAATCATAGAGGCCAGCGTGGTCGACTTACCTGAACCCGTGGGGCCAGTCACCAGAATCATGCCGCGCGGCTTGTGGATCAATTCATCTACCAACGTGTGCGAGAGCCCGATTTGGTCAATTGTTAATAACCGGGTGGGAATCTGTCGCAGCACAAGCGCAAAGTTACCTTTTTCCTTAAAAGCGCTGACTCGGAAACGCGCCAACTCGCCGAAAGCGAAGCCGAAGTCCGCTCCACCTTTGGTACGAACCTGCTGAATGTTATCTTCCGAAGTGATGCTGGTCATTAGCTCTTCGGTGTCCTCTGGCGCACATGGCGGGCCACCCACGCGCTCCAATACGCCGTGCGCCCGGATGCAAGGCGGGATGCCGACGCGGACGTGCAGGTCAGCGGCGCCTTGCGAAACCATCAACTGCAGAAGATCGGACATTTGGTAAGTTCCCATGGTCGGTGTGCTAGTGCCGGTTAGTTTGTAAAGGTTGGCAAAAGCTATATGAGTTTAATGACCGCCGGCCTTTTCATCAGCAGTGGTAGATTTGATAACTTCCTCGGCCGTGGTCATCCCGGCAACAACTTTGCGCGCCCCATCCTCTCGCAGGCTGCGCATGCCCAACTCGCGAGCGCGAGCGCGAAGCGTCGTGGCTGAGGCTTTCTCGAAGATGAGCTTGCGAGCGCTATCATCCACTACGAAGACCTCAAAGACGCCAAAGCGACCGCGGTAGCCGCTACCGTTACAATTGTTGCAGCCCTTACCTTTCGAATATTTTGCTCCGGGCAGATTAGGATCTAGGTCGAGCGTTTTGAGTTCTGCCTCGTTGGGTAAAGCTGGGCCGATACATTTCTTACAAATGCGACGTACAAGGCGCTGAGCCATGAAGGCCCGACTGGCCGAGGCCACTAGGAACGGCTTAATGCCTATATCCACCAGACGTTGAACAGCGCCGGGGGCGTCATTCGTGTGCAAGGTGGAGAATACAAGGTGGCCAGTGAGTGATGCGTTGATGGCTATGGTCGCCGTTTCCAGATCGCGAATCTCACCCAACATGACCACGTTCGGTGCCTGACGGAGCATCGCACGCAGCGCGGTGGCAAAAGACAACCCAATTACTTCATGCACTTGCACTTGATTGATGCCTGCCAACACATATTCCACCGGGTCTTCAACCGTGATGATTTTACGATCGGGACGATTTATATAGTTGAGGCATGAATAAAGTGTCGTGGTCTTTCCGGAACCAGTAGGACCAGTCACAAGTAGGATTCCGTCAGGCAGGCCAATGAGGCGCTCGAAGGTCTGCTGGTCATCAGTCAAAAAACCCAATTCAGTGAGGCCCAACTTTAGACCGGACTTGTCCAGAATACGCATGACGATGCTTTCGCCGTGCTGGGTAGGCAAAGAATTGACGCGCAGGTCAATAGGTTTGCCGGAGATTTGGAGTTGAATGCGCCCGTCCTGCGGTATGCGCTTCTCGGCGATGGACATGCCAGCCTGAATCTTTAGACGACTAATGATCGCATTCTGTAATTTTTTCGGCGGGCTTTGAACTTCTTGTAAGCATCCGTCAATTCGGAAGCGGATGCGTAACCGCTTTTCCAGTGGCTCGATGTGGATGTCCGAGCCGCGCATCTTGTAGGCATCAGCGATGACAGTGTTGACTAATTTGATCAATGGCGCATCCGCATCCTCCGCCTCCTGATCTGCGTCCATGTCCGTCTGCGTGGCGAAACCCAAGTCAATTTCGCCCTCCGTCATGTCCTGAATCATTCCTTCCACGGACTCCTCCGCCGTGGCGTAATACTTTGTTATGATCTGCTGTACCTGCTCCTCAGTGGCGACGCGGAACTCGAGGTTTTCCGCCTTCAGCACGTGCCTGAGTCCGTCCAACGTGTCGAGGTCAGAAGGGTCAGTGACCGCGACAATCAAGTGGCCTTCCTCAAAATAGACCGGCACACAGTTGTATTTGGTGGCGATGTGACGGGGCAACGCTTGCAATGCGTCGTCCTTCAACGAGAGTCCAGTGAGATCCACCGTCTCCATGCCAAATTGGATCGCTTTGGCTTGCGTGATGTGCGCCGGGCTGATGATCTGCGTAGCAATCAGCCGGTCTATCAATCCCTGATCTGTGAATTCGCCCGACTCCACTTCCGCCCGTGCTTGCGCGACGTCCTCGTTCGTCACCAAGCCCATATCCGCGAGCGTCTCTACCAGATAATCGTCTTTGACAGGCACAGCTAAATAAGGTTCATCGGCGACTCCGCGCACACTAGCAGCGGGTGACTTGATGTCAAACCCAGCGTCAAACGTAACTCCTTTAAAATAAGCAATCTTTCACCAGTGAACCACTACGGAAAAAACCCGACCAGCCTTACTCTGCCTCACCGGTGAAACCCCTCTGCCGCAGCGCCTCGAACAGCACCAACGCCACGCAGTTCGACAGGTTTAATGACCGCGCCTTCGGGTTCAACATCGGTATGCGCAGCCAGCTCTCTCGGTTGCCCTCGAGCAAGGTTTTTGGCAGGCCGGCTGTCTCCCGACCAAACACCAAGTAGTCGCCTGCCCCAAACCGCGCCTCGTCGTAACGGGCCGGCCCGCCGGACTCCACGAACCAAAGCCGCGCGCCCTCCGGCACCGACGCCATGAACTCCGCCCAGTTCCGCCAGCGCCGAACCGCAACTTGCTGCCAGTAGTCCATCCCAGCTCGCTTCAGCGTCACATCGTCCAACTTAAACCCAAGCGGTTCGACAAGATGCAGCGTCGTGCGCGTCGCAGCGCAGAGACGTGCGATGTTACCCGTGTTCGGTGGGATTTCCGGCTCGACGAGGACGACATTCATTCCGGGCGCGGCTTAGGGTGCAGATTTTTCGGGTCGTAAAGCACCCGCCATAAAACCAATCCGTGCGCCGGAGCTGTCATCCCCGCCCCGGTGCGGTTACGCTGACCGAGAATCTGGCGAACGGCGTTACGCGGAATCTTCCCTTCGCCCACCTGCACCAGCGTGCCGACGATCCCGCGACACATCCGGTAGAGAAAACCATCCCCCTCGATGACGAACGTCAGCAGCGGGCCGCGTCGCTTGATTTCACAACGCGTCAGAGTCCGAACCGTGGAGTCCGTGTCGTAGGATGGATTCACCCGGAGGGAGCGAAAGTCGTGCTTTCCCTCGAAGTCCTGCGCCGCCGCCCGCATCGCCGCTAGGTCCAGCTTTCGCTTAAAGTGCCATGCCTGCGTGCGCAATAACGGGTTCATAGCCGAATGATTCCAGACCAAGTAGCGGTACTCCTTCCCCGCCGCACTGAACCGCGCATGAAACTCCGCCGGCACCCGCCGTACCGACTGCACTCGAATATCCAGTGGCAAATGCGCGTTTAGCGCCAGCAAGAGACGCGCCGTGGTCATACGCCACTCCGCACGCGGCAACTCGAAGTGCGCTGCGATACCGAGCGCATGAACGCCCGCGTCCGTACGGCTCGAACCAAACACCTTCGGGCCGCTGGGAAAAAGTTTGGCCAACGCCGCTTCGACCACCGCCTGCACGCCTACGCCCGTCCGCTGTGTCTGCCAACCCTCGTACCCGGTGCCGTCATAAGCAATGGTGAGTTTGAGTTTTACGAAAGTGCCCATGCGCAATTGTTATCTAAACATTTAGCGATAAGCCTTACGAGGCCGCAAAAAGTGCTGCGTGGCCTGATCAGCCACTCTGTGAATCAAGATAACTCTGCAATAACACCGCCGCCGCCGTCGCATCCACCTTGCCCTTTTGATCCTTCGCCTTGTGCCCGGCCTCGCGCAGCATCCGCTGCGCCTGCACAGAAGTCAGCCGCTCATCCCAGGTTCGGAGCGGCACGGTAATGACCGCGCGCAGCTTTACGACGAACTCGCGGACCTTTTCTGCGGCAGGCCCTAGGGACCCATCCATATTACGGGGCAAACCGACAACGATGAGCTCCGGTTGCAACTCGGCGAGCAATTGTTTAAACCGTTGAAGAAAATCTTCCCATGGCTCCGCCGGGATGAACTCCAGCGGTCGGGCAATCATTCCAAGTTCATCGCTTGCAGCAACTCCAATGCGGACGGTTCCGTGGTCCAGTGCAAGAGTGCGCATGGCTTAAAGAGTCTTCATCACCTTCGCCGCCGCTTGCACTGTCGCTTCGATATCCGCTTCGCTGTGTGCAGTGGAGAAGAATCCCGCCTCGAACTGGGAAGGGGCAAGGTACACGCCCTCGGACAGCATCCCGTGGAAAAATTTCTTGAAGCGCTCGCGGTCTGCTTTCATTGCGTCGACAAGGCTCCACACGGGGTCGTTCGTGAAGTAACCGCAGAACATGGAGCCACAGCGGTTAAAAGTAACGGGTATGTTGGCAGACTTAGCCGCGTCGCACAGACCGGATTCAAGAGCAGCGCCCTTTTCTTCCAATTGATTGTATGCATTGCTCGCGCGCAACTCCTCCAACGCAGCGATACCCGCCGCCATCGCGAGGGGATTACCACTCAACGTGCCGGCTTGATAGACGGGGCCGAGAGGCGCGAGGAAATCCATGATGTCTGCCCGCCCGCCAAAGGCGCCGACAGGTAATCCACCGCCGATAATTTTGCCAAAGCAGCTCAAGTCTGGCCGGATGCCGAACCGCTCCTGAGCACCGCCCGGGGCAAGGCGAAAACCTGTCATGACTTCGTCGAAGATGAGCACGGTTCCCTGTTCGGCCGTGATTTGGTGAAGAAATTCCAAATAACCCGGTCGCGGCAGATAAAGGCCGGCATTACCCGCCACTGGCTCGATAATGATAGCAGCGATCTCGCCCCGGTTCGCAGCGAAGCACGCCTTTACTGATTCCACATCATTGTAGGGGAGCACGAGCGTGTGCTTGGCGAAGTCGGCAGGTACACCTGCGCTATCCGGATTACCGAAGGTGAGCGCACCGGATCCGGCTTTGACCAGAAGGCAGTCGGCGTGACCGTGGTAGCAGCCATCGAACTTGATGATTTTGTCGCGGCGCGTAAATCCGCGGGCTAGGCGAATGGCGCTCATGCAGGCCTCTGTTCCGGAGTTGCAAAGACGAACCTTGGCGACGCTGGGGACGAACTGCTTGATAAGCCGGGCCATCGTGACCTCGAACGGGTTAGGAATGCCGAAGCTGGTGCCGTGATCAGCGGCAGCCTTGACGGCGGCAATGATTTTGGGATGCGCGTGTCCGAGGATGGCCGGGCCCCAAGTGCCAACATAATCAATGAGTTCATCCCCATCCACGGTGGTAACGCGGGAGCCACGCGCGGACTGGACAAAGAACGGTTGACCGCCAACGGCGCGGAAGGCGCGCACGGGGGAATTCACTCCACCGGGAATGTGCTGGAGGGCTTCAGCAAAGCGGGCTTCAGATTTGGCTCGTGAAAGCATGTAAGTAAGATAGCGAGCTGGCGCGAAAGTGCACGAGCGGGAAGTTTGACCCGATCCGCCAGGTTATCAGCCCGACAGACAGGAATTATCGAGCTCGCCGTTCCCGATTTCAGCGCGCCTTCACTTGCGTCCACGCTTCGTCATAAAGCCGGGTTTTCGCGCCCAGATCCTCGAGGAACTCCAGCTTGGCCATCACGTCGGGTGGTGGGTAGATGGCAGGGTTCTGCAAATCGGCCGGCTTGATGAACGCTCGCGCCGCCGCGTTGGGCGTGGCGAATTGAAGGAAATTTGACAACCGCGCACCAACTTTGGGATCGAGTGCAAAGTTGATGAACTGCTCTGCGAGGTCGCGCTGCGGCGCCTTGGCGGGGATGCAGAGGTTATCCACCCAAATCTGACTGCCCTCGCGCGGGATTACGTAACGCAACGCGGGGTCATCGGTCATCGCGCGCGCGGCTTCACCACTGTAAACGATAGCGGCGGCGGCCTGCTTCGCGGCGACCTTGTTTTTTGCGCCGACGCTACCCTCGAAACCTACGGCCCGCGCCTTGGCCGCAATGACGAGATCGCGTGCGGCCTTAAGCTGGGGAATCTCCTTAGCGTTCAAACTGTGGCCTTGAAACTTTAGCGCTGCGCCAAGGCAGTCGCGTACGGAATCAATGAGCAGGAATTTGCCGGGCTGCAGCTTGGGATCAAAGATGAGCCCCCACGTATCCAGCACGGGTTTGCCCGGCGTCGGGCGTAAGAGAATGCCCACTGTGCCCCACTGATAGGCGACGCTAAATTGATTGCTCCGATCGTATGGCGGGTTCGCAAATTTTGGGTCGAGGTGCTTTAGGTTTGGCAGATTGGCATGCCGCAAAGGTGCGACCAGCCCAAGCTTCACCATCGTTGGCACCATGTGGTCCGGCGGCACCACCAAGTCGTAGAGCGCGGTGCCGCCACCCTGCAACTTGGCGAGCATGGATTCGGCATCTTCGTACACGTCAACGTTGAGCTTGCAGGTAAACTGGCGCTCAAAGTCTTTCACTACCTCTGGGTCAAGGTATTCACTCCAGATGAAAACGTTTAGCCGACCTGCAGCCTGCGCGCCCGACCAACCAGCGGCCAGCAACAGGGACAACAAAAAGAGGCAGAGACGCATAACTAGGCAAGTGAGCCGCTGCCTCCGTGCGGCTTCAAGCCACAAATCGCGGCTCAGTGACCGGCAAGGCCTGATGCCGGCTTAACAGCTCGATGAATTTTGCGATGCCTCGTTTCTCGTCCACGCCGAGATGATAGTGGATGTGCCAGCCGAGGTAATCGCGACGAAAGTCGAGATCGTATTCGGGGCGCGAGGTAATGAGGTGGTTAAGCGTATCAAGGCCGAGGTCTCGCGCCTCGCAGAGCTGGCGACGCAGGCGCTGGTTTTCCCCACCGCGCCGCAAAGCCCAGACAGCATACACGAACGGCAGCCGCGTCAGCTCATACCAAGCCGCGCCGAGATCCCAAATCTTATGCGAATGTGCCGCTCGGCGGAAATCGATGGCCGGATTACCGATCAACAAAACCGCATCCTGCTGGGCGGCTTTGGCGTAATCCGACAAGGGGATGAATTCCGGCTTTAGCCCTCGCTCGGCTAACAACAAGCGCAACAGGTTCACGCTCGTGAGTGACGCGGGATCGCAGTGTACTTCGCGCACTTGCTCTAGCGGGACGTGGTGGGCCAGGAACACGCTAAACACTTCCCCTAGGGAAGCCACGGCGATGCCGTCCAACACATCGTAACCCTCGTGGAAAAGGACTTCCGTGATGCTGACCAACGCGGCGTCCAACTCACCCCGGCGGAGCTTTTCGGCGAGCTGCGCGGGCGGGATAAACTCGATCGCATGCTCCAACCCGCAGATGAGAGGCACGGCATTAAGGTAGGGCACCGAGCCAACGCGGAACGGAGCCAAAGGGTTATCCGAATCTTTTTTTCGCTGAACGCCCCCAAAGCGCGGTCCGACTTCGGAGGGTTGCGCCCTGTCGCCAGCAGACTTGTTCATCTAGGGAAATTGCGATGATTCCGCCGGGCTGCCAACCCTTGATCACTGCTTATTGAAGCGATGCACGCGGCCAAAGACGCTGTATTCGGCCACGAATACGTCCCCGGCTCCGTTGAAGGCCACCCCGTGCGGTGCGGTGACGAAGCCCGTGCGCCATACTTCTGGCTTGGTCTGGTTGTTCTTCACTTCCTCCTTAACCGTGTTGAGACCAAGGCGCGCAACCAGCTTGCCATCCTTGTCCAGCACGCTGA
>Ga0194133_10005197_pt1 | contig 16739 bp, 16 predicted proteins | sample TA2KigOf40mmetaG_FD_155448 | JGI IMG/M metagenome (GOLD analysis project Ga0194133, IMG submission 155448) | Freshwater microbial communities from Lake Tanganyika, Tanzania - TA2015055 Kigoma Offshore 40m | ecosystem: Environmental > Aquatic > Freshwater > Lake | place: Tanzania: Lake... | reverse complement strand
TTTTTTTAACATGTTCAATTCAGTAAACGTATTTTTGCAGATATCGGTCCATAAACTTGTTCCATTTGCTATACTGTCAAGACAATCTTCCATTTCTTTTGTATATTCATATGAAAATAATGATTCACATGAAGGAAACAGTGCAGATATTACAGCTTGACCAGTTGGACTAATATAAATATTATGTTTATTGTTATGACTGCTTGATAAAGATAAAGATGAGCTATTTGATACAGTTGTTGTAACTTCTGCCAAAAACTGAGATGGTCCGCCATATGTTATAGTATACTCTTTATATGGTGTATCTTTTAATTGCTCATCAACATCAACATGTGGCGACTCAGTTTGAATATATTCTCTCTTTTTTAATGTATGAACAATAGATGCAAATGTTGAAGGTCTGCCAATTCCAATTTTTTCTAACTGGTTTATGAGTGTTGTGTAAGTATAAGATGTAAATTTGTTTGTTACTACTGGAATGCAGTGAAGTGTATTATATGGAAGTTTAGTTCCTGGTACAATTGACTGCAAGTATGTAAAATGGTCGGATGAATACTGCGGCGACTGGAAGTTGATCGCCGAAACCGAATCAGGATTTTCATTAGGTCCATGGGTTTCATGATTTTCACCGTCATCATTCTTATCTGCGTATGACTGTTGAGCTTGTATTGTTTTCATCCCATAACGTGCAACACATGCTCTCCATCCTGATATTTTTTGTCGATATGCGCAATATTGATATGTATATTCGTCTAATTCACCTTTAAATGTTATGGTAGATCGTATCATTTCATAGACAGAGTCTCGCATACAGCTGCATACGGCTCTTACCCATATAAATGTATACAACAATTGTTCATTTTTACTAAAATGAGTTTCTGGGAGTTTTGTAAGAAGTATATTTACTGGACGTATTGCCTCATGGGCATAGTCGTATGATATGTTATTATGTAGAGACGTGGTTGAGTGGGCGGAAACGTAAGAGTCATTCCAATTTGTTCGAATAAATCCAACTGCTTGTGTTTTAAATTCAGAACTAAGGACAGTTGAATTTGTTCGATGATATGTAATATATCCTTTTTCGTATAAATTCTGAGCTATCGCCATTGTTTCGATCGGTGTAAGTTTTATATATGAGTTACCAATTTGCTGCAAAGTTGTTGTTTTCAATGGAAGTGGTGCTTTATAAAAAACCGTTTGTATAGGACATATTTCAAAAATATGCGACGATGCAACTTCGTGTCTAGTATCAGAATCAGTATAAATGTGTAAAAATGTATCGACATCGTCTGTAGCCAATTTTTTTGTAAGTGTGAATGGTATATTGTATTTTGTGAATTCTCCAATACATTTGTATTTGAAATTTGGATGTATCATTGTATTTTGCATTTTACAGTAGACGTCGTACATGATACGAAGTGCAGGAGTTTGACATCTTCCAGCCGACTGAACAATTTTTTTGGATGCATTTGTTTTGACTCGTGGTGATTGTTTCAGTGCATTCCAAAGGATTGGTGTAACGCCATATCCAATAATAAAGTCAATAACTTGACGCGCTTGTTGGGCACGTACTAAATTCATATTAATCTTAGTAGGATTTTTTATAGCATTTTGAATAGCAGTTGCAGTTATTTCTTTGAAAATGATTCTAGGCGTAGTTTGAACTGGCAGTTGTAATAGTTCACACACGTGCCATGCTATTGATTCTCCCTCTCGGTCAGCATCTGTTGCCAAAATAACCTCGCCATTACATTTTTCGAATGCTGCTTGAATCATTCGTATTTGTCCCATTTTTTTAGGGGATTTAATGTATGGTATGTTCTGGGATTTCAAAATTTGTGGAATATTTGATAAATCATCCTCGATTGAGAGTTCTCGAATGTGTCCGCATGTTGCAACGCACATGTAGTTGATTCCCAGAATATCCTCAATTGTTTTACATTTAGATGGCGATTCGACAATTAGTAATGTTTTATATGGAATTGATTTTTGCATATGTTCACTATATATGTATTCTTACATATTCACTCACTTTATAACTTTAGGCAATAATCAAATAATAAATATATTTTATTGATTATTAATTTTTATTGTAACATAGTATATACAACAAACAACAAACAATAATGCCAAAAAAATCAAGGTGTACTCGTGGCCACAGAAAATGCGGTTCAATGTGCGTAAAAAAAGAGCAGTATAGGAAAATAAAAAAGTGCGCAAAAGGAAGTAAAAAATGTGCAGACCAATCGTGTCATAAGACAAAATCACGTCGGCGTAGTTCGCCCGTAAAAAGTAATTACTCTCTTAGATCTAGAAAGTAATAAGCCCATGTCTCCAGCCGTTACCGTTGGTTCTCTATGTAATTAATAATTTTTAGGTATAGTTATTAATTATTTATTCAATCATATTTTCATGTCAACTCCATTTCTAATGTACATTTGTTAACCATTAAATTTATTTTATTCTTTGTGTATTTTTTTTGCAACAATCCATCTATGATTCGCTATTTGACTCCCATATATACGAGTTCCGTTTTCTTTTTTTGGAATGAAATGTTGCAACCATCCATTAAAATCATATGCAGCATCTACACCAAATATCCTCGGAACTGACGAATAACATATGTGAATAAACAAATAAAAAGGACACGCGAATGACAACCATAAAGCACGCATAAATGACGCTTCAGGAGAACTGTAGTAACATAACATCCATAAAAAGGACCAGTACGCGTAATGCATTGTTGCGTCTTTATGAACTACCATTTTAAAACCGGAATGTTCTAAGGCATCTTTCGTAACTGTATCATATGGATAGTTTCCAGTGTTTCCAAGAAAAAGACTCCAAAAATTAAAGTCAGTTATTGGAATTTGGAATTTGTCATGCAGATGAATAAATGTTGTGCAAAATATACCATTCTCATTTAAATTTTGATTTATTATTTTGTATAATTCAGCATATTTTTCCGTCTCGGCATTATCAGATGAAAAAAGTGTATTAGGTGTTTTAGGTAGAGCATATTCAAATATTCCATTCGCAAAAATAAAATCAAAGGGTTGTAACTTTAAATCGTTTAGTTCCCAATACGACTTACAGTATACTTCAAATCCATTTTTTAAAGCATGGTCGACTTGTTCCTGCGAGACATTTACTCCAATTATATTTTTAAATCCCCTATTTCTAGCATGTTGTAAAAACCCACCTTCTCCGAAGCCAAGTTCTAAAATTCTAACAGTTTCTTTATTTTTAGATGGTACGTGCGACAAAACCCAGTCAAATTTTTGTATTTGCGACTGGTGTTCAATGTCTACTACGTCCTTCATTTTTCCATCAGGTAGTTTTATATTTACATTACTTGTATATAGATTATTTGCATTTAATTGATTTGAGTTTTCCGCTTTCATAAATTCAGAAACATGACTTTTGAATGTATTTTCAATGTAGTCATACACTCGGTTTACGTTTTCGGGTGATGTATCGTCTAGATTAAGTCCAATATCCTGAGGATTATACAACCCTTCAGTTAACGATTTAAGTGTTAGACTTTTTTTTTCATTTTTACACTCTTTTATTATTTTTGGAAAATGAAAGTCGTACATATATGTAACAGTTACATTGTCGTCTATGGGGTTAGTAAGTACTTTTGCCTCAATAATAGTAAGAACTATATGAAGTAGTATAGAAACAATAAAAAATACTAATAACATTAAAATATTAAATCCATATTTTGTGATCGAATAGCTACACAATAATCCAATAATTATGTTTCGTATAACTGCTGATTTTGAAAATCGTTTTGACGGGCTTTCAAAAAATGTTATCTCAACCTGAATTAAGGTTAATATTGAAAAAATAGCAATAAATAATTTGCTAAAAAGTTGTTTATTAGGATTTATCGAAACTATTGAGTTCATTTGTATAAAGATTTAGTTTATTATTATATGACAGTATATTTTAATTTAAACAACTGTATGTATAATTTATATTTTAATATTATTAAATGGTAGTCATTTTAAATATTCTAGTGCGTCCAGTATGACCCACTCTTGCTCTGTTATTTTTTGAAAAAAAAAATTTTCTTCAAAATTTAAGTTAAAAAAGATAACCTTTCCGTTTCGTACAACCTTGCAACGAATACACGTTTTACATTCAAGCTCTTCTTCACTAGACTCTTCGTGGTCATAACCGACATCGTCACCGTGATCGACAACTGGAATGTAATCAATGTTGATATTACAAACATGAGCACCGTTTGTCAAGCTTATACTTAAATCAGGGCGTTTGAGTGAGATCCAACGAACGTATCTGCCAACACAAATGTCGCGTATATTGTCTATGTACTTATACCCAATTAAAGTTGCATGCATTTTTTTCAAAGAGGCTCCCTTTAGTTGCAGGGTTTGGAGAATGTCATTCTTTTTTTTTTTAATTTCAGAATGTGATGTTTTCATAATACTAGCATTTGTTTCATTTTCAAGTGCTTTCATCAAAGTATCCTCGTTTATATCTGACATTATGTTTTAGTAGTCCAGCTAATAATAAAAAAATAAATATTACGTCGCGAGTATATGAGACGTCATATTAAAAGTATATATTTTTGTTTAGTTTCTTTTCGTTATATTTTATGTTTTAACTGGAGATTACAGTTGAAATCAGTTAACTGCTCGCGCTGGACGAAACCTTACGAACAATCTTCTTCTTAGACGCAGGTTCATCTGATGAGACTGAGACGGCTGGAGCGGACTGTTGAATGGATGAAGTTCGCTGAAGTGGCTTAGCATCTTCTTCATCAGACTCGTCGGAATGTGTCGCATTTGTTGCGACTGAAGAAGCAGGCGCAGCACTTGTAGTCGATGACCCCGGCTCGTTCGGTAATTCAATTCCGCACATACCTCGATATGAAAGCTTAGGTTTGATAATACCTTGGATAAGATTCCAGGTAACTCCAAATTTACCACCTGCAAACCAGATACCGCCGCATTGAATTCCTACTGCAATGTGAGATCCTTTCTGAATAAAGTCGCCTGGTGCAAGTGACGGATTTGTAGGCACTGGAAACACCAGTCGGCGCTCCATGTCGTACAGATCAATATTTTTCCAAACGCCTTCCCAGCATGGAAGTTTGATCTTGAATGTTGGCGCACGACCATAGTCTGTCTCTAGTGAGACTTTGTCCTTGGGATACTTCAACATGGGAGTGAAGAGAGCATCAGTTGTCTCTGCAGACATCTTGGGCTTTCCAAACCACTCCTTTGAATTCGAAATTGCATCGTCTTTGATTTTTTGTTCAAAGTCTCGAATATTGTTGAAGAATCGTCGAATCCCATCATCATACCTGTCTTCGTCTGGAAACTGTAATGACATATCGTATGAAATCTTTCCAGTCTTTTCATCCACGAATTGGTTCACTCCCCAAGTAAGCATCATAGGGGATGATATTTGAAGCACCGTGCTTGTGGTTGCATTCAAAATTCCAATACTCTTCCCTCCAGATGGATTAACCTTGGGCTTAGCATATTTTACGCAGGTTGCAGGATTGAATACGGCTGGAGACAAAATATTCTGACTCTGGCTAGATGACATTGTTGATTGATATGCTTTGAGTGGTTGTTGTTGTAATACTACTTTTCTATACGTAATACGTGTCAACTCTTTAAATCAATTTTATTATTATTCATTTTTATTTTCATTTTTAATGATGATTATATTTTTCACGTATTTAACTTAATTAACATGTAAGGATAATTAACACGTTTAAGTTAAATAAAAAATAGAATATAGATTTTATTACTTTTACAATATGGCTATAGTTGTTCACGGATTGTTTCTCACATATTCTCGTCTATATCCGCGTATACCGCCAACAGATGCGAACAGTTGAAGGTGTCTCATTGTAAATCCGTAACTACAACCGGAGTGCGAAACGTCCATTGATCCCATGATACGATTTGTAATAGGATGATCTGAAAACATGAATCCGCGACCTTCAGGCGGCTCATATGTTGATATAAATCTCCAAACGTCATATTCCTTTTCTAACATGTCGGGCGAACGTTCAACACGTACAACTGCACGAATGGCGTCGCGTAACATGTCAGCATTCCATGTGTTTTTAATAAACGACATGTCCAATTCATCTACTTCGGCTTCAGTACGAGGGAACGCGTTGTAGTTGAATAATGACATTGTATTGAGTATTGACGAAGTTATAATACTTGGTAGTATTTACTTTAACTGTAACTGTACAAACTAATTATACAATATTCAATTTTTTATTTTATTTATTTTTAGTTTTATTTGAAAGAGGATGATATACTTGTAGGCAATCCATGTCCAAATACTACCATATAAACTAAAACCACTCCTGCAATTGCAACCGATCGATCTTCTGCAACACGTTGAGGCTGTTTCAACATTACCGTCATAATAAAATAAAGAACAATTCCGATGATTGCCGAATGGGCGACCATTTCAAGTCCTCGTTCTTGTGTCATTTTTAAACCAATTAAAAAAATAGTAAATAGATAGTAATAAAAATTTGAGGTTATTAAATTTACTATATATATGTTATTTTATTTTTATTTAGCTTTAAAATACACAGTTAAATAATTAAAATATATATGTATTAATTATACATACATATATATCTTTTTCAATATGTCAACGTCAAAGTCAAAGCGTTTAAAAAATAAAAACTATCGTAAACATAAAAAAAATAAAACGTTACGCGGCGGAAAAAACACAATTATTGGACCTAAAATAAAGTATGCTAACAACTCCCTTGAACACAAACTTTCATGTATGAAATGTAACAAAGACACATTTACTATAAAAACGCTTACAATGGGTACAAAGTTAAAAACTCTTTTAGGGTTTCAAATTTTAGATAACCGTTTCAAGGTTTTTACGTGTAACAGTTGTGGGTTTGTTCAGCTATACAGTAACAATATTACATGTGACGGAAAACAGTGCGACCCTATATATAAAGTGTAACATGATATGTTATCATCGTATCATTCGCATCCATCGTATCTTACAGTTCACTCCGTCTTGAATGTTGACGGAAGTTCTGTGATAACAGTAGAATAAAATGTTTCAATTTCCTTAAGCTGTTTTGTATCTCTAGGAGTTACAAAACTGATACCCATTCCTTTTCTACCCCATCTACCTGATCTACCTATACGATGTAAATAGGTGTGAACACTTCTTGGCAAGTCAAAGTTAATGACAATACTAACTTGTTGAATATCAATTCCTCGTGCAGTTACATCGGATGATATAAGAACTCGATACTTTCCGCATTTAAAATTAGCATACGCATCGTCTCTAGATGATTTGTCCATACCGCTATGAATGCAACATGCTGGATAACCTTTGAGAACCATTGCTTCTGTCAGATCAGAAACTCGTTTTACACTGTTACAATAAATGATTGATTGTGACATTGATATGGTTTTATACAAGTCCTGAAGCGTTGCAAATTTACCATCGTCGTCATCTAATGCGACATAATGCTGACAAATGCCCTCCAACGTAAGTTGTTCTGCTTGCACGAGTATTTTTATAGGATTTCTCATAAATTTTTCTGTAAGTTTATGTAACTCTACTGGCATTGTTGCGCTGAATAAACATACCTGCACGTCATTATGCAAATATTGAAATATATTGTATATCTGATCCTTAAATCCTTCCGATAACATTTCATCTGCCTCATCAAGGACTAACATTTTGATTTGTTTTGCGTTAATATGTTTTCGTCGAATCATATCATAAACTCTACCTGGACATCCAACAACAATTTGAGGCATATCATTTTTCAGCATTTTTGCATCTTCATCAGTGGAAGTTCCGCCGATTAGCAGTTGAACTTTCAAAGAAGGCATTTGACTTCCAAGTCCAGTTACAACTTCCATGATTTGTTTTGCAAGTTCTCTCGTTGGTGCCAAAATAAGAGCCTGTACATCTTTTTTTACATCAACTTCAATTCGCTGTAAGGTTGCAACCCCGAAGGCTCCGGTTTTTCCGGTACCTGACTGTGCTTGAGCGATCACGTCTCTGCCTCTGAGAATAGAAATAATCGATTTTTGTTGAATATAGCTTGGTTTTTCAAAATTGTATGCATAGATTCCTCTAAGTAATTGAGTATTCATTTCATCCAGGTCTTCCCATACTGAAAATTCGTTTGGTACTTCAGCATTTCCGTTTGTTACATGGCTACTTTCATCGGGGTTCATTGTAGCCGGATTTCTTGATAACTGGTTTTGTTTTTTCGTATAATATTGTAAATACTTCAGTAAATTAAATTTATATGTTTAAATAGTTTAATGCATTTTAAACATAAATATACTAGATCTAGACTAGACACTATGATTTTTAACAATATATGAAAGTCCTTGTAAAAAAGAGTCAGCAAGATCGTCTTTTTTAGAATGATTTTCAAACGAAATTAACCAGTTGTGTTTATTTACAACCGTGTCTCCAACGACACCAATAGTATTTTTATTTTTATCAGCATCTATGCTTGGATTATAGATTGTAAATAGTTTGGGAGTGGACGGACTTGTTGGCGTGTGTGGCGACATCGGACTGCTGGAAAATCGTTTTGTTCTTGATAAAATCTTACGAACGCATGCAACTCCTGCTTTTTTTCGTTCATCATATGTTTGAATATCGTCTATCTCATCGGCATCTTCTTTTTTGTAACAAATAAAATGGTACGGAGCAATTTTTAATTTTTGTACGGCAGAGAAATATATGATTTTATTTTTATCAACTCCTTTCATTAAAAAATATTGCGTAATCATACCTTGAATGGTTTTCATTCTGTTTGCTATTGGACTAATTTGATTTTCAATTACAACGCAGTCAATCGAACATGCATCCGTGTGATAAAATAGTTTATCAAAATGTTTCATTATATTAAATCCGACTAAAACTAGCGATACTGTGGATGCAGTTTTGGATACGGATGCAGATGCTGGCAACCTCTTATTGACAGGTGTATTATCATTATTATTATCAGTATTATTATTACTGCCATCAATCTCTTTTTCTGAAATTCCAGGTAGAAATGCATGAATACATTCACTAGATACTGGTATAGGATAAATGTATTTATTGTGAAATATATCAACTATTTGTTTTTTTAATTCACTTTTGTGTTTGAGTTTGTCAATTTCAATTTCATTTGTATTATCTGATGGATAGTGTTTGCAAAAATCTCTCATTTTTTCTATCGTCGATTTATTCAACACCTTTAAAATGTCTTTCGGTTTTTGTTCAAATATGTGTCGGTCTTTCATGGAAGAAGTTAATTTGAAATGGCGCTTACACGTATATTTTATATTTCCAGTTTGATTAGAATTTATATCGGATACGTACGCATACGCAGCCTTTAATTTGCAGCCATGCTTTAATGTACACATGTGTGTTTTTTCATCATTTGAGGGTATAGTACTAGCTTCATTTGATATAGGATTACTAACATTAACGACGTCCCATTTTATGATTTCAATTGTATTATCATGTAAAGACTCAACCACTCGTAATAAACAAAATGAGAGATTTTTTATCCCGACATCAATACTTAATATATTTACCATATTAAATCAATCAATCAATCAATCAATCAATCAAACCCTCGCTAACAATAATATGTTTAATTTTACTTTATTTGTTTTTATTTATATGTTATACTTATTTAATTTACACATTATACCATACCACGTAGACAGATTTCACTGATTTGTTCGCTGTATTGGGATTTCTTTTATAAATGAATTATCCGACGGACACTTTACTTCAACTGGATCATATTCGAAACAATTATGAGTACCGTCTTTAAACTGAAATTCTTTACTATTATCCGGAGTTGGATATACGACAACTACATGAGGTGAAGGCGATACTATGTACACGTAAAATAAGCCTATTGCAAGACTTATTAAAAAAACAGGAAATGATATGTATTCGAACATAATGTTGATTATAGTTATTGTTTACTAGCAATTAATTACTATTATATTTAGAATGATATAAAAATAATTTATAATATATATTATAAAAACTTTGAACCCCACCCCCACCCTCTCTATCTCTCTCTCAATGCAAACAATTCGTATTCCCAATCCCAATCCCCGACAATCTCCGGCGGGGTTTTCAGGATCGTTTAACGCGAACAACCAGGGCTACAATGGAAGCGGTCGCGTAACTGTAGGCGGTCCCAATAGAAGCGTATTTGTCGAAGGTCAAATTGGCGGCGGATGGTCTGGACGACCAAGCGTTGGCGGAATGGTCGGAGGCACCATTCGATTTTAAAAAAATAAAAATATTAAATTAACTAACTAAAGTTGTATATCTATAAAACAGACAAGTTATAGATATATAATACTTTCATCTACCATTAGAGTGTTATTATCAAATCATTCAGTGTTGTATGTGATCGATGAACTCTTTTTCGCCATATCTTATCACCATAGTCTTCGTCTTGAATAACTTCACTGCTTGCATATTTCAATTTTTCTTGCGATTGAAGAAGAAATCCCATCAGTTGTTTATGATATATTTTTACTACATCTCTGACAACTTCGTCAGTTACTCCACTAGATCCGGCAGGAGAAAGATTTGTTTTAATTTGTGTTACTATTTCAGATATAGCTGACTCAATATCTCGTAACTGTGATATACGATCATTATTATAAATGATGTCATAATACCTCATTCGAAGATTGTCATATTGTTTAAAGACCTTTTCCATATGTAACTGTAATTTTGTAAACGCGTCTCGGGTTTCATCACTGGATGCATATCCAAATAGTAAGTTGAGTTTTAAATGAATGATTTCTTCTTTTACAGTATCCACATTTTTCCTTGCTTCTGTCATAAGAGTTTCAATATTTTCAAATACCGGTTTAATAATAATTTGATTTGCTACACATTTAGAATCTGAGTTGCATTCAATACGAAGTTCCGTTTTTGAAGTTGTAAATGTCATTCCCGGGGAACCGCATTTCGTACAGCGTCCCATTTTTATTGCTTTACGTTCTTCAGACGTTATTTCATTCCCTCTCAGCCTCCGGTTTTCTAATTTATTCAAAATATCTTGTTCGAATTGATGTTTTGTTTCATAATACTCGGTTACCTTTATATTGAAGTTTTCTATTACACGATGACCGTGTTTTACCGATGACGCCATAATAAGTGTATCTTTGTATCTTTGAGATGTTACAATATTTATAATACTATTACTAGTATACGTGTATTATTTATTTTATACTTATTTTATTTTAAAATAGAATAAATAATATTAAATATATAAATATTTCCAACTCAGTGTTTACGTTTATAATTTCTAGTACGTTTTCTTTTTCCACCATTAAGGCCAGAACTTTTTCTACTTTTAATCGGTCGAGAAAGTAGTTCATTCACTTTAGTCATCCCTTCTTGAATTTCTTGCAACTCTTTATTAGTTTCTGCAGCTTGTCTGTCATTTTCGGATTGTAATGTTCGTAACGTATCTCGATACTTTTTGAGTTCAGGATCATCTTCTTCTGCACTTCCTGGTTCACTGTCAGACGATATGCCATAGTCTCTTCTGATTTCATCTAGGTCTAACCTATTATCAACCGCAGCAGCACCGTTGCCAAAACCGTAATCTTCATCACTACTACTGCTGCTACTTATTCGCATGTCATCAAAATCAGGTTGTTCTGGTTCCGGTAAAGAAACTGGTGGACTAGACGACTTTAAACGTCGTACCGTTGTAGGTTTTCTTAATTTTGGTTTGCCAACGTTATCTAGTTGTACCCGTAGAGCAATAACATTTTTGTTATATTTTTCAATTTCTTTTTCTAAACTTTTAATGTCAGTTCCCAAACGAGTCCAAGTTTTTAAATCCGAATCAGTTTTGTTTTTTGGAGGAATCGGAGTTTTATTTGTCATATGGTTCACCCAAAATGGCTTTTGGTTTAATCGTGCTAGTGCATCGGCGCGGTCCTGTTGTTTTTTAGCTAGACTAGTGGTTCTACTTGAAATAAGTGAGGTATTCAAATTAATCTTGGTTTGAATTAAATGTTTTTGTATATCAGTTGACTCAGTTAATAGGCTGCTTCTAACTTCTGGCGGTAGGGTATTTATTTCTGCAGGTGACATTTTTTTTACATCGGCAAGGGTTGGACGATGGATTGGAAGTGGAGGTAGAGGTAGGGGTAGGGGCTGAGGTTGAGGTTGAGGTTGGACTGGACCTCCAACTACCGGGATTGGGGCACCTGGTACGTTAGTCGGTGAGTTACTTCTACTTCTAGGAAAACATCTTGGAAAACACTTTCTGAGAAATTTTACACCACCTTTTTTGTATGTAAAATTTAGACCAACCTTACGACCTTTATATTTTTTACTACGCATGCGACGAACCATTTAAACAGAAGGAGGTGATGCAATTTTTATTTGTCTTAATTATAATATATGAAAATACAATATAATTCTTATTCAAAATGTTATTTTCGTATAAACCAACTAAAGTAATACGAATCCACAACAATATTAACAGTACCAATATGCTATTAAAAATGAACTATTCATACCCTAATCAAATTCAGGGCAACCATGTAGAAAATGTTCAAGACACATATCCTGTTGTAAAGAATAGTAATAATCAACCGAAAATAAAATTTCGTAACAATACAATAAAAATTTTTGATGGGATAAAACATACAAATGAATTAATTCGCATGAAAAATCCATGTTTCACATGCGGGTAGTCCCAGTCCATACTATTTATTATTTAAAAGACATTACATATAAACTTTTATTTAATGCTGCTACTATCTCATCTCGTATGTTCAATAATGAGCTGTCTGTTTTATTATTGAATTTTGAAGTGAATCCCATTAACGTATTTTTGTATCCATCGATTTTACGTTTAAATTCTTGAGGCGACGAACAGTCGTGTAATTTTACATTTGTTCTTGGAAGATTTATTCTTATACCATCCGTGTGTCCAATAAGAACCTCTACAAACTCGTCTACATATTTATTGAGATCTTCGTATAATTCATCAGTTGCCTTATGTGTTGCGTAGCTAAGTGTTTTCCAATGATATAATTTTACAGTGGTCAACATATCCATAAAAAATAAAATAATGTCACCGTTAGTATTAATGCGCCCCATTGAAAAAGAATTGAGGTTAGATTTACTGTCTCGAGCTGCACTGACATACGTATACCTATATGGTGTAGGAGTACGCATTTGAATTTTTCGAGTTTTTTTATTGGATGATGATGATGATGGTGATGTAATTGTATTACGGTCACTTCTGTTACTAAATATCACTGGCGTAAAAGAATCTGTTCTCACAGTTTTAACTGTACGAGAGTTAGAGTTAGAGTTAGAGTTAGAGTTAGAGTTAGAGTTAGAGTTAGAAATGCTATCATCAGTCGGTGTATCTATTTCTTCAACTTTAAATTTGATGTTGCTGGTGTTACTGTTGTAATTTTTTTTATATTTTTTACTAGTACGATTTTTTTTACGGTTACGGTTATTATTGCGTTTTCGGTTGCGATTACGTAATTTTCTTGAAAATCCAAAAAACATTTTCTTCACGTTTTATTTTTACTGTTTTTACTATTGTTATATAATGTATCAAATATTTTAAATTTAACTCTTTGAGTAAATAATGATCAAGCCGAGCACAAATCGCACTCTATTACTTCTTGATCCTTTTCAACACCATCGGCTGCTTCTGTTTTTGATGTAACTGCTACTGTAAATTGTTGTGCTTGGTGTTTGGCTTTTCGCCTCAAGTAATATATACCAGTTTTTAGTCCCCTTTTCCACGCATAAAAATGCATTGAAGTTAGTAAGTTGTAGTTTGGATCTTCTACCCATAAGTTTAAACTTTGACTCTGACATACAAATGGCGCGCGGTCTACTGACATGTCAATCAACTGTTTCATAGGAATTTCCCATACCGTTCGGTATTTGTTTTTGAAGTGATCATCAATACCTTGTATCGTTAAATGTTGAACACTTCCTTTGTTTTTTATAATTGACTGTTTTACAGATTCATTCCAGCATCCAAGGTTTACAAGTTCATTCATTAAATATTTGTTTACTACAATGAATTCTCCTGCAAGAGTACGGCGAGTATAAATGTTGCTAGTAATCGGCTCAAAACACTCATTGTTTCCCAATATTTGCGAGGTACTGGCAGTAGGCATTAACGCCACTAGTAAAGAATTACGCAGACCATATTTACAAATAGTATCCTTCAAAGTGTTCCAATCGTACCTGCTTGTAGGAACAACATTCCACATATCAAATTGTAAAATACCATTTGACGCAGGAGAACCTTCAAAACTTTCATATGCCCCACACGTTTCGCGCAAGTCTGTTAAGAATCCTTCAGAATGAATCATTTCCTCATAACGTTCTTTTGCAAGTTTCATAGAAGTTTCAAGTGCCGAAAAATATATTGTTTCAAATATTAACTTATTAATTTCAATCGCTTTTTCACTATTGAATGCAACGTCTAGCATTAAAAACGTATCGGCCAAACCTTGCACTCCGATTCCAATAGGTCGATGTTTTAAATTACTTGTTTTCGTTTTTGGTGTAGGATAAAAATTAATGTCAATTACTCGATTAAGGTTTCGAGTAACTGTGGATACAACTTTACTCAAATAGTCATAGTCAAAAAATGGAACTCCTGATTCAAAGTGAGCAGTTACAAATCTATTTAACGCGATACTGGCTAAATTACATACTGCGGTTTCATTTTTATCCGAATACTCTATAATCTCTGCGCATAAATTGCTACTACATATCGTTCCTAAATTTTTTTGATTTGATTTTGTATTTGCAGCATCCTTGTACAACAAATACGGAGTACCTGTTTCCATTTGACTATCAAGAACTTTTAACCAAACGTCTCTAGCCTGAAGTCGTTTACGTTCTTTGCCGAGCGATTCATACATGGTGTATAATTTTGTAAACTCGTCTCCATATGTTTCATAAAGTCCAGGACATTCATCTGGGCAAAACAAGCACCATGATTCATTAGCCATAACACGTTGCATAAACAAATCAGGTATCCATAGTGCATAAAATAAGTCTCTTGCCTTACTTTCCTCGTCTCCGTGATTTTTTTTCATTTCTAAAAATCCTTCAATATCTGGATGCCACGGTTCAACGTAAATAGCAAAACTACCGTTACGTTTCCCGCCTTGGTCTATATACCTAGCGGTATTGTTGAACACGCGTAACATTGGAACTAGCCCATTGGATACTCCTGCTGTACCACGAATGAAACTTCCAGTGGATCTAATATTGTGAACATGAAGTCCAACGCCGCCTGCATATTTTGATATAATCGCACACTCTTTTAATGTATCGAATATTCCCTCGATACTATCTTGTTCCATGGCAACAAGATAACATGAACTCAGTTGCGACCTAGGTGTTCCGGCATTAAATAATGTAGGCGTAGCATGGGTGAAATATTTCAGCGACATTAAATAGTATGTATCGTGAATTCGGTCCAACCACTGCCGGATGGGCTCCCCGTCGTAATCCAGTGTTGATTTCGGAACATGTATTCCGAGTGCAACTCGCATCCACATGTGTTGAGGTCGTTCTAAAATAAGTCCATTTGCCCCCTTCATCAAGTATGCGCGTTCTAGTGTTTTGAAACCAAAGTAATCTATTTCAAAGTCGCGCTCATATTGAATCATCGCATTCAATTCGTCTCCATATTCGCATACAAAATTATAAACTTCCTTGGATATTAGCGGCGTAGATATTCCGTTACTGTCAGTATACTTGTACAACAGTTCAATAACATGTTTAAAGTTAGAACTAGTAAGTTTTTGATGGTTTGATACAATAACCCTTCCAGCGAGCGTTAAATAGTCAGGGTGGGTGGCTGCCATAGTCGCACATTGTTCGGCGGTAAGTTCGTCTATTTTTGTTGTTTTTATACGATCGTGTAGTTGATCAATAACTTTCATTCCAAGTAATGTGTAGTTGACTCCATTGAGTTTTGTTTTTTTAGGATCGAGTACACCGATATTTTTGATACGATTTAAAATTTTATCAAATGACACCGCTTGAAGCGTTTCGTCGCGTTTTATAACCCACATGTCTTGGTCCATTTTAGCGGGTTAATATATATTCAATATAGGGTAGTATTGTTTCCTTATAAATATATGGTTTTATTTATCTTGTTTTGTTTATAAATAAATAAAACAAAAATTGTTAACTGTACTTACTTTTTATATTTATAGATTCACATGTCAATTTCAAAATACAAATGCGACCTCTTCAGCTCGTTGCACCAGTAAACCTTGTACCTGGAAAAACATATCTTATTGCAGAAAAACGTCTTGAATACAAGCATCTTAAATTTAAAGGAGTGTTTGTAAAAAACAAATACCCGAGAAAAACGTATGAATGCACCATGACACGTTTTACAGACGTGGTAGGTACGTTGAATAAAAAAATATCCGACCTTGAACTTCAAGATACATATTGGAATTATTATGAAGCAGATGCTACTGTTATTGCGTATACAAATTATGTTCTTAGACAAATTACAGGTGATCCATCGTTTGTTTATAAATAACCACACACACACACACACACACACACACTGTTTTTCATTTCAAATCATTGTAAACCCTGATGGTAAAAGGGATGTTTTCCCTATTATGCGACCTGACCGTAGGTTTGTAAGTGTAGCGGCA
>Ga0194133_10005194_pt1 | contig 16742 bp, 12 predicted proteins | sample TA2KigOf40mmetaG_FD_155448 | JGI IMG/M metagenome (GOLD analysis project Ga0194133, IMG submission 155448) | Freshwater microbial communities from Lake Tanganyika, Tanzania - TA2015055 Kigoma Offshore 40m | ecosystem: Environmental > Aquatic > Freshwater > Lake | place: Tanzania: Lake... | reverse complement strand
CCAACCTTAACATATTGCTTATTGAAACGAACAAAATTTCAACCCTTTTTTAAAATAAAAGTCAAACCTGTTGAATTTTTTCCATGATTACCAAGCTCTCTTTCTTCAGCTTCGATTTCATTTCCAAAAACCTCTCCGCTGGCATGGATGACAGACCCTTGGGCATATTGTGAGCTCAACTCATCGACATCCTCTGGATTCAGCTGAACGCCTCCCACAGATGATTCAACACGCCGTTGAGACCTTGAGATTATCAGATACATCTTTGTCAAAAACAAACTTTCTTTTGGCTTTTCACTATATTTAGATCAGACCTCAGCCCCACTTTCTGGACGTAATATCCAAATCAGCTTTGCCCATTACCAACCCTACTTTTCTCACAAGCATTGAGTCACTCTAACTTGGAGTTGACCCAAACCCAGCCCCCTCATATCTTTCCATCAACTTAGTGCCATGAAGGTCTGGGTGAAGCAATCCTTCAGAATTAGGTTTTGGACTTTTGTTTGAGTAAAATAGTTTTTGTTGGTACAGGTAGTCCAAAAAAAATTTTCTCTAATTTTTTCATACTTTTTTTATTTAGCTTTGGGGAGTTTATTTTTCATGAAAGGCATAGTATTTGGCTGGGAAGAAGAGATGGGCCATAACCCGACCCGACCTATCCCAGCAACCAGGGTGCGACTCCCCACAAAAAAGAAAAGCATCTGTTAAGATTAAATTTGCTAGGCGCTTGATCAAGAAAAAACCTTGATTAGCAGATGTTCATATTCCCAATCTTTTAATGATTCATCATCATTACAGCCAATTAAGTAAAGTTAAAGAAACTTTCTTCTCTTTCAATCTCAAATTAAACAGAAAAATTGACTATTACCAGTTAGATTGCCTCCGAACAGAAGATCCATCTCCTTGGTCAACCCACCCTGAATCATATTGCCCTAAGTTGTCTTGTGAACCTCCTAAATAAATCAAGATGGGTTTTGCTGATCCTTCCTTTTTTGACACACAAACAATGAGTGTTTACCTCCTTGATTGTAATTCTCATTGCTTGTTTGACCTCTTTGACGACCCCGATAACCTCTAGAATTGGATGAAGACTGGCTGGACTCCCACGAGGATCTACTGGACTGACTTTGAGAACTTTTTCCTGCATCACTTCTCCTTGTCTCACATTCCCACCGGTTATTTTCTTCAGAGAAAACATAGTTGCACAAAGGAGTGGACGAGGCTGTTGTGACCTGAAATTGAGAGTCATCCCCATAGCCCCCGGAGTTGTAGCGTCCTCTATTACTCTGGTCATAGTAAGACCCTTCTTCGTAATGGACTGATCCACCTCCTGATGTTCCATAGCCACGGTTTTGGCTTGAGGAAGAACCACCAAAGTTGGATTCTGCACGAGAACCTTGACCTGATGATGATGACCCATAATTGGCTGATTCTCCATACTGATAATCTTGATCATTTTCTCTTGAAGTTTCGTAACTTTGAGTTACTGATGATGAATCCTGTGATCCAGAACCATAATTAACTCTGCCTTGGTACCGTGTATTTTCAACTTGAGATCTTTAAATAGTAAATTGAGCAAAATGCTTATAATAATGAAATAATTATATTTTCCAACCTTGTTTCTCCTCTATTAGATGAGAATACCCTTCCACCTGCATCTTTTTCAAGCTCAGATTTTCTCATAGTTCCATGGTAATCACCTGGACCCTGTGCAGCTCCAAGAATTGTATTGAGTGACTTATTGTCTGATGTTGAAGAAGAACTTTGACTGGACTTTTTATTTTCAAGGCGAGTCTCGCCACCAAAATTTCCTCTTCTCTCATCATAAGTCTAATTTAATGAACATTGTTTCTTTTCTATCGACAAAATGCTAATTTATTTCCTATAAATAACCTGAGAATATTCAGACTCTTCAGTCTTTTTATAAGTTGAATCTCCAGATGATCCTCCTTTGAATTAAATTTATTTTAGTATCAATAGATGAGACAAATAAAGATCTATATTTGCCTCTATATCCTGATCCTTGGCGACCTGAACCTGTCGTTCGCCTTTCCTCAGAATCATCTGAATCATCATCACTCTTGGCAGTTGTGTTTGTGTTGTATAATCTTTTGAAAAAATCATTGGTTTAAAGATTTGTGTAGAGATAGGGTAAAGTCAAACCTTGACCCCAAGTTGCCATCCCGGCTGAAAAAGTGTCACACAGTTTGGGAAAAAATTACACAATTGTTGAATGCAGTTACAGCATTACAGAATTGTTCAATAAAAATTGGTATTTATTAAATCAACCGGATCCTTTTTTGCAAAAATGTTCTAATAAATCCCACAATTTACTAATACTGCCATTTACTTCAAAAATTGCGCCATATTCGGTCATTTTTCTGGTTGGGAGTGTGCAAAATATTGAATGGCCCCAATCCAACAACAGATTTCTAGTAATGGGTCCGGGTCAAAAATATTTGACCCAAGTTAGGTCAGATCATTTATTTGTTGCTTGGGTCGGGTCAGGTCAGCCACCTCTGGGTTTAGAAAATTTCCTTTAAAAATGCCAAATTTCAATTTTTTTCCCTCAGGTCAACAAAAATCTCATCGAGTTGGCAAAGAATACTCGAGTCAAAGGCTGGCCAGCCTTTACTGCGGGTCAAAAGTATGCTCGGGTAGGGTCAGGGGCCATCTCTACAGATTTCCTTAAAATGTAGGCCAACCTTATGTAAGTTCCATCTGGTTTGACCGACCATCCTTGAGCAGAGCCTCGATTTCTATACTCAGATCCAGATGAGAAAGTTCTTGAGGAGGATTGTGCAGATGACCTTCCACCATCTGAGGAAGAGGATCCGAGTCCATATTCAGTTCTTGAACTGCTGCTAGAAGAACTGGACCGAGAGATTCCAGACGACGAGGAAGATCCTTAAATATTAATTGGTAGTTCAAAAATACATTTTTATAAAAAACTTTCATCCAAAATTACCTCTTTGTGGCGTTTGGATCAGGTCATCATCATCATATTCATTATCAGATTCCACAAAATTATTCTCTACAACACGTCCATAATTGGTTTTTGTCGATGAGGATGAATCATTATCAATAGGGGAAGAATCTAAATTTTGATGAAAGGTTGATTCTTTTAATCTCCTTTTTATATTAATAAAGCAACTACCTTGCTTGGCTCCGCCACTTTTCACTCGAGTTTCATATTCATAACTGGATTGAAAATGTCCTCCATTTCTAAAATATAGGATTCAAAGTCAGATTTTACAATTGAAAATCTATTTATTATTAAGTATAGGCAAAAACATTACTCACTCAGTTTGTTTGCGACCAGATTGTGAATTCCCTTCCCTATATTATAAGAGAAATAAAAATGAAACTTTTGTTGTTGTTCATATCTTTTAGAGGTAAAAAAACCTTGATCCAGACCCTGATCCCGACGAGGTCTGACGGAAGATTGTTTTTGATGCTGAAGATGAAGACGACGACCAAGTTGAGACTGACCGTCCAACAGATACATCACTTCTACCATAAAACTGACGGTCTTGAGCCTCTGCTTGAATATAAGCCTCAGCATAGCCTTTTGATCCATTGGCCTTTTCAAAAGATTAAAACATTTGTTCACTATTCCTCTTAATATATTTGAGAAAGAGTACCTTTATGTAAAGAGGATTGACGTTGGGTATTTGTTCACAAGTTACACTGGCAGATCCCTCATAAGACAGACCAAGCAAATATAACTTTGTAAAAAGGCAAAGATAAGCATATGAAGTATGCAATGATAATTTGAGATGAATTACCAGGTGGTTTTTACTTTCGTCAACACTTGGCCATAAAATGTAAACCTCAGACTCAAGAATAGTACTTGGACCTCGATTCTTCAACTCATAGACGTGGAAAATTTCTTGTCCTATAAAAATATCTCATTCTAATTATGTAAAACTACCACAATTCTTTTACATAAGAAGCCAAAGCCCAAAACAAATAATAGTATCGCACACTGCGCTCAATTCAAGTTACAATCTTTATTTTGCTTTAATGATATTTAAATGACAATGTTCAATTTTTTTCACATTCTCATTAAACTCATTTCAAGACAGTTTCACACTGGTCTCTCTTTCCCACACCTTTTGATATCAAGATCGAGCACTTCAGAGAAAGGAGTGCTCCCCTAATGAGTTAGTACCAACTTGCTGATCACCTCAATGGCCTCAACTCTGGTCTGAGTATCTCCTATATACAGGGCTGCCATTCTTTCAATAAACCGTTCAGCATATTTCTTCTATCCTTGATTGAGAAGGTCATCACTGGGTTTTCCAACACATTCTCATCATCCGACTCACATACTCTCTTTACACTGCAGCAACCCCCTTGCTAATTGATGAAATCCTCTTTATCTCTTAATGGTTCTTGAGACTAGTCTGGTTATACCAACAGTTTTCCTTAATCACTATTTTTCTCAACTCAGGGTCAGGACCTGAGGCTGTTTCAGAGTCAATAATATGAAAAATAATGATAGTGATAATCTGATGCAGCAGGGACTCAAGCAAAATCAATTATTATTCAAGGTAATGTCCTTTATTTGAGCCACTTCAGCTTCCGATTACCCTGACTGAGGGTGTCTGTCTATTTGATAGTGATGGGTCGTGGCCAAAACTTTTTGACACGGGCTGGGTTGAATAATTTTTCTGCTGCTCGGGTCGAGTCAGTCAAGAAACTTTCAGGTCTAGAAAATTTCCCCAAAAAATCTCATCGAGCTGGTCAAAAAATACACTGCTCAAAGCCTTTATTTATTGTGGGTCAGAAGCGTGGTTGGGTTGGATCAGGGCCCATCTCTACTTGTTGATAAGCAATCGAATTTTAGACCTCAGTCAGGTCTCTTTGACTACTTGGCCAAAGTGATTACTCTTTTTTCTTATGACCTAACATAAAATGAGTTTTACTCTCTCTTTGATCACAGTTTGTTTAAGGTTTGCACAGCTAAGCACTCTCAATCATGTCTGTGAAATATTTCCTTTGGTGTTATAGTTTATGGTAAGACTTTTTTATGTGCAAAGGGTCCTCAGGTTCAATTTAGTCATTTCTCACCAACATATGGTTTGCAAATTTATGGTTTCTATAGATCTGTGGTCCAGAAAAATTCAAACTAATTTTTACCAATTTCATCCTCGACATTCAACTTGTCTTGAGTTTGTGCTGTTATGTTATATTCAACAGGATTGGGCCTTGCTGCCCCACTTAAACGCAAGTCTGCCGTCACAGTGACTGGAATCCGGATTTCACGATGGTTGTCCTTTCATTTCAAAGAATTTATTTAAATAATTTTGGGTTTCATTAAAGCTTTGTTCATACTTGTAGATCATAATCCTTTTCTGGATTAGAGCTATTCACAGCCAAGTAAAATATGTATTCACTCAAATATTCCTCTTGGTCTTGGTCAATGGGTTGAAGAAACACCCGAACAGTTACCTAAAAGTTTTTCCAATGATTTAGTTTCCCAGTTTCCCAAAAATTCGATTTCCATCAATTTTAGTTACCTTGCTGTTTGCTGGCAAAGGGTTTCCAATGTCACAAAGTATGGTGTTGTTATTTACAGAGCTTGGGGCTGTACATATGCCAGAGCTGCTATTGGCATTAAAATAATTGACTCCTCGGGGTACCTGAAATTTGAACAGTAGTTGACCCCGAAAAATAAGATTAGGCAAACAAAATTGAACTTATGTATTGTTTGATTAGACTCATCAAACTTGAATTAAATACATTGACCAGCCAGAATCTAAATCCAAAGTTACCTGGAAAAAGAAAACTGAACTGAAAGCATCTTCCCCTCCATTTTTCACATCAACAGAGATCTCCAGTCTTTCACCACTTCCCATCACATAATCAGGCATGCTGAAATTAAAATTTCATCTTTACAACTAGTGATTTTAGTTATTTTTACTCTCCATCTCATACTGGGTAACATCCATGGATAGATTCGGAATGCAATCATCATCATTGCCACAATTTTTCTTTATAGAGATGCTATCACTGGCAAAACGATCATCATGTCCTAATACAGGTGCCAGTGATGATCGAGGCTGTCGTAAACTAACACTTGAACCTCGGGAATTGAGGTTACACTTCACCTTAAAAGTATGAATTTTTTGATAGAGTAAGGTTAAGAATTAATCAGTGAAATCCAATCATACTTGGACATCAATGGAGGTTAATTTATCTTGGATTCCAGTGGCAGGAAGGTATACAAAAAATGTGTCAGTCCAGACTTTTTCCTTTCTTATAGTTACTGATTTAGTCTGTAAAGAAGTTCCTTCTTGTTTGTGGAAATACAATCTCTTGGTATTTTCTTTCTTAGCATCCAGAATATATTGTAGGTTGAGATCTTAAGAAAAGAATGATGATAAATTTGTTTTATTGAAATAGGATTTGAGTATTGCCATACCAACAGTGTTTGGAACTCCAACACCAGAATATCTTAACTCAACTTTAATTTCAACACATGGTACTTGGGTTCGATCAGCTAGAACACAATTTTTGTTATCCAAATTGATTTGCTTGCTAGCAGCAAGAAAAGAGACCTTAAATAATAAAAAGTTGATATTTTTGTCAAGAGAAAAGAGTTTTTTAAAAGCTACTTTGGAATCCAGGTGAACTACAGGTGCTGATCTCAAATAAACTGCATTGGTTGACTCATAAGCTCCTATAAGCAGATCAGGATATTCATTGTTGTCTAAATCCATTCCTCCAGAAAGTGACCAGCCAAATGTTCTTACAGATGCATCAATGTCACGACCAAATATTACCTGTGGGTTAAGTTTTTTAGACATCTTGGTCACAGCAATTTAAACTTGTTTGATTAAAAAATCATTACTTGTGCAGGTGTTGTTTTTTGGATTCCTTCAGATGAACCAAGGAATATGTAGATAGCTCCATGACCATCTGGACCATCATAAGGAGCACCAACAACAAGATCCTGTTAAAAAAGGGATTGGATATCAGTTAAAAAGGCTCTGTAAATGAGAACCAAACAAAGATGTTACTTCAAATCCTCTTTGATTTGTGTTTGAAATTCCATCCAAATTGATGTTTCCTGCACAAGCAACTGATAAACCAAACCTTGCTTTGTGATTAGTTCCCTCTATATGATCTTTTAAGCTAAATTGCTTCTGAAATTTTGCTTAGAATAAGTTTTTGCCATAATCAATATAATAATTAATTTTCGTACTCTAGGTTTTTGATAAGCTACTGTGACAAGCCCAGTTTCATATTTTCCCATAATGGCATAATTGGTCCACATTGGGGAACCTATGGCAAGATCATCAAACCCATCTCCATTGAAGTCCCCAGATGTTACAGAGTATCCAAAGTAAGCTCCAATCTGGAAAATATTTTGTTGCTGAATATAACCTTCAGACATTTTTTGAAAAGTTTTGCTCACTTGTTCTCCGGATATGTTGTAGAGATTAGTTAGATTGGAATTGTAAAGAACAATCTGCAATTGAACAAAAATCATGCAAATTATTCTTTTGTAAAAGGATTGTTTTATTCTTACAGTTCCAGTGAGATTTGCACCTCTTGGCATTCCTACAGCAACATCTGTCTTATCTCCGTTTCCATCAAAGTCCCCCGTGGTTAATGAGTAGCCAAGGTAGGAGTCGTCGTCATTGGGACTTCCTTCAGCAGTTTTAAGTTGCTCGTTCAAAGACAAAAGCTTTTGGGAAAAAACCTGACCTGAAAATGGTTTGATTTGTAAGGCTAAATGGTAATTGGGGCGAAAAATGACGAGCTTCTTTTCCCTAAACATTTGCTGCTTAAAACAGTGAACAAATATGCAAATTCTTTATTGAAAGAACATCCTTCTAAAAGGGATCTCAAGGCCCAAAATAGGCTGAAAAAGTTTTAACAGATTGAGCACTAATGAAAACAAGGTGAATGAATGTCAAATGTATTGAGCAAGTGGCTAAAAAAGCTCTTAATTGTGAAACTAAATTCTCTCTAAACTTTTCAAAAGTTTGTTCAAAATGTAGGAAGAGTTGGATGATCTGAATCTGTTTATTAAAAATATTCCCCTGGTTGTGACAGGGTCAGAGCTAGTGATGGGTCCGGGTCAAAATATTTGATCCGGGTCAGGTCAATTTTTTGTGGCTAGGGTCAGGTAGGGTTTGAGTTTGGAAAATTTCCCCTAAAAATGTCAAATTTTTCAATTATTTCCCTTCAGATCAAAAAAATATCTTCGGATCTGGTCAGAAAGTAACCGGGTCGAAGGCAGGTCGGCCTCTTATTTACTGTGGGTCAAAAGTAAGCTCGGGGTCGGGTCAGGACCCATCTCTAGACTCAGAGCTGAGTGGCTTTCTGTAAAGTGGGCTCTCTTGAGATCATTAAAAAATAGGCTTATGGGGCACAAAGGGGGATTTATTTGTTTCGAATAGGGTAGGTGCATGTTGTATCTCTGGGGGTAATGGCTTGATTACAAGCTAAGTTTCCTCTAGGTTAGTGACCAAAAGCTCGTCATTTTTTCCACATATTAAAATTTGTCATTCATGATTTTGATTTAAACAGGCACTTAAAAGATAACTGAAACATTTGAAAGCAAATCTTAGAAGAATTTTATACTAATTCCTATGAACCTACAATTTTTAGTGTTAGATTCGTTAAGTATAAATCTGGATATTCCACTAAGAGCATACTTAAGATCAAAATTAAAATTAAATTTCATGGAAGTAGTTGCTCTCAAACCAGTGAAAATAAAGAAATATAAGCTACAAGTTCTAATAAATAGTTAGTACAAGAAGATAGCTTGATCCAACATTCATGCTTTCACAAAAAAAATTCAGGATGATATCTAATTGAAGATTTGGAAGCAAAAAAATGCCACTTTTTATCTCTACCTTGACCTATCTTGTTGGATTTTAAGCGTTTCCGTTGAGAGCGGTTTACATTTTTAATAGAGAACACTTGTCCTGAAAAAGATTTACATTAGGGGACAAAAATGTATTGGATTAGTTAGTGTTGTTGTTTTAAGTTGATTAAAGTGAGCTAAGTTAAAAAAATTATGGCATATATTAATCGTTAAAGGAAATTTTCAATCTAGTTTTTAATTTGCTCATAAAAGACAGACTGTGAAGAAAATTGATTAAAACTAATCTTTGATTGTAAAATGTGCAGAGATTTAAAAAAATACATCTCTGTTTGCTTGATTTCTAATCTAAGTTAACTCTTTTGATGATTTTAAATTTTCATAATTGATTGTTGAATTAGTTTACCTTGCCAGTAAAATGATCCAACAGCTCCGATAAATATTTGATTGCCATCCTATAGTCAAAAAAATGTTTGAATAGGGGAATAGAAATTCTTTAGATTGGTCAATTACCTTTGCTATGTCAGCACCTAAACCGGCCTGGCATGACCCCTGTCGATGATAACCCCATTTTCCTTGAAAATTAAAATGTGATTAGTCCCTGCTGTGTTTGCAAAATCAATAATTTTTGAAAATTTAAAATTGACAGGAATGGAAGAAAAGTTGTTGGTTCGTTTTTGGGTAACATCATCATTGGGTTTAAAAATAAACTCAATGATAATCAGTTACAATATTACATCAATTTCAAAAATCATGCACACAAATATCCGAAATCTAGTTTTATTTTAACTGTACAATTTTTCAAAGAATAAAAGTATTATTACAATATGTGAGTCCTTGAATGATCTTTTTTTTCTTTTTTACTGAACAATTTTTTAGAGAATAAAAGTATTATTATAATATGTGAGTCATTGCCTGATCTTGGACTGGCCTGAAAAATTTAATCAAGATATTTGATTCTCCAGACTTTGGGAAATCTTATGGGACAGGTTCAACTCAAAATTCATAATAGAGATTGGTTCAGCATGATGCAATCAACGGCTTATGAATTGTTTATCATTTAAAAAAAGTTATAGACAAATAGGAAAATGATTATCAAGATATTAATGTGCATGATGTTGAATTGATGGGTGGAAACTTTTGGAATTTGGATCATCTATCCCCAAAAGTTGGTTAGTCGCACACATTTTTAGGAAAATTGCCCAACCCTTTTGGTTTCATTAAAGGAATTTTTAGTTGTTGTTTTATTGAATGGTGAGAAATATCCTTGAAAAATTAATTTTAAAAGGTTGTTCAAACGGATGAGTTTTCGAAACTGTTAATCATGAAGGTTTTTCGCCCAATTTCTAGTTGTGTAAAGAGTTCAAAAGACCCTTCGTGCTGTTTGTCCTTAGAACAGCACAACCAACATTGTTAAAACCAATCAATCTGTCCATCATCCAGATCCTGAAAGTCAATCTTCACGAAAACCAGCCTTCCAACTGGAATCCAAAGGTCGCTTTTATTAAGCTATCTGGATTCCAGTCAAAGAAAAAGTGTTTAGATCAATTTTTTCCTTGAACTGAAGAAGTGATGTAAGTTGTGCAATTATTAAAAAGGCTAAAATGAAGAGATGAGATTCTGATTTTTGATTAATTGGGAGAGGATCATAAAACCATTAGAGGAATATTTGGTAAAAAGAAGTACTATGATTAACTCAAGCTTACTTTTTTGTTGTTGAAGATTCTTGAGTGACTGTTAAAAGGGTAAATTTTAAGGTAGTTATGATTAATTTGCTTTTGCATGCTTTCTTCAGCATTAGTTGAATTTTAAGTATTTTTTATAGTGACCTATACTAATTTGATTAACTATCTTTTGCCCAGTTATAACAGGCAAGATTAAGGTTATTAAAATTCTTCTACTTTTAAGTTAATGCATAATGAAAAGGAACTTTTAGTTATGTTACTCATGTTAATTTCTTTCATCAAAAAGTCCTTTTTGTTTTTGTAATTTCAAAAGTGGGAGCTTGTGTTGGTTTTCTTTACATGTCTTGTTTTAAAGGGTATAAGGGAAAGCTGATTTAATGGTTAAATTGCAATGAAAGCATTTTGGAAAATAAATATATCCAGTGTTTTCTGACTGGAAATCTTGATGTAGGTTTTTGTACTTTTGTAGTAGCTTTGCAACTCAGGCTATAATTGCAACATTGTGAAACTCATGTTGTCTACATAAGGCAGAATGTTTAGACTTTGTGCACAACTATAGGTTTTATATTTAAATTTAACAAGCTTCTCATCAAACTTAGAATTATGATAATAAAGTTTTTACATTCTAAATTTTTGCAGTTTGTGATTGATAAACCAGCCTCTGGATTCCCAGTCAGATGCCTGGACAATTAGGTTATATTGCAATCTAATTGAAGCAAAAGGGTGGTGTGATGTTTACAAATTTGAAAAGACATCAGCTTTGAATCTGTTCAACTTTTTTTTGTCAAAACAGAAAACAGTTTACTTTTTTTTCCTGCACAACTTACACACTTACTTGTGCGACATGGAGAATATTCGAAAAACTCAGTGAAATTGTTTTTGGCAGTGTAGCACGTGCCAACGGGTTCCCTCCGTTTGTAATTTCTCGAATACCAGACGTATCTCGGGGCACAGGCCTATTTTTTTGTTTTTTGATTTTGTTTGTACCACATAGGATTTGTAGGCATGAGATTTCAGGGTCAGAGGACGATAGAAGCGACAACGTGTATAAAAGAAAAAAAATAATACTATTAGACGTGATGTAGTGGAGAGCGCAATAAAAATACCTCCTTCTATACAAGGCTTCAAATGCTGAAAATTTGAAAAGTTGCTTAAGGATACGATGCAGCTTCCAACTGGATCCATCCTTTGCATATAAAGATAATAAAGAAAACGAGGTGCACATGCCTGAAATATGAAAAATAAAATTTTGAAGACAGTTCATATTCACATTCAAAAAAACCCACTTTTGGGGTTGCATGGGCCTCTGGGGGATGTGAGGCAAAATTTAATGAGTTTGGTAAAATTGTAACAGGTATATGATGGTGGAACATTCATATGTATATTGGTGCACATAAAGTCTGTGGCATGAAAGAATAAGAAGATTGCGAGTCACAACATCACCTAAACTGCTGGACCTGTGTCTATCATAACCAGGGATTATTCTTGACCTTGTTTGATCCCCCAAAACCCTTGCCTCTTTAAATAATCAGAAAAAGTTACAAAGTCAAGAATAATTAGATTTAGCAGCAAGTTGAAAATAGAAAGATTTCACTGCTGTAAAAGTATTTTTCAATTTCAAAAATTGAATAAGAAAATACAAATATTTGATAGTTCAATGGTTTTTGCTCACTTTTAGATTTGACAAATATATAAAATGGTTGAGATTACTTATTCTGATGTTTAAATAATTAAATTATTGTCACTGTAATTTTCTTTTTCTTTGAAACAGAGAGAATCTTAGCTAATTAATATAGTATTTGGTGAAAGCAAAAATACTTTATAAAGTATATAATTATGACCCTTTGGTAGGTGTGCAATTCATTTTGAGAGTATTTTTAGACCTGAAGTCAAAGAAATATTGCCTTTTCTTGGAATAAAAACCTTTCAAGGCCCCTAAATTCTTACCCCAATTGTATAACCCATCCAGACATAGTGACCCCTATGTTAATGTCGACAAGGTGGCCCAAAGATTTTGCTATTTTAATTTATGAATTGTTTAAATGCAAGGCTCGGCCCCTTTGTTCAAAAGCTTTGCACTTTTCCACTTCAAAACATCAAATATCCCAGCTAGAAAATTGTCATTCCAATTTCATATTGAAATGTTAAAAAAATGTCCAGTGGAAGTCAAGATCTCTTTTGTATCCACTTTTAACTTCTTTGCCAAATTGTCCACCACCACTTAAAATGTTAGTTCCGCCTCTTCCATCTCAGTGACAACTGAAACTTCATTCTGACATTCAGTCATATATATGTTGAAGTTTGGAATAACCTTTCAACAGTTGGATGTCAGCCAAAGTGAATTTCCAGAAATAAAAAAACCTAATTATTGGTTCAAACTATATTGTTTAATATTGGAAATCTGATTCTATTGGCACCTTTTCACGACCTCCAAGTTTTTGATCTTGATGGTTGAAAATAAATGACAGAGGGAATTAGATTCGTGTTTTTGCTCAACTTGCACGGAGGTTTTTTTGTCCTGACAATTTTAATCTCGATTTTTCATCTTGGAATTTACCTAAAAAGCCAAACAAGATTTACAAGTTTCCCCTAATGGATTTTCTCTTTAGATGCATTTAAGTCTGACAAGGAATATTCAATTAGGTTTTATTATCGTACTTCAAAGGTTCAAGGTGATAAAAATGATAAAATGAAACCTTTTTTGCTTGTTTCATTGTAGGTCAAAGTTGTTTAAAAGATTCTGGCTGGAAACTTATTTGCAAGGAAAAAATGTATCATTTTTTTATTGCTCAAACATGTGAATCCTATGACTTTTTGTATTCAATGATTTCAACTTCTTCACTGGTTGTAAGACCAAATATGGAAAACTTGTTCATTAGAGAACACTTTCTCTTTGTCCTGAGATCTATGAAACATTTTAGTGATAGTTTGCACGAAACAGGCAGACTGATAAAATGAAAAAAAATGCAATAGTTTTGTTCAAATCAAGGTGGGAAATCTGCCAGAAAGAAAAAGTTATGTTAATATAAATATAATGTGAAGGAGGATTATTTTGAGAACTTTTATTTTTAAGTAAAAAAAATTAAGTCACTATAGTGCAAGAATTGTTTAATGACTTCTTAGGTGGTTAGCAACCTAAAATAAGATGTTTTGTTTCATACTAGCAGCCCTTTTTATGACCTTTTGTAGCAACCCAGTAGTGTCTTCTCTAAGGTTCAAATAAAGTCTGAGCTGATGGCCCAAATGCTAATTTGTATATCAAAAATTACAAATGTATCTCATACAGCTAAAAAACTAGACTTTGTTAGAGATGAAATAATAAAATAAATTTTGCAATTTAGATTCAAGGAGTTAATCAAGAAGTCAATATAATTTTTTTTGGCCTTTCTAGGAGTTTGAACCTCTGAACCAAAGATTTCATTTTTACCATTTGGCCACAGCAACCCTTTTTTAAAGGATTTCAACATTAAAACTAACCCTGTATGGGTGGTCTAGATTGGCCTAGTGGTTGATTGAGTCATATAGATGAAGCTTGAAATCAAAATCAGGTGTTCTTCAATGGCATAAAATGTATCCTGAAAAAATCTAATAGTCATTTCACAAGACATAATCAGATAAAAAATACATATGCCATTACTTCAGTTCAATTTCTGAAACGCCCATCAAACAAACTTTGATTACAATTTATGAAAATTAACATGGCTGAGAATTTATATTTATTTCATTTACAATTTATCTATTTTGTCCAGGTTGATTTCAAAGTCTTCCTTTTCATCCTTATTTGGATTCTTGAGTAGGAAAAAAAGGCACACTGATAGGTGACATTGAAAGTGATCTTGGAAATGGATATTCCAGTTGGTTTTGTATTGTGAAAGAACCTCTATAATTATTTCATTCTTATATCAAACAGAATCTCTGTTTTTTCACCCGTGTTCAGATTTAATTTGATTATGGCTCAAGATTTTATCTCTATAATTGAACCAAAGTTCTAACTTTTAAATGACTCTTTTGAAGATATGTTTCATAAAAGCCACATTCATTTCAAACAGGAAGAGGCTATTTACTTAACTAGTTGACTTCAACATTCTAACTGACCGTTCAAACAATTCGACAAGGTTGTCTTAGGAATGGTTGAGTTGTTTCAAACCAAACCAACTAGAAATTCATTCTTACTCAACTAAGAACCTCTTCCATGCATCGTCGTGGCCAAAAAAAATATTTTTTTCTTCTCCTCCTCCTCTAGATTTATCGTCTATGTTGTGTCAGACAATTTTGTTATCACCCAAGCTGCATCATTCAGCTATAGGCTGGCTCTAGAGGTGATTAAACTACGAGACCTGAACACAATAGATTTGAAAAATGGAACGAAGGTGCCAGCAAGCAAAATTATTATCATCTGACCCCATAGATATATGTATTTGAAAGAGGAAAATCTTGTTTGCCAAATCATGTAAAAAAATTTGCTTTTTAATAGACAAACCTCCTTCTTTCTTCAGATTGCAAAGCACCATTCTTTGTTATCTGTCTTGCTATAAAGATATGGGAAAGAGTTGGAATGGCTTCTTATAGTCTAAATCAGGTCACAAGAATAAAAATGAAAATCTTCAACATGAGATCTGAACAAGAGAGACTTTAACGCATGCTGAAATAAGGTTAATAACTTTTTGTGAACATAATTCTCCTGACCCCCTTTTCTAACTATAAATCTGTGTTTTTGAAGTTTTGAAAATATTCCCTTTAGCAAATAAAGTTTAAGAGGCCTCCAAAGTCAAGTAGTCAAGGGACCTAACGGAGGATCAGAGGTTTAAGGTTCCTAACCCTTGAACCATAACAGTAAACTTTGGAACAGGGTAACAACTAATTTACACAAAAAATTAAACCTCAGCTTAGTTCAAAAAGTCTTTATTGGCTAAATTCCTGAATGGTAAAAAAAAGTTATTGACCCAGCAGTTGTAGAAACTGAAAAAGTAAAAATCATTATAATGCACTCAATTCAATTTCAGGATATTTTAGCAACCATGTTCAAGTTATTTCACATGCCTGTATAACTCATTTCAAGACAGGTTCATACATGATCTCTCATTCCCTCACTTTTTGATATCAAGATAGCAATTCTGAGCAAGGTATATTCGCTCCTTGATCACCCTCAATGGCCTCACCTCTGGTCTGAGACTCTCTTCTTTAAAGGGCTGCTGTTCTATCAATAAACATTTCAGAATTGATTCTTTGCTTGATTGGGAAGGACATGAGTGGGCTTTCACTCTCGGTTTTCATCCAACTCACATTCACTCTCTCCAGGCCACAGCTCCACTCTCGCTATAGTTATATGATATCAGTGTTGAGAGTTTAATCTCTTTTCATGCCTTCAATTTATAACCTAGGATTTGGATAATAAGTATATCCTGTAGAAGCTCCTCTAAAATCTTTTAATATGTATGATATACTGCTCATAATTGTTTTTTCAGCAGGAGCCTGTCTTTTCCATTGATAGCTTCCAGTTTTAGCTTGTTTATTTAGCTTTTTAGTTTGTTAGTGTCGTTCAGCCCAAGACCCTTTGTTTGATGTTGTAAATTTAGGTCAAAGGTTTGGAGTTGAGCCCCAAAATTTTAGGATGCAGCCACAGAAACCCACAACTACTAGTTAAGCCAATACTTTATTTTCTCATTGTGATCAAGGTCTTTTTTCAATAAACTGGTTAGAAAAGACCAAAACCTTCCTTAATGAACCTTTGCAAGAACCAACCCAATCCAAGGTTTGCTTTTTCTTTTGATTGACAAGCAGCTTTTTATTAGGGAATTGATTCTTTAATAAACACCTAATTGGTGCTGATTATACAACAATAACTGTTGATGAAAATTGTAATTTTCACTCACTTGAATGTTTTAAATAATTTAGACAAAATTTATCATGGATAATTCTAATCAAATGGTCTGTACTAAAAATAAATCCTGACTGAGTGCAAATCAAGGTGTCAAGATTTTTCAGCAACTTGGAATTGATCCCCAGCCTCCAACTTCTCAGTGAGTTATCATAATATTTAGGCAACATTGATCCTTTCTTGATTGCCCCACCATCAATCATTCAGACCATAAAATCAAATACTTTTTTGTCAAACTATTGAAAATTAAATTTATGATATAATTTATTGGATCAGATTTGATTCAATTGAACTGGGAAATTCCTCTCGAGTGGGTTTTTTACTTCTCATCTCT
>Ga0194133_10005190_pt1 | contig 16748 bp, 7 predicted proteins | sample TA2KigOf40mmetaG_FD_155448 | JGI IMG/M metagenome (GOLD analysis project Ga0194133, IMG submission 155448) | Freshwater microbial communities from Lake Tanganyika, Tanzania - TA2015055 Kigoma Offshore 40m | ecosystem: Environmental > Aquatic > Freshwater > Lake | place: Tanzania: Lake Tanganyika... | reverse complement strand
TGAGCATACAACATAAGCTGGTCAAAAGAAATAATTATATCAGTGTCACAAAGGTGCCTTTTAATTTGCAATCAGGGAAAAACTATGTGAAAAATGGAAAAAATTGCAAAAAGGAATAAGAGAAAAAATGGAAAAATATAATGAACAAAAATGGGAGGGTATCTTGGCAACTCCTAAAATGCTAGTTAAGTAAAACCACCTTTTTTGAAATTTGCTGAGGTACCCAGCGCTACTCGTGTTAATTTGCAACCTGCTTAACATCTTTTCTTTTGTAAAAAATTTTTTAAAATGTGTTCTTATGTTTTTAGAGATTCAGGCCCCCCCAGGCTTAGCGGGGTGAAGGGGCCGGGATCAAATCTTCCTTAGACAAATGGGGATGTGCATGCAAAATTTTATCAAGATCTGTTCAGGGGTTTAGATTTCTATTAGCCCTCAACATGCCAACAGACAAAGAAATATACATCTGTGCATCCATTTTTATATGGATAGATATTTTCTCCTAAATATTTGCATCGATCTGCTAAATGACCTTGTAAATTAACTTTGATCACCACACCCTTTCGCTGATTGACAACCTTAATCTTGTATTATCTTTTGGTTTTACCAACTTCAATACCCTCTGGCTACTAGCCACGTTCCTTCCAATCTTAATGGTAAATCTTAATTTAAGCTTGACACCCAGGATTTCCTGACCGCCTGATTTGTTTAGAGTTATATGGGTATAAGTTACTTAACTCTTTCTCTATTTAACAATTAGCACAGCATTTGATAGATCCTGATGTTTTGCTCTTATCCCTCAGTTTACAAAACTAGATTGATCATGGTACATGAATCCAAGGGGATCTTGAACCCTGGCTGCTGTGGTGGTAATCTGGTGCAATAACTTATGATCTGTTATTCTGTTGTAACCCCAAAATATGAAAATTTGGAAAAATCAATTTCTAAAAAACATGTTGAAACCTCCATGCCAAAGATTGTAACTAAAAGTTAATCCTAATTTTGATCTTTTTTCATTGTAAATTTTTCCCCTTCAAACTTTAAAAAGATTCTTTATTGATTAAAAGTTATGTCTTATCTTTACAATCAATTAAAATGAAGCTGGTATATCTCGAACAAGTTTTGGTTTGATCTTAAAACTTCAACTCCGCTGCATGATGGTAATTTATTCAAGACTGACATGTAAAAGTTTTTTTTATATCTTAAGGACTTAAAGTGTAGGTAAATATTTCCTTTTTTAAATACTGAAAAAGAAACATTTCATCATCTCAGGGTCTGAATAAAATCAATGAGTGAATTGAAAAATTCTTGAAATATCACTGAAAGTTTACATTCAAAGTTTGAACAGGCAGTGCTATGAAAATCTGCTAAATCACAATTTGTTGAAAAATCAGTTCAGCAAATCACCTTTTTTACCAAATTCACGATATGTCAAATCACCTTTTTACAGAATTCATGATTTATGAAATGATATTTTTACCTAATTCATCGATTCAAGCCGTTCAAGCAGATTCAAGGACTTTTTATTGTTAATCTAACCTAATGCAACCTTCTGGGCCTTTCCATGCAGGCCATATCATTCTGGCCTAGCTTCCGGGCCCGGGCCAGAACCGGAAAGTAGGCATCAAGCTGATCAAGCCAATTGATAAGCCCTGCAGAGTTAGGCCAGGATTAGAAGACCCGCAGTGTTAGGCCCCGCAGGTAAAGGATAAGGTTAAGCTAGGTAAGGTTGGCAATAAAAAATCCCATTTGGCGAAAAGTAGATTTTTGGTAAAGAATATCTTTTGCAAAATAGTGATTTTTGATAAAAAAAGTTTGACAAACCAGAATTTTGACAAATCATGTATTCAACGAATTTGTGATTTTGCAGATTTTCATAGCACTTAACAGGATGTGAAGATCTACAGTGTTAGGCCTGGAAGGTAGGGTCAGGTTAAGTTAGGTAAGATTGGCAATCAAAAATCCCATTTGATGAATAGTAGATTTTTGGTAAAATAATAATAGTGGTTTTTGCTAATAAAAATTTTACAAACCAGAATTTTGACAAATTGGGAATTCGACGAATTCGTGATTTGGCAGATTTTCATAGCACCAGACTTTTAAGAAAATGGATATAATATTTTTTATTAATGACTTTGACCTCGGAAAAAATCTTATTTAAGACATAAGGAATTTTTGTATTCTTTGCATCAAATGCAATTGAGCTTTGATGGTGAGAGCTTTGTGAATTACCAAGCATTATTTATTCTATGTAAACAATATCTAAAACAAGCAAGCTAAGCAATTTTTAGCCTGGTCTGACAAAAAAGAAAAAACAGTTTGACATATTAGGTGGCCATAAAATTTGAAAGGCACACTGGTGGTCTTTTTCTATGGTTTACCCAGGCGGAGGTCACACCCGGGTTGCTGGGATAGAATTCCGCCTTCAAACCAAATGACCACCATGAATCCCAAGGGATTAAGGTTTGGTTTTAGGTAAACCCATGAACCCCAAATTTCTAAAGCTTTGTAAGTTACGAATCACTGGCTCGTGGGTTAGGCATGTTTCCCCCGACAAAAAATACCAGTTTACTTCATTTTTTTGAAATGTTAACACTAATTTACAAAGGATTTTTTAAAGTTGAAGAATATGTAAAAGTTCACGAACTGCCTATATAATTTGGAGATTTAACATTTTTCTTCACATCCAAAAGGTCTTTTTTGCAGAATAAAACTTGTGACAAGAGCTGTTCAGTCAAGGGCACTCAAAGTTCTGGTTTTCTAATTGTTTGAAGAGGATTTTGAAGGGATCAGTTTTCTTCAGTTGCTTATTTTTTGCAAAATGAATGATTTTGATTAACAGGAACAATTTTTTTCATAAAAGACTTTATTCAAACCCATGGTATATGAAGAGAAAAATCAGCACAGTCAAGGGGATTGCATTGGCTGAGTGGTCATTAGCACCTTGTTGAGAACTTAGATCTGAGAATGTGGATTTAACCCTCAGCCGTTCCAGCAATTTTTGTTCCCTGGATTGAAAAAAAATTGACAGGGTCATCCCCAGTCAGGGTAATAGAAATATGCAGTGACCATAGGTATAATTACATGGCTATGGCAAGACTCTTTTATAGGTGATCTCAGGTTAGCAGCGGTGCATTGAAGATTGACCAAATCACAATTCGTCAAATTGACTCTTGACTGAATTTATGATTCATCAAATCATGATTCATTGAAATGTGCCTGGAAGGTTAGGCCCAGATGATAATGCCCAGCTGGGTTAGGCCCTGAAATTTAGGTTATAGGTAAGCATTCAAATAATCCAGGCCTATTTTCAAGACTACTTTAGCCACTCGGGTCACGAGGTGCCTGGATAAATTTGTGTTTTTGTTTCTGCCTGCAGGAACCCCAGTAAAATTCATTTTTTATTTTTTACACCCAGACAGACAGACAAAATTTGAATTTGATTCTTGTACATACCTTGAGTATGCTTACGATCGAATGATGATCACGTACTTGCAATAGTGACGTTACAGTATAATCACACATCCTTATCTTTCTTATACTCTTAGAATAACATAAAGTATTGGCGTAATATGCTCATAATACTTTATTTGGATAACTTACAAACTAAACTTAATTCTATGGCCTAATTATCTACCATAATCTTGCATCGAAGAATAATGAAAAATAACTAGTTAACATTTTAAGGCATGCAAGCCTTTTTATTGGCATCTGAGACGGGAGCGCTGTGATGACGTGTCCTTGAGAATCGAACGTGAATAAAGACGTTGCATGATCACAAAAACAATGTAACCCTGGTAAAAATGGTACCGAGATCCTTATGGGCTTTCTACATACAAAATAGATTTTATTGCTCACCTAACCTAAACTGCAGGGTTTCTCATCCAGGGCCTAACTGAGCTGATTTTGGTAAAAAATGTCATTCAATCAATTGTTATTTGATGAATTTGTTCAGTCTTCATAGCACCATAGCACAGAATGTGTCCATAATTCACAAGATTATTTGAGCTTAAGTCTAATTTTAATATTGATATTTTCAAAAAAAACATTCATTTTCCCTTTTGTCCACTCCTCTTTTCTTCTTCCAAAAAATAATCAATTTCGATTTAAAATAATATAAAAACTGATCTCCTTTCGCTTTACATCCTAGATCTACTAAGCTTCACAAAATCCAAAATTGCCCACAAAAAATCATAAATCAAGTTTTTGTGCTTTATAAATTTTATGGGACCTTCCAAATTTCCCCTGCATTGGACTATTTCCCTTTTACCCAACTTTTCTTATATGATAATGTTTGGAATACGATCTCTATTTTTACAATCAAATTATGACATTCTATTTAAGAAAAACTTTTTAGTATCATGTAATTTAATAATTCTGAAAACTGTGTTCTTAAAAGAGAAAGGTAGTGCTTCTCTAAAGTTGGAAGTTGAGCAAATGAAGTATCTCAGTCATGACCCCCTCCCCAGCAAAGAAAAGAATTAATGTAAGCTATCCCTATGAGTGCACATATGTTGGAATCTTATGCAATCATGTAAACGGAATAGCGCTGTTCCACTGTAATCACACATCCTCATCATTCTAACTATGAGATACCACCTACCTTAAAGCAAATAAAAGACATGATGTAATATGCTCATATTAGTGTAAACTTACAGACTAAACTTAAAACTAAAACTGATCGTCTTCCACAATGTTACATCAAAGATATTGAAAAATAACTTCTTAACATCTTAAGGCGTAAGCCCTTTTATCGACAAGTGAGACGGATGCGCAGGATCGATTGGGCTTGGTAATCAAATGTGTATAAATAGGTTGTGTAATCACAAAAATAAAGTAATGTTAGTTCAAAATGGTACTGAGATCCTTTTGGGCTCTAAAATTCCTTCAAAAAGTTCAATAAAATTCATTCAATCAACGATTTAACCTGTTTTCGCCGTTTTAGATGATAACCAATTTTGCAGTTTTACAGCTTTCATTGCTTTAAAGGAAAATAAATTTCCTTTAATTCCTTCTGATTCCCTATAATTCATTATGATGATTTCATTCCTTATTTTCAGAATAATTTATCTTGATTTTGTTGGCATCATCTTTCCAAATAATAATCTGAGATCACTTTTATGCACTTTGACAATGGACTTCTGAAGCAGATCACTTTTCCTTCCTGCAAGCTAACATAAAGAGGTGACTTCTTTGCCTGTCCACTACATTCTTCATGAAACTTAAACAAACATGTATATTTGATGGAACAAATCAGTTAGCATTCAACAGACCCTTTTTTGGTACCAGGATTCATTCATTTATAAAAAGTTATACTAAGTATAAATTTTAAGAGAGCCAAAAATGTGATTTTCTTTCCAAGAGATGAAAAACATTTTAAATAAAATCTGTGAAGCCTTATACTTGATTATTTCTCATTCAAAAGGCCTGCTTAAATATTGAAATTTCCCATGAGAAACTTGTGTGGAAAAGATTAGTACAAACAACCTACTCTAGAGATTCATGTTTCTAATATGATTCAGTGAATCTAAAAGCAGACTTGAAAGTCAAAAATGAATTCAAAGAAACAACTCTAATATTTATTCTCAAGTCTAGCACTTTTTTTATACAGTAAAGACTCTGCTTAACATTAAAACTTTTAATATTAAATCAAAAGCTAGGGAGTATTTTACTTAACTTAAACAAGTAAATTAACTTATCATCTTTATTCACAAAGATATTTGGAAAATAGATAATAAAAACAGTAACATGCAATATAAGAAAGTAAGGAAGTCAGTTTTGAGAAAGCAAGTCTATTTGTAGTACATGACTTGAATCATTAATATTTTAGTGTTTTTTTTTTAAGTTGAGATCTTTATTGGATAAAAATTTTCGACAATTGTATCTGCATTAACATGGGAAATTTTTTTTCTCCAAAGTAAAATTATGTCCTCCAAGTCATTCTTCTCCATAAAACTATAAAGTGGAATGATATATATGTTAAAGTCTCTGCACCCTACTGGAAAAAGTGCAGTTTATACACAAATTTCACAAAATCTTCCCTTTATAGGAAAATTGGTGAATTGACAAGACACTAGGGATGGGCAATGATCCGACCCGATTGGAGCTTACTTTTGACCCACAGTAAATAAGAGGCCGACCTGCCTTTAACCTGGTTACTTTTTGACCCAACATGAAAAGATTTTTTTTGATCCAAAAGGAAAAAAATTGAAAAATTTGACGTTCTTAGGGGAAATTTTACAAACCCACATAAGTGGCTGACCCGACCCAACCCGAGCCACAAAAAATTGACCTGACCCAACTACAAGACACTAAGCATTTTTTAAGTAGTTTATAACTAAATGCCACATAACTGTGTTGAATTTTAGGTTTGAATCTGGTAACAAAAACAATGTGCATTTTGTATGATTATTTGCTCATACTTTATTAAGCAAATTAAAATTGAAAAATTAAGTAGACGGGTATTTTTTGTGCAGGGAAAAATACCTAACCCTCCGAAGCAACCTGCCTACATAAAAAATTCATGGCTCCGTCAATTTTAAAGCCAGAGGAAGGTAAGGTTATAAATTAACATTTTTGGCTAAATGTTTGATCAAAAAGTGTTATTTTGTAAAATTTTCTCTAACTTTAAAATTATGGGAGCTATTAATTAAAAGTGTAAATATAAAACTTTGAACTCAAATATCTCACTGCTTCTAGGCAAAATATTAAAAATCTGATTGGTAACTTTGAAGCCATCCATGTAAGGACTATGCTTGCCAATTTTCAGGCCTCTAGCTTCACTGGTGTGGGAGGAGAATGAGGTGACAGACAGACTGACATAGGACGTCTAGCATTCTTAAACAGATCCCTATACAAAATTTCTAAACTCCTCCCTCGCTTCGCTCGGAATGGATAATTTCTAACTATCATTTTCATGATTGAAAAATTGCTGGCATGATTAGGGATTTAAGAAGGATGGTACTGAATTCTCTTGTTAAGGCCGAGTGGCCATGGCATCAGGCTAGAAATAAGAGGATCTTGAGTTCAAGCCCTAGTACCGTCAGGGTACCTTTAACCCTGGTTTGCTTCGACAACAAAATATTCAGCCTCAGGCTGCATTAAATGAAAACCAAATTTTGCAAGGCTCAATAGATGAATAAACTCATCTATTTTTTTATTTTCAATCTCTCTGTCCTCAAAGCATCACAGGCGTTTTGACTCCCTAACCAACTAGCTGAGTTGAAACTTTTCAGCAGAAGGATATTGATATTGAGGAAAGTTTTCATAAACTCCCATGAGGTCAACTTAGAACTTGCCCAACTTTTGGAACAAAGTTTCATTTTCATTCAATGAACTGTGATAATTTTGTGAGGAAGAGGAAAAAGTTGTTGTATGTATGTTGAAACAAATCTTCATGGACTTTTGAAGATGTGAAGGACTTTGATTTAAGTAGTGGTTCTTTTGGATTAATGTAGAAGGTGCAATCTATTAAACACCAAAAATGGCATACTTTCCCATAAGGAAATAAGATGTCCCTGAAATCTGTCACAATCCACAGCAACCTAAGGTCCCCTTTGGCAACAGACATCCTTGGTTCTATTCCATTTTAACTGCAGCATCTAAGATATTTTGAATTGAAAGAAGGTACTAATTTTACTCAAAATACCCTACATGTATATAGACTCATCCGATCTCGATGCGTGATCAAAACTTTTATAAAAGTCCCGCAATGGACAAAAATTATGCACTGCAGACTACCGTTACATTTACTGAGGATGCCTTGTTAATTTTTTTTCAATACGGAGTTGAAAAATTGCAGGCGAGAAGGCTGGGGATGGAACCCACTACCTTAGATCCTAGTTCTCATTCAGGTGTCTATGACCTCTCAACCACCTTCCCTGCCTACCCCTACTTGATGTAAGTAATAAAATGTGTGTTGTATTGTGTGGAACTAGCTTTCTGATCTTCCTAGTTTCCTTTGCTTGGAAGTGCCCAAACTGAATATCTTGATGAAACACACTGCCAACCTTTTAGACAAAAAATCAAATGTCAGGGGAGAATAGCAAAATAAAATGGGATACTTTGCAGACATACTTTTTTTTACATATCATCACCATCATCATCCTCTTATCCAAATGATGACATCATTTTCCCCGAGGAAAAAACTTTCAAAAAGATAATCACTTCAAACCATGAACAACTAGAACAGCAATGTGTGTCAAAAATGGAATGGAAAAAAATAAATTTTTTGTGAAATCTCAGTTCAACTCAATGTTGAAAAAAATTAGCAAGAGAAATGAAACTTTCAGAAATACAGCTACTAAATAATTTAACAAAAGGGAAATTCACTTTACCATAGCGGAAAGACTTCTGATGTATACTGAATTATTTCTTGAAACAAATCTACCTATTCATAAGTTTACAAAAATGATTAACCAACTTTGGAGACTCAACAACAAGAGAAAATACATCGACAGAACAGAGTTTAGGACTAACGACTAACAGCAAGTATGGTGCGACAGTTTGAGGATTACCGAAGGCAGAAATTGCGATCGGTGCCGAGACGAGCGAATATTCAAGTTACGACCTTCCCAATCAAGAAAATAGTAAATACCAAACTGTTTATTGATAGCAACAAGGGGCATAATATATACAGAGAGGAGATATGGAACGGATCAACAAAATAATTGACCTCCTGGAAGAGGGTAAACTGAAACGGCCAGAAAAGTAAAGTGGGAAAGAAAACCAAGGCAGCCTATTTGGAATGACTTACATTACATGGAAGAAAGAAAAACAAATGGCAGCCTGTTTGAAAAGACTTAAAGCTTGAAAAGTGAAAAATATCGTAGTATGAAAAATAGGGTACTAAGTACTAAGACAGGTGCCAGTATATCTGAAATTAGCCTTGATTTTTAGGAAACAAGTGTTAATGTTAAGAATTTATGTAGAGGGGTTGCACGAGGGAAGCAGAATCCTCTACTTGAGAAACAAGTTTGGTGAATCTCAAGACCTAAGTGAAGACGGAGAAAACAACTCTGAGTATCTAAACTGATTCATTGTTTGAACAGGGCACAAATATATTTGCATTGTAGGAAGGTTAGAAAAAGGGTTGCTAGAACCTTCCAAGAGACATCAGCAAAGGGGTTCTCATGATTCTGGTACGGATTGTGAATGATCCCTTGCTGATTGGTTACCATCAGAATGATCAATTTGAATAGTCCAAACACAATCACACTCATTTCTAAATTGTAGAAATCAAATCAATAATGTAAAATGAACACAATTGAAATACAGATAATATGTTTTTACATCAGAAGTAAGCCTCACTTTCTTTCAGTATAATCCCTTCCGATTAAACATAATGCAGAAGTAATGAATATGCTTTTTTGCCCTTTAAGAATTGTAAATAATGAAATGCAACAAGAGAAGAGACAGCTTAAAATACTCAGCCAATACCTGAAACGTATCTTGACTTGACCAAATGACGATGGACCAGATTGACTGTGTTTTCTGAGCAGCTAGCATGATGGCGAATGGTTTTTCAGCTGGGTGGGGCACCTCTTCAGTGAAAAATCCCAGTTTTCCATTCAAAGCGCAAACCAACATGCTTCTTTAAGACCTCAGCTGCGAGAACCACGCCTTGGGGTGCTCTTCCCGATTTTTCAGACTCTTGTAAAGTTTCATAATGTTACAAAATGAAATGTTTGAGTCTCACAGAAATAAATAAATACCATGTCGATTCGTCTTATGATCTTTCGCATAACGGAGGTTTCGCATACGATGGTTCACCTAATGTCGTTTTGCCTAACCTAACCTAACCTGACTTAGTAGGCTGAATGACATTAGTCGAACCCTCAATAGACAAATTGATATTTTCTCTAAAAAAAATCATTAGAAAAAGTATTAAAACTGGGCCAATTAATGCACCTAATAGTAAATAATGGAATAGAATAGAAAACCTTATATTTCGGACTTATTATTCTAACATCACAAGGACATTGACTTTACAAGCCCTGGCCTTGAAGAAAACAATGAATTTTTTTCAAATCTTTTGGAATCTTTCAACTGGTTCATCAAAAGTCAATTTCTAGTTGATTAGGTCTATGAATAGTTTTTTTATTTTAGACTTTTCAAAAGACTGTTGAAAATCTGATTATTCTAATTGTGTGCTTCAATAATGTTCATTAAGGCAAGAAGTGAAAAATCTCTGGAAGGATGGTTATATTAATAATTCCTGTATATATATCATGGGTAATTCAATAGATATCTCCATTTGCTTCACTCCATTGTTAGTACATTTTTTTTCTTAATTTCAGAACTAGGTTAATGAGCCACAGAAGAAGAACAAGTGTCAAAACTAAATTGCCAGAAAAGAAGAGAAGGAGCAATGGAAAGCCAAGATAAAAAGTAAGAAATTGAAATAGGACTTAAAAGTTTTTGAGGAAAACTAGAAAATTTACTTTAATTGACTGCAGGTTACAGCAAAATATACAAAAATAGATTCTTTATCAGGCAGAGAGTGTCTTTAATATCCCAATTTACAAGATACTTTCACTTCATTAAATTATCAGTGTTTCATCAAGTTTTTTCAAAATTTCAGGTGGGAAGAGGATGAGAATGATGCTGAGATCGATGATAAGGATCTGGGATGGTTGGTGGCTTATAGAGGGGTCCAAATGGCCCTAAACAATGATGTAGAAGAAGGCCAGAGACTTCTACGTGGGGACCAATCTTGCATTCACAGACAAGCTGGTTATTGCTACCTGACTTTTATAGTGAGAATATTTCATTTATTTTGTAGATGATTTGATCATTCAAGTGTGGAAAATTGCTTTCTGCCTGCAGAAATTCCAAATTGAATTTTAATACTTTATTTCTTGATTGATCAAAGCTTTTGCCATTTTTGCAATCTTAAAACTAAGTGTCAAAATATGTATGGTGAAAATTTTGTTTCCTGCTGAGAGTGAAACTTTTTTGAAAAAGGAATTTTTTTTCAAACTTTAAAATTTTATTTATTGATGTCAAAATTCCTTTTGAATAGTTTTTATTCATAAAATAGAAAAGTTATGCTTGTGCCAAAAGCACCCCTAGATAATCACCATTTCTAAAGAAAAAATTTCAAACTGTACCAGAAATGTTTGAAAATTGACCAAAACTTTTTGACAAACTTAATTACCAGCATAGTTTTGTTGGTCTTGTTAGCTTTGGTCAAAAGAAAAAACAACAGATTTTTCTTGTTTACATAGTTTAGAAAATGAAAATTGAAACAAATTAATATGAATAAGCTTGAAGATTTTTATTGTTTAAGACACTTTTTACTTTCTAAAAACCTTGATCTAATTGGATAAAATATTTATCCAAATAGAAAATATTTAAGCACAGTAAAATAAAGACTATGGGCAAAATCATGAAAAAGCTTTTTCAAATAGCAAGTTGAGTATCTCTGAGACTTGGAGAATGAGCAAACGAGGAATCCAATTGATGACCCTTCCTAATTCAGAAAATAATCAATAAATAACAATTTACTTAAGGACGGTGCGCAAGTCCTTTTATACAAACGAACAGATCAGGGATGGCACCATAAGGGCGTTTGTAGAAATGCCACAGAAAGCGTCAATCATCTACAAAGAGATCGTAGAAACTAAAATAGTATTTGTGAGAATGAGATAGCATGAAATAGCTCTAAAAGGACCTAGGGCAAAATCATGAAAAGGCTTTTACAGAAAACACATTGAGTATCTTCGAGACTTTGGAAGATAAGCAAACGAGAAATGTTTTTGAATACCTTTCCTGATCCAGAAGATAATTGATATCAACCTGTTTATTGAAGCATGATGTGGGTCAAAAATACAGATCAGGGGTGACACCAAAAGGGCATTTGTGGAAATGCTTCAGATAGCGCCCATAGCCAACAGAGCAACTTTTGAAACTAAAGAAGTATGACTAAGAATGTGATTGCTTGAAATGACTTTCAAAGGAAATGTAACAATTTATATTTTTAGAACATTTGTAATAGTATGAAATTTGAAAACAGATCGAATAAAGAGCATTACATGAAATATTGCATTCTTTTTGAGAATTACTAACTTATTAATCTTATATTTTCTAAGATTTAAAAACAATCGTTTAAAAATGTTTGGAGAGTAATATTATAATTCTAAATGGTAACTTTTTTGCCTTTTTTTGCAACTTTTAATTCTTTAACATATTTACCTTCACTAACTTCCAGTCTACAAAAAATCCTTCCTAATTGATCTACTTTACAATGTCTACCTTTCCAATTAGTTTCCATTTCCTATGGGATGATCATCTAAGATAATTAAGTCTAACTAAATATAAAATAATGGAATCTGTAAGTTTTTTGTGATGGAATCCAACTCTTTATAAATGTAACCATAGAAATTTAATTTTGGTTAAGGTAGACAAGAGTTTTTATATTTCTTGTCCTTATTTCTCATGTCTTAAATAGAGAAAATTTGCTTCAGATCATCATTCAAATAATCACAGTGCTGACCCTTTCAAGCTTCAATGACATTTCATAAATGTAGAGGGTATTATTGTGTGAATAAACTCACTCCCTGAGAATCAATCAGCCTGACTGTAATTCTGAGTTTCTATCTCACCCGTTATAATAAAGAAACAAAATAATATAAGAATATTTTATTTACCTTGAATACAAAGATGATAAAATGAAAAACAACAGGTGAATAAACAGCAGAGGACAGGTAGCCACTCAGTCAGGGAACACACAGTATAGGTGTCGTTTAGACAATGTCTGATGTAAAACTCCACAACCAGTTAAAAAAGAAGTGTTCTTTTATACTTTCGTATTTTAATTGAATGGCTGGCTACCTGCCATGGTATTGAAATGCCAAATAAGGTGCTTTTTTAGTGCTCGCACGTGTTTGCTATTTTTGGCAAATTATGAGGTGCTTATCCCAAAGGGGAATGGTGAATGAGACTTTGAGCAAAAAATGCCAATAGTTTACCACTTCTCTTTAGCCCTCATTTTCACTTCCACCATTTAGTATATACTAGCCAACCGGGCCCCGGCGCTGCCCGGGAAAAATTTGATGAGCTTACGCTACACAAAGTTTTCTCTCCCATGACCCATTTGTGTTTTGAAGTTTGGGGTTGGCACGGTCATACTTGTGTTAAGAACCAGCCCTGGGTTGGTGGGAAGGTCTGTGCAAAATTTGGTGGAGATTGGTCCAGCAGGGACATAGGTATATAGGTACAAACAGTCACTTTTATATATATAGATGTGTGGCCCGTCTGTCAACAAACAGTCCAGTATTGATTCTTTTCTTGATTCGGAAGGTCACCCTTGGGTTTTCATCTCTACTTTCACGCTCTCTTCAGGGCACAGCATCAGACACCTTATTTAAGTTATTTTGGTTAAATATTGCTTTTACATAATACTTTGAAGCAAAATTCTTGGATTATTTTTATTGATCTTGATAATTTAAGCTTAATTACTTAAAATATTAATAAAATTTGACTTTTGTATGTGTTTGTTAGAAACACTAGCTTTGGGGTTCAAACTTTGGAAAAATGGTTTCTTAAACACAGTTGCTTTCTTAATTTTGAAAATATTGAGTTTTATCTTGAAGTATTCTGTTTCAAACAGTTAAATCATAATTAAGGCTGTAATAAGAAATCAAATGAAATGTTTTGAATGTAAAGATGATGGCAATGAATACCAAAAATAGTTATTTAGGACACTTTCACTATTTCTGCATTACATTTTTGAAAAGAATTTTATTCTTTCTAATTGAATCAAGCGCACAAAATCGAGGAGGCAATAAAAGATATTTGAGCCATTGAATTGAAAGGTGAAAATTGTGGCCTCCTTATTAATGCAGGAAATCTCTTTTGGACCTCCTTCCAATCTGAAAAGAAAATGTGGGGAAAATACTGATGCTGGATTGAACATCAAAGAGAAGGTTAAGGCTGAATATACTTATAGAAAAGCTACATTTTTTAATGAGATTTTCCAAACTGTAGTTCGTTGTAGACAGAGTTGCATTATGTATTTGAGGAAAAGTATAATGAATTATATATCCTTTTGCTTTAGAATTATCCATTTGGCAACTCTTTGAGCCTAAATGCCATGGTATTTTCATTATGTGATACCCTACAAGAAAAAATCACAGTTTATTGTGCAATATTCTGATAACATAGAAAAATTCATGTACGGTGTTATATTATTGACGTTTTCAACATTAATACACCATTTCTATTTTTTTTTTGCATAACTAATGTATAATGGCTTCAAAAGTTGGTGTGTCATACAATCTTTTCCCATAGGATATATCATAACAGTATTTTACAACGTCCACTTTTTTTGGTTGGGTATAATAATGGGCTTGGGAACTTGCCTTTTCAAAATGAGTTTTAATGGCAGAAAAAACTGTAAAACTATTTTTTGGAATTTTTATATAAGACCTTGCGAGGCATGCTCATTTGAGGCACACTTTTTTAATTTTGGTGGCGTGTTATCTCAATTTGGTTACCCCGTGCAGGAGCCAAACGCAGGTTTCCGGGATGGATATCTGGTGTGTAACCCACAAGACCACCCTGACTCCCTCATCATCATAACAGGGATTTGTTAAAAGCAAAAAATGAATTACATGCAGTGAGTGATACACACTAGAATTGTTTTTACAAGGATTCTAGCCTTAATGCCCAAACAATGACATTTAAGTCTGCTTTTGATTCCATTGAAAAACTTTCTGCTGCTGTAATATTTTATAAGTCCCTATTGGACATTATAAGCAAGGCTATTAATTCATTATTCATAGTGAAAGCATTGGTGAACACAGTATCCAAGAGAATATAACTGTTTCAAATGTCAATTGTTTTAGCTAAAGGGAATTTTCTTATATTTGGAAAAGCAAAAATACAGAGAGAGACCCTTTTTGAAAATTATGATACAAAGTGAATCATTGAATGTTGAAAGAATATTTATTGAAAGTTCTAATCAACAACAATTTCTAGGCTAATCTATAATCTTGGTTGTCACAGAAACATGTCATGGATATTAACTAGTTGCACAGCCATTCAAAACTTCTATGACTATATCCTGCTTCATAATGAATTGTTTTCATCTCATTTTGAAATCTTAGCAAAGAAAATTATAGCTTCTCATGCCAGTCTGTTGTTAAAAATCATACCTTTTTTTCTGCTGACAGCTTTTTTACAGTTTTCCTGCATTCATAAAACCTCCACTCAAATTTTGTCTGTTGCAAACAGTGGTTAAGTAAAAGATTAAGTTACAATTGTCTAAATTTTCTTACAATTCCCTCACAAACTGAGTTGCCTTTACTCCAATTCTCCAAGATGGTAGTGTCTGAAAACTTTTTTATGGTATCATTTTTGAATAATTTTTTTAACATTTTTTAGAGAACGTCTTGTGACTCGTGGTCATATAAGGCACACTAGGTGGTTTTAATTTTTTTGGGGGGTAGATTACCCTAGGCGGGAGTTAAAACCAGGCCGCTGGGATGGAAATCCGATGCATAACCTACTGGACTGCCCTGACTCCCTGCTTGACTACCCCACCCCAAGAATTGAGGTCTCTATTTTTTAGTTGAAAGTGCAAATGATGAGTTACAATTTTGTAATGATGATCAAGTGAACTGCACATCCATTGGTCTTTAATAGCATAATTATCACATGGTGAATATGACAAAAATTGGGGTAATATATTTATGGTAGCTATCAATTATCTCAATTCTTATGGACTGTTGTTAGACTCAAGCAAACTTCTTTCCTCTGTGATAAAAAATTGCCGATGCAAGCAAAGCTAAAAGTAAAAAACAAAACTCTTAATCCACTTAGTCTTTAAGACCAAGCAAGCAGCATAGAAAATAGTTCTGATAATCTGAGAAAAACTCTAGATGCTATCAAAAGTAGCTTCAACAGCAGTTGTTATCTTGAGCAATGGCTCAAAGGAAGGAAAAAATCTTAATTACACGATGCTTTAGGACCAACCTCATATAATTCAAAGGAACAAGCATTTTTGTGGAAACTTTTAGAAAGCTGGCAAAGTTGAGATCTCCTTAACTTTGGTCAAGCATCTAAACGATGGTGGGGCTGTAAAAAAAAGTTTCTAGAGGAATGTTACGAATCATTGAAACTGGTCCTAAACAATCTCTAATCTGTACAAAGGAAACTTTTCTTTTCATTCAACTAATTCCAGGTGATTCGCTGAGACTTTGTTTTCAAAGTGGACCAATTTTTTTTTCAAATTGCCAAATAACCTTCATCCTAAACTGGGTTTTTTTCTTTACTTTTTTAATCAAATGGGATTTTGAAGATACTTTTTAGAAAAAAGTCAAGTTCTGACCTTTTTGAGCAAAAAAAAGAATTTGTAGCAATGAAGTGGTTATTGTTAAAAAAAGGACTAAAATATATTTTTTTGATTTTGCATTTTTTCACTTCTTTCACAAATCCAGTGATACAAAACTCATTTTTTCATAAGATACTAGAAATATTATGAGCATGGTGCAGGATTGTGTCCTGACTGAGAGAATCATCCACTAGAAATGATTAATTAAGGCAAATCCAGGGGTCAAAGATTTTTCCCAGACCGGGGATTGAACCCCAGTCTCCCAGTTCTCAGTCAGTTGCTTTAACCATTAGGCTACAGCGACCCCTTATGTTTCATAAATATTTTCCCATTAAGCTTTCTTGCCCATTATCTTATCAAGGCTCTTTGGAATGGTTGATGAAAAGTAATTTACAAGCAGTAGGTAGCAACAAAA
>Ga0194133_10005187_pt1 | contig 16754 bp, 6 predicted proteins | sample TA2KigOf40mmetaG_FD_155448 | JGI IMG/M metagenome (GOLD analysis project Ga0194133, IMG submission 155448) | Freshwater microbial communities from Lake Tanganyika, Tanzania - TA2015055 Kigoma Offshore 40m | ecosystem: Environmental > Aquatic > Freshwater > Lake | place: Tanzania: Lake Tanganyika... | reverse complement strand
CAATGAACGGGGAAAGGGGAAAGGGGAAAGGGGAAAGGGGAAAGGGACGACGGTTCACACGGTTGTCCCCGTTCGATCCCAACGGGCGAGGTTTGGGGACGTGATCGGAATCCATGATTGGGCGTGAGAACGAAAAGTGGGGGACTTCGCCACGTCTGTCTTTTGACTTAAACCCCACTTTTGGTTCTACCCTCGGGATCGGGCCGCTCCGCGACAAAAGAGGGGTGTAGAAGGGTAGAAAACCCGGTCAGCCGTTTCTGCCTCGTTTGTCGTTTGGCGCCAAAAGGTCACCTCCCCTCCCCTTCCCTCCGCCCATTCTTCCCCCCACACCCACCCAAACATCAAGCAGGGAAAGAAAGAAACAAAGTGACAAAGTTTGGGTCCTTCCTCTAAACCTGGACGGCCCTGGCACTGGTTTGCACTTTTCACTTTTCATTCTCCACTCTGTTGTCAGGGACACCCCAGATCCTAATCGACCCCCGAATGAAGAGTGGGTTCACAGTTAAGTCAACCTCGATAGTGAAATAAAACCTCGTGGGTTCGTCAAACAATTGAGAAATACAATTTGATTGAGATTCAGGAAGCTCTGGATGTTTATGACGCTGAAGGATTGAAGGAAGTATTTATTTCATTCCAGAGCCGCGAACAGATTTTAAACGCGCCAAACGCACCCTACCGAAAAAAAAAGTTTGGGAAAAAAATGAGGTAGATTTCGTTTGAAAAGGATAGGAAAATCAACACGTGAAAAAGTTGGGGGAGGGGGGGATAAAAACATACATCCTTTGAGGACAGAGCGGCCAACTTCCGCCACAAATGTTGTTTTTAGGATGGCAGTTTACCTTCGGGGTTGGTATTTGTTTAACAGGATAAAATTATTTAGGAAAAAAAAAATTCCGCCCACCCATTCAAAACTGGTTCCAAATCAATGACTATTTATTTGGACAAAAACAAATAGTTTTTTTTTACTATCTGATGGGTTCATTGGGGAATCAGAGTGGCGAGTGCCTTGGGCCAATCCTTTAACGTCCTTAAAAGTCATCCACTTCACGTGATTGCCAATCAGCCGGCCAAAGTTGACCGTGAAGTGAGAACTTTCTTTCACACCAGAATCCCATTTGGAATATTATTTCATTATTTTTTTTCATCACCATCTATGGAAGAGTGTGTGTTGAATCGAGTCGTGACAATGCATTGCACTTTGAAACGCAACAAAAGACACAGACAGCAGACGACATACATGGGAAGACAACGAACAAAAAAAAATAAACAGTAATTCCAGCAGATGAAATCCTTTTTATCTTTTACACGGACATGTGATTATTGTTATACAAGATCATGTCAATCTTTTTTTTGAAATGCAAGTGTTCAAATCGTCTGTTGTTGTAGCCAATCACAAAAGGGCTAATCCTGGGAGCGCAGCGTAAACGGAATAGGGGTGACCCAGTATCATCGCACATCTTATTCCCACTAGCTTATGAGTATCCGTCTTTCTTAAAGACCTAAAGGGCTTGATGTAAAATGCTCGCAATGCTTTATTGGTATAAGTAAACTTACAAACTAGAACTTAAATCTACCACAATCTTACGTCTAAGAATAGGGAAAAATAACGAGTTGACATCGAAAGAGGCCTTTTTTATAGACACGTAAAACAGGAGCGCAGTGATCAAGTGCGCTTCGTAATCAAATGTGAATAGAAAGGTTGCGTGATCACAAAACTAATGTAATGTTAGTAAAAACAGGGTACCGAGATCCTTGTGTGCTATTTACATCAATAAACATTTCAGTTGTATCATTTTTTTATGATTGACAAGAGTCATCGCTTTGCAAAGACACATTAGTTGCTCAGAGCGGCTCATTCATTTATAGAGTAAGCTTTATCGCAGTTAACTTTAATAACATTTTTCATTGAAAATATTTTTACAATCAACTCAATGACCTTTTTAATGATTCTTTGATCAACACACCCTTTTGTTAATCAACAACGTAATTCTGGTATTATCCTTTTGTAATACTGTGTACTATTCCGTTCGGATCCTGGCCGGATTCCCTTTCTTTCCAATGGCAAATATTGATAGAGGCTTGACCGGCAGAACTTCTGGACCGCCAAAATCATTGATCCGTGTTTTATGTCAGTAAACCTGCCTCTTCCTCAAATATATAGTTAGTATCTCATAGAGCTTATTTCTGATGGTCTAATCACCTCAACCCTGATTTACCGTAATGACAATGTAAACCTTTTTTAATATACAGAAGTATGGATGTGAATCAGTGTAGATGAATAAGGTGTTTATAATAAACTGGGGGTTTTTGCATACAGGTTTAAAATAATTCAAGATGTTTTGGTGAGAATGGGAAATATTTATGTAGGGCAATTGTTTTGGCAGGAAGGAGGTGTTATCATGGCATAGCAAAAAACCTCATGAATAGGATAATAATTAAAACAGACAAAACTTGAACTGAAATTTACTGAAAAAAGATGGACTTTGAGTAGTGAACAAAGTTCAGAGCTCTTCAAAAAAAAAGTATTTGTAATCATTTTCTTTAGGGTTGCATTGAAAAAAAAAAGTTGAAAGACGAAATTTGAGTGAACCATCTGGCCTCTTTTTGCACCATTGATATCCAGATTTATGGTCCATTGTTGGTGCTTGAACTGTCCCACACAACATTCACATTCAATTCAGCTTTTAAATAGCACAAAACTGGTGACATGGAAAAAAAATTGGAATTGAACAAATTTTTTTGCCCCCTTTGAATGTCCCATTAAAATTACAGTCTAGATTTTGCAACATGGTTTTTTTGGGGGGTTTTGCATTGCAGCAGTCTGTATTTTGTAAAGGAAGGTGTTTTGAAACCTAAGTGTATGTAGAGATTTGTCTTGGGGCCAACCAAGTCTAGCTTATTAATCATTTCAATAGCACGCCCTGGCCACAGGTTGACGGTGCAGCACAAGCAGCAGCAGCAACACATCCATCCATCCCCACACACACACCCCTGACAACAAACTATTTATCTGTCTATCCATCCCAAATGATCAGAATATGAACAGTGTTTTAAAGCAACAATTCAAAATTACATGGTTAGCTGAATGTTTCCCACAGAACGAATCTATATCGATGAGGAGGGGTAGGAGGGCTCAAGCCACATTGCAACAACAATGCAAAAAAAATATTAAGCTTGGAATTTCCTGTTTTACTATTTTTGGGGAGGTGGGGTTAACGACCTCTTCTTCAAAAACAATACTATTTGAATGATTATCAGAAGTGGAAGCATAATGTAAAAGTTGAATTTGTAAAAATCTTCTCAACTGACAGGCATCCTCTTTGTCAAAGAGGGTAGGATACTTAAGTAGATTTTGATCAAGCTTGATAAAGCCAGCTAATGATTGAAAAAAATGCGCTTCCTGTGGAATTAGAGAAGAATCAAAGCTTTAATGATCTTTTTTTGATATCAAACTTTCCTTGCTTGGGAGTGAATTTTGCAAAGTTCTGCTTTGAGTTACCTTTCCCAATGAGGTTTGTTGTCACCTTACAGGAAATGTCCATAGCCTCAAGGCTAAGTTGAAAGTATGAAATCTGGGGTAGGTTCATATTTATAAAAAGTTATCAAGCCAGAAATGAACCAAGGTTGCTATACTGTAAATTCACTTTATTGGTTCCTTTGGGGGTATGAGTGAGGTCTGAGCCCCTGCTCAGTGTGATCCTGTACCTATTTTCAACTTCAAGGCTGCCAAAGCCTAATAACTGGATGACAATTGTGAGATCTAATATCCCAGGCTAAATGAGTGGCCAAAAGCAACCAATCGAGAGCTAAAATCAAAGGCTGTGGGTTCAATCCCCAGCCAAGCCAGCAATTTTTTACCTCGGCTTGGAAAACAATCAACAATGAACCCTCAGTCAGGGAGTGACTCCTGTAAAGATGAATACCATCCGTAATTCACTGCACAATATCACTTTTATTATTGTTAAGGTACAATTCAAGTCAGAGTAAAATCCTGCAATGATGATTATTTTGTGTGATTCATCCAGCAGTAGATTTTATTATTATACTAGCTGAGGTACTCGATGCTGTTCGGGCTAATTTGCAATCTGCTGAACATCTTTTGTTTTGTAAGCAGTTTTAAAAAATGTTTCCTCCAGCTTAAAGGGTTTAAGGCCCCCCCAGGTCCAGGCAGAGGAGGTGTCAGGGGTCAAACCTGCACCAAAACCTTTCTTGGACAAGTGGGGATGTGCTTGCAAAATTTCATTAAGGTAAGTGTATTGGTTTGGATTTCCATTAGCCCTCCACATACCAACAGACAAAGAAACGTACATCTGTACGCCCATTTATATATAGATAGAGACTACCCTGTAAAGATGTTGGGTGTTGGCCCCCAGACCCATGTCAGGATACAAACCAGGGTAACCTTGGTATGTGGAAGAGGTAAATGAGACAGAGTGATATTGCAAACCACCTTCATCTACAGGCTAAATCTAATAGACAAAGAAAGAGGATTTAACTTTGGTTTAAGTTTCAAAGATCTGCTTGACAACTTGAAATTTTAAGGTAAGTTCATCCATCCTACATGCAATACTGTGTGTGGGAGCGTGAGAGATTTTTTTTTCAAAAGACAGAGAAAGTATATAAAATGAATCAAGTCTTATTATCTCTTCTAGTGACCTTGTGTAATGGTTAATTTAGATTTGAAAATAAAATTTCATCTCATGATTGATATAGATGTATTTGTTGAAAGTTTTTATCTTGACTTTTTTTAAGTGATCTTCAAGACAAAAATTAATATTTTTTTTTGGTTCATATGAAAAAACAAAACCTGATTCACGGAAAAAAAGTTGCAAATTTGTAAAAGAAATTTTTTTTTTTGTAGTTTTGGGCCTTCAACATAATTTTCAATCTTGAAAACTTTTCTAGCCTTTTTTTTCCCAGTGATTGTTCTAACCTTGAAAACCCTTCACGAAAATGTCGTGGCTCGAGTTCAATGGACTTGATCTTGGCGTGGAAGGTGCAGACCAGGGCCAAGGAGGTAGGCAGACACGGTTGTGAGCCAAACCAAGTCAATGCAGAAATTTACCGTACAAAAAAAATTATTACAATCAAACTAATTAGACAATAATAATACATTTTGAACCAGAAACTAATTGTGTGAGCGTTGAGAATTTTAAAACTATTGATTTTTGTTTTCAAGAGAGGCAGGTGGAAAAAAAGGCTAAAATAGAAGAATTTTGTTGGAAAAGATGCAGAGAATATTGCGCAATGCTAATTTGACATTCACCAAGTTCAAAAAAAAATAAAATCTTTTTTTTTTGAAAATCAAGCTTTAAATGACACACAACATGGCTGAATAGAAACTGGAATTTAAAAAAAATTAAATTTTTTTACATTTTCAAATTGAATTATAAAATTAATCTCATCTTGTTCTCCTGGTGTATTCATTTGGAATGAAATGATGAAAAATAGTAAAGTAAATAACATCATTCAGCTAATAATGTATTACGCAATCGATCAGTCTGTAAGCTTGTAAATAACAATAAAACAATGAAAAAAAATTGCATCAAGGTTGCTTGCGATGGATGAAATGAAAAATGTGTTTTGGATGAATTGATAAGAAGAAATGGGAGATAAAAATAGCTGAGTTTAATCGAATAAAAGAAATATCTTGAGATTGTTGCAGCCTGATTAAGCACAAAAAAAGTGTCTGAAAATAAGTAGTTTTATGCTTTTTATTCCCCCAAAATCAGATTTCAAAGTCGTCGAAATGACACACCTTGGCTCAGTAGTGGTTCTAAAATAACTTGAAAAACCAGTTTACATCCTATTAAACATACCAAAGGATGAACTGAAAAATGTCTATAATTATAAGTATGAGAAGCACTCTTTTTTCACACGTAATCTTCAAAACTGCTGATTCTATCCATTTATACTGGAGTACTAAATTATATGGGAAAGGTTTATGCCACGCTTTAGACCCTGGGTCTCACAACTACCCATCCTGACTCCCCCCTATTTATCCCCATCAAGCGAAGCGAGTGGAGAAGTTGAAATTTTCATTATGCTAGATTTTTGCCACGCGTGCGTGTATATAAGCGAGCGTGATATTGTCCATCTGTCTGTCACTTCAAACTCCTCCCTCAGTTTTAAAGTTATAGAGTTGAAATTTTGCATACAGACTCCTCATATTAATGCAAAAACAGTTATTTAGGGGATTTTTGAAATTTAGTTCTGGGGCTAGATTATGAGGGGTTTTCAAGGCTAGGCCAGAGAAGGCAAGCAAGTGTCTATCCAACCATAGTTGTGGCGCTCAACCCGGGCCCCTTGCTTACACTCTTTTATGGGGAGTTTGTACGCAAAATTTCAGCTCTCTAGCTTCAAAACTAAAGAGGGAGAAAGAGGTCTTCATTTTGGTAGGGTGAAAACTCAGCACATGGTACCCTTTTGAAAGCAAAAGAGGAACTCCTGAGTTACCCTTTAACAGCATCCATTAATGTTACTGAACTGGATCCAACAATAATAAAAACTAAGAAGTGTGTGTGGACTTGCATTTTAAACTAGTAGACAGTATAATAATAATAATCTTGTGCAGTATAGACTCATCCTGTGTTGATGCGCGATCAACACCTTTATAAGAGTCCCGCCATAGAAGTTTATGGCCACTGCAGATTACTATTACCCTGACTGAGAGTGCTTTGTTGATTTTTTTTGCAATCCGGGGTTGAAAAATTGCTGGCATGGGCGGCTGGGGATTGAACCCACAACCACAACCTTAGATCTTAGTTCTTAGTCAGGTGCCTATGACCTCTCAGCCATGGCGACCCCATATGATCAATTAAGCAGCAACCTACCCTTTTTCTCACAACTATAGTGAAAACAACTTCATGTGTAAAATATCTAAGCAGGATGCTGCGTACGAACACACAGGAACGGCCTTTTAAAAGCACCTTTGAAAAAGGGCACAATTTGACAAATGCATCAAGAGTTATTTCTCATCCCTTCAGAGTCTCACAACTCTGACCCTGCAAAATACTTGCAATGTGCAGTACCCTTTCCTGGAGCAATATTCTCTGCTATCTATTTATGTGTTCCATTTGATTAACAGATCTTAAAGGAAATAAATGCAGTTTTCATTATCCCACATGATGGGATCTACATAGAGAAAGTTAGATTGGCAAATATGTAGACTTACTATTCCCAGCGATTCGATGAGTGGATTGCAAGGTTTGGTAAGCGACGAGAAATATCACGGCCCTAACCCATACTTATGACCCTTCCCTATGCTTATGATGAAAAAGTGAGGTATAAGATATGCTCATAATATTTTATTCAAGGGCTAGTTTATAAACTTTTCTCTAGCTTTAAAATTATGGGAGCTATTAAAGACGTAAATATCAAACTTTGAACTTAAATATCTCGGCTTCTAGGCAAAATATCAAAAATCTGGTTTGTAACTTTTGAGCCATCCATGTAAGGATAATGCATGCCAATTTTCAGGCCTCTAGCTTCACTATTGTGGGAGGAATGTGAGGTGACATACAGACACGGGACATCAGGCCGTTTTGCAGTGAGCCATAATGAAATTATGACCTCCTCCCTACCTTTGCTTGGTAGGGATAATCTAAAAGCTAAGTTTGTTCATATTGTTGAAATTTGTCAAGGAAATGACAAACTTCTTTTTCATCTTGAAATATGGAAATTAGTACATCAGGAATCCTCTGGAGTTAAGTTCAACTACCCCTAAATTCAGATTGTTTTTCTTTTAAAAGAGCCTTTAGATGGAAGACTCTGAAATCAGTATATTTTTTATTTCTAGAAGATTCATTCTCAATTTTTCTAACAGAAAATATTTATTTGAATCCGGAATTGGGGATTCCAAGACAAATGGAATGAGTTTCTGATAATTAATAATCAAAAACTAAAGTAAAATTTGAAAGAAATGATATAAGAGAACTTAAGTTTTCCTCAAAATTGCTTCCCTTTTGTTCGAAGCTCAATGAAAACCATTTACAAATCTTTCAGTAATTTTTAATTTTTTTATTTAAGATGGCAAAAATAATGTTTACGAAGAATTTTATGGGCTACTGATTTCCAAAAATCTGCAGAACATGGAACTTTTTTTTGCAGATACGACAGGTTTCCGGAAATAATTGGTACAAATGTAGAAACGTCTCAGACAATTTCATTTAGCAAAGAAAAAAGGAACTTGGATTGAAATTGAAGAAAAGAAAAAATGAAAGATTTTCCTCCTACCTTGTCACAAAAGGTGAAATGTTGTTTGTGAATGAAATAGCTGGTCCCAAGACGGGGTCGACTGGCTGAGGGAATAGGTAGTACCAGGTACAGGGAATACACTTCCCAACACCAACCAAGATTGGAATTGGAATCCAGACGAAGAGTGGATTCTGAGCTAGCGGGATGGAAATAAATGGGCCCGGAAGTAAGGGCCTACACGGATGAGGTCCTCCAAGAAGTGAAGTAGATGAAGGACTTTAGTTAAGAATATATGTTAATTAAATGAACAAAATCAAAACCTATCGGATGGTAATCTTATAGACTCATTCGATGTTAATGGACAATCAACACCTTTGAAAGAGTCCCGGCATAGAAGTCTATAGACACTGCAGATTACTATTACCCTGATTGAGGGTGCCTTTTTGATTTGTTTTGCAATCCGGGGTTGAAAAGTTGTAGGCATGGCCAGGCCTTAAACCCATAACTTTGGGAAACCGTCGATTCGTCTTGTGACAGTTTGCCTAATGGACGGTTCGCTTGCTTTGACTGTTCGCCTAATTACAGTTCACCTAATGACTGTTTGCCCTGCAGGGTTAGGGAGGGGGAACATGCTTTCGGGGAGTTGGTTGGTTTAGCAATAAATGCCCTTTAGGTTAAAGGCTGATAAGGCAAACAGACATTAGGCGAAATGGCAGTAGGCTATTCGACTATTAGGCAAACTGACATCGTAGGCAAAACAACATTAGGCAAACAATTGTAGGCGAAACGTCCGTTATATGAAAGATCATTAGACGAATCGACATGGTATCCATTACTTTAGATCTTAGTTCTCAGTCCTCTGGTAACCCCAGAATGTAAAAAAAATGAATTTGGCTAGATAATGATTTTGTTCATAGATTCCAACCCGAATCTTTCAGCCCTTCTTGGCCGGATGTTGATCTGATCTGGTCTGTAGTTGGCTTTGCATTCAAAAGGTGGCTTGTGATTGTGGTTGCAGAAATGTATGCTGCTGGAATGGCAACTTGGCAGGGTGCACATTGCAGCACAGCAATCAATAATCCAGACTGACTTTGATGTAACTTTTATAAGTTACACAGTTGAGATTTTCCAACACTTTTTGAGTTTTCACAGATAAAATCTGGAGATTTTCGTAGCAGATTGGTCATACATTCAATGGTTTGATTGGCTGTACAAAAAAAATCGATTTTGACATGACACTGCTGACTCCCCACACGTGAAACTTGCATAAAAGATTAGCAGCTTAATCTGGATTGTCAAAAGAAAGTCTTGTTCAGATAATCCCAACCAACAGATGGAAGTCTTTTCACTCGAATTTTGAAGTAGGTCTATTTTGCCAAATACAAAAGGATTTATCAATCAAAGTGGGTTGCCAAACTTCCTCACTTTTGCAGATAAAAAAGGCTGAGGATGTACAAAATATTACATCTTTAGCAGTCTAGACTCAACAGAGAAATTTCACATGCTTGATCAGAGTCACTACTAACTACACTAGAATACTCACTATTATAAATGGTGTCTTTTCACACCGACACAATTGCTCTAATATGGATGTCGTCTCCACGAATATCCTTGTTTTGTTGCTATTTCCAAAAAAGGGTGAGCTTATTTTTGGTCGGGATGGGACTAAACCACAGAGAGATGATATATATAGAGTGAGCACACGACAAAAATTTCAGCGGCATTGATTGGCTTAAAAATTTTTATGGTAAAATGACTTAATCGTCTTTTCACTATAATTCTAGTTCAGTAATATTTCCTTTAAACTATTTTACGATCATTTCAATAACCTTTAATATTCATTAAGATCCCTCTCGTTGATAGACACCTTTAACAGTATTATCCTTGAATAATATCGACCACTATTTCGCTTCAGGTGCTAGAAAAACATTCCTTTCCAAACAGTAAATATTGATTTAACCTGACTGTTAACTCTGATTCCCCTGATCCCCAAGACTTTCGTACTGCCAAATAAATGGATCCACTTTTATCATGTTTTTTGATCCGCCTTTGATGTATATAAATCTGCTCTTCCTCAAATAAACAATTAGTATCTCATAGGTCATCTTTCTTGATGTTCAAATCTCATCACCACGATTTACCATATTCTTTTTGTTTATTTTTGAGGGCTAAAAGACATCCAGAAATCTATATATATAAGTGACTGTTTGTACCTATGTACCCTTTTCACGCCCGAACCGCCAGACCAATCTCCACCAAATTTTGCACAGACCTCACCACCAACTTAGGGAAGGTTCTTAACACAAGTATGACCCTGCCAACCCAACCCCTGGACCCCGGGGTTCCCCAATCTCTAAAACCCAAACGCGTCACGGGAGAGAAAACTTTGTGTAATGTAAAATGTCCAGATGGGTGACGTAAGCTCATCAAATTTTTCCCGGGCAGTGCCGGGGCCTGGTTGGCTAGTATAAAATAAATCTAAGCTTTTGACAAGACCAAATACTCTCAACAGCTGAATCTGTGCAGGAACCCTGCTTGCAGAGAGGCCCCCACTCTATTTATATCATCTCTTTGGACTAAACCCACAAATATTATAACTCAATTTTCTGGCATCATTAGACTAATTGAGTTTTGCAAACAACATTCAAAAGGTGAAAAGCTAATAAATTTGGTTGAAAATTGGATGTTGACAATGTAATTGAAGTAATTATCAATGTCCTACTTTTTTTTACCAAAAGTGTTAATGATGTTCAAGCAAATGATATTTTGATCATTTTTATAGCACTGGTTGTAACCAGATGGCTGTCTGCTTTTGTTGATCAAGAACTGTCTTGAAACTGAAGGAACAAAGGGAAAGGAGATAATTGAACCTACAACCTAAGCTAGGATCAATGATGGTAAACAACTGTCAAAACCTTCAGCAGCAGCAACTCACTGTTTGTTATGAAAATCCATTGAATGTTTGACCACTGACAAAATGAGCAACACCACTTTATCTATCACCTCACAAAACACAAACTTTGTAGTCTCTGAAAGCACAACAATCTGACCCTAGGAACTGCAAAGTGTCAAAGGTGTCTGTCTTGTCTTGTCTTTTTAGATACAACTAAATTCTTATTCTAGTGCTCCACCATAAAATGCTTTCGAAAGCGCCGCGCCGAACTTTCTTAGAAGTAGGGAAAAAGAAAGAGCAAGGAAATTTTCAAGGAGGGTAAAATAAAAAAGGCTTTGAGAGAGGAAGTAAAGGGAGATGGAAAAATGCCTAAGGATTTTTTTTTCCACTATATAACATAGATAAAGACATTCATTGGACAGCAATAAACAGCTGATACCACTGAAAACTGGCATTTGTTTATTCATAGTCAGGAACCAGTTTTAGGCCATGAGGGAAGAATCCACGTGGGTTTAGCCATGGAATTTGTTGTGAGAAAAGAACCATAGTTTGGATCAAAAAATTATAATTAAGTCATTTTTTTATCCTATTGCGTTGGCAGGAGGCCGACAAAAAAAGACTGTCAAAGTGTTTCCGAAAAGGAAAATGTCACCCTTTTTTTCCCCTCACTTTTTTTTGCCAAACAGGCAAAATCAAGTCAGACGTCATTACTTTATTTTTTCCTCAATTCTGATCGGGTCGAATAAATCCGATTCGTGTCAGGCAGGCAAAAAAAAGTATGAGTTTCCAAAGTCCAGCACATAATTTCGGCACACAAATAACTGATCGATAAATCTTGGAACATGCAACCATTCATCTTCGCCTAATTTCGGTTCGGATATTTTCCATGCTTTCTACTAAAAACGGACGGCCATTTGATTGGGGGTGAGCGAGAGCAGTTGGGGAGGAGAGCCATCCTTCCTCCTCCTCCTCGAACCAGGCCAAAAAGTGCTTCATTTTTTGACGTCGCTTTCTAGATTAAAGTTTGTTACTTTTCTTAAATAAAAAAAGGGAAACTTGAGCTTTGCTTTTGCTGGATTCAGATCAGAGATGTCAGCAGGTGCAAATATATATAAATCCAAAGTCACCCAGAGTGACAAACAAAGATCCTTAAGATTTTGGATTTGAGCCTCATCGTCTTTCATCTCAAAAAGGCCTTTCAAGTCTTACTAAATGTGTCAAAATTGCCCACTTACTGGTTTGCCTACTGATCGAGGCCTATCCCTACAAACATAAGGCTGTGTAAGCACGTTTGAATGGAGTACTATGATTTTAACGTGTTTTATGGTGGTTTACGACGAAACGACAAAATTTGCATTTGTATTCTGGTGTGCCACATGTAAACAGGGGCGATACACCTGAACATGGGTGGATACACCTGAAAGTTGGCATATTGTATGTCTTATTTTCGGTAGGGATTGTAGAATAACATCTGGTCTAGTTAGGTAGAAGTGGTTTGGCCCGGATGATGAGCCCAGCAGGTTAGGTTAGCAATAAAGTAGCCTGGAAGATATTTCATTGCTTGCAGAAATAGGTGCTGTTTGGTGATGGAACGGCAGCCCTTTATTTGGGGTAGACTCAGATCAGAGATAAGACCGCTGAGAGTGATCAAAGAGTTGGCACTTGCTGATTTGAGGTGCAAGTAAACCTTGCTCAGAAATGCTATTTTCTATCTAAAAAGGTTATGGGATAATAGATCAGGGAACAACTTATCTTGAAATGAGTTCAACGGGAATAGAATAAAATTAGAACGTTAGTGTTAAAATATCATGAAAAGCAAAATAAAGAAAGTAGCTAGAAAAGAGCATATTGTATCATAATAATTTAAAACAAATGCTCAGTTTATTCAAATTTTCCTTAAAAGTCTTTTGAAGCTATTCTGCACTGGTATCTTTCATTCCTGCACTTATTTCCCGTGTTACAATTGTTTACCGTCTACAATAGACGCTCCCCTACAGATGACAACCAAAGATGTAATTTTCTTTGATGCCTGATCACATTGCTACCTTTTCTGTACAGTTCCCAGGGCTTAATTACCATCCATAAAAAGTTCAGTATTCATTATTTTCTTGATTGGTAAGGTCATCATTGGGTTTACGAACATGCTTATACTCAGGTCCTCTAAGGTCAACCTGAATTCACATTTGGAACACAATTAGCAAAACCAGATTGCAAAAGAGAGAGTGGATAATGAAGGGTTAGTTGGATAGGCAATATTTTTTTATTGGAGTTGGGTTGGAAGTTTTTGTGGTCAGTGAAGATGCAATTTACATGCATTCTAGTGTTAAAGGAGGGAGAAAAGGTGTGACAAGCCATATCACCAGTGGAGAAATAAAGCCAAACATGTTTTTCCAGATGAAAAGGAAAAGCAATGTACATTCCCCATGATTAACACTTAGCTCTAAGAAAAAAGATTATCAATTTTGGGGTTGATATAGGTTGAAATATTTTGAGTCCAGATTTTATTTTATATTTAAATTAAAACAACAGTTTGTATGAAAAGGGAAATATGGCAAGTTCTACCAAACATCATGTAAAGATGCAACTGGAGATGAAAAAGAATGGGGATAGGCTGCACTTGGCAGCAAGTATCATGCTTCAAAAGGATTTGCCAGTCATGTATGAAAGTACTTAAGTGGTAAGATTCAGAAAATAGCAACTGATCCCTGATTTTGCTCTTAAATGGTTGTTTTCTAAAGGATGTTCTTGTGTTGTATTTGTTTGTCAATCCTTAGATTTTTATTTTTAAGCACGTCTTGCAAATTTTTTCAATTGAAAGCGCACTATTTTGGCTGAGAATTATTTGTTTTTTTCAGTCAACCCGGGGCCAAAGGTTGCCTGAAGGTGCCTGCTGGGGTTCAAACCCCGGACCCTCAAATTTCCAGCCTGATACCATGACCCCTCTCGGCCAAGGCGACCTTAATAAATGTCAGGAAACATGAAAAACAAAAGGTTGTTAAGACTAAAAAAACCTCTGCAGTTTCTTAAAGTTGCAGTCCAACACTACTGCAGAGGCTTTCTAAATTCTGACCATGAATTTGGCTAATAAAAAACCAAGCTTTTAGACTTTCATGAGTCGAACTCAAATTGCCTTATTTTTTTGTATTCCAAGTTTATTTTGTGACATTTGACTGGATTCAAACTTTCAAAAGACAGATTTGGGAGGATTTTTCAGCCATTAAATTAGTATTCAGCAAACAACCTGTTTTTAGTCAAGCAAGCGATCTGAAAACGATTTGAGTTTCTTGATGTTTGCGTTTATTGAAGTGAAGTCACCTTTCTAGCAACTCATTCCTTCTGCAAAAATCTGTCACATACTTCTTTGAAGTCATGGGACAGGGACAGAAAAGAAGGGTGTGGGGAAGAAAATTACCTCGCCCAGGATATGCACTACTTGGCAAAATATCAATAAAGATTGAAATCATTTGAGACGCCTCATAGATATTTTTTTTCCAACATGTTTGGGGTGCAGTTTCATTTAAGCTTCAGCTCTTCCATGGTCAAAAGAGTATCTCATTGGATAATGACAAATACTTCAACAAGCAATTTGAAAGTTTTGTATTACAAAGTAAATGCCCTCAACTAAGTCATTCGATATTTAGAGGGTCAGGTGGGTTGTTGTTTGAAGAAATAGTTTGCAGAATAACTTTTACCCGATACTTTGAGAACAAAATTCTTACCTAAAAATTCAAAAAGATAAGAGATATTTAATAAAATTAGCTAAATTTCAACAAGTTTTTAAATTTTTTAATAGGGCAGCACAGACTCATGCTTTGTCCATTCAAGTTAATCAGTCATGGATATTGGCTGAGGATCAAACCCTAGAACCTTAGACCTGTGCAGTGTAGACGCAACCAATGTTGATGCGTAATCATCACCTTTATTAGAGTCCTGCAATGGTGTCTATGGTCACTGCATATTAGTATTACGCAGATTGGGGGTACCCTGTTGATCTTTTTTGCAATCCCAGTTTGAAAAATTGCAGGCACGGCTGGGGATTGAACCCACAACCTTAGATCTTGATTCTCAGTCAAGCTGCCTTTGTCCTCTCAGCCACGGCAAACTTTTTCTTTGGGACTTCGCATATGAACTTGAGATCTGACTGATCAACTATCCTGAACTGATCTTAAGTGCCACGAGCAAATTTTTCATCTAAAGGACTTCCACATTTAAAGAATGTTTATTTGAGTTGTCATCGCCAAATGGTTAAAGGCAACTGACTGAGAACTAAGATCTAAGGCTGTTTCGTTCAATTCCCAGCCATAGCAGCAGTTTTTCACTCCGAATTAAAAAAAAATTGACAAGGAACCCTCAGTAAGGATAACATGTGGCCACAAACCTACTTCAATGTATTCAAATGGCATTGATTGCAGAATAACATTACACGAGTCTATTATCATTTTTAAGATCCACTGTTTGCACAATTTTCAGCTCAGAAATGCTAGCCTTGGGAATGTAACTAGGTTAGGCCCCAGCCATCACTTTGAACCTTTCAAGTGCCAAACAAAGTTTCTTCATTCCTACTCCATATTTAACATGTTATAGAGAGTTGCTTTGAGAAATCTTTCACAATAATGAAAAGCTTTTATTTTATTCCAAAACCAACAAGAAAAAGGTGAAAAACATACTGAAAGAGCTAAAATGGAAAGTCAAAACTGCCTTTCGAAACTGCGTTCATTAAAGGCAGACTGTTAGTGGTCCTTACTGTGAATTACCCGGGGCAGGAGTCAAACCCAGGTCGCTGGGATGGAATTCCGGTGTGTAACCCACTAGACCACCCAAAGTCCCTAACCATTTGAACCAACAAATTAAATTAGTTTTACAAAAAACTGTGTATGCCAGCAACTACTCTTTGATGGCCAAACTTTAAACTTTCTGTATCTTAAATCAGCTAGAAGAAAGCTGTCAAACCCCAGTCAGGAAAAATTAAGGCTAAAATACAGTCATTTGAAACCTCTAGATCACATTTACTTAATTATGTGAATGCAATGGGGAAAACAAAGCTAATTGCAACATAATGCTTTCAAAATCTTAGCATGTTTCATGGTGTGAGATAAAAATTTAGAAAGTTATTTTTCAGACCCCTCAAACTCCTCCTTTCACGCATCATTTTCTCCTATCCTCCAATGATCACTCACTTCTTCAATATAAAGAAAGCACCACGAGGTCTCAGAAAAGTGTGAAAAGTTTCATTTTATAGGAAGACAAGAGATGTCATTCTACTCTATTTTGATGTAAAAAGAGTGAGTAAAATGAGGATTCTTCTCCTCACATTTGTTTGCTTTGAGATGGAAACAAACTTTCAATCTGACATGTCTTTAACCAAAAAGCCATTTTGTTCCTTTTGTTGTCAGATAAAGAGTTGAGGTAAGGCCAAAAAAGGGCTCTTTGCCATCTCTTCAGGCTTAGAAACTTGTTTTTCTCAACTGACCAGAAGAAAGACTTGATTTGCATGAAAAGAGTTTTCAAAGAACTTTTCCCCTTCTCTTCCAAAAACTAAAATGTTGGTGTAGAAGTGATCAAAAGCCATGAGGCTGAAAAGATGAGTGTTTTCAAGTATACTTGATTTGAAAATATCTTGCCTTGTAAGAATGATCAAAAGCTTTTATTTCAAAATTAAAAAAAT
>Ga0194133_10005186_pt1 | contig 16767 bp, 7 predicted proteins | sample TA2KigOf40mmetaG_FD_155448 | JGI IMG/M metagenome (GOLD analysis project Ga0194133, IMG submission 155448) | Freshwater microbial communities from Lake Tanganyika, Tanzania - TA2015055 Kigoma Offshore 40m | ecosystem: Environmental > Aquatic > Freshwater > Lake | place: Tanzania: Lake Tanganyika... | reverse complement strand
CTATCAGAATGACGTATTTTCCTTGACTGCAAAATTTTGAATTGAAAGCAGAGATAAAAAACCAATTGAACCTAATTAAGCATTATTTTTAGAGATTTATTAAATTTGGAAAGGAAATACTTTAAGAATAAGATGATCCAGAAATCCGAAAGAAAATCAACGTCTCACATATTTTTAAGGTTTTAAGAAAAACCTCTCAGGTTGTCAGATCTTTTAGAGATAAAAGAATCTTTATTGTTTGTTTTCTACATGAATTCAAACCTCCCCTTTTAGAAACCTTAGTAGCCTATGATGAATTCATGAGATTTGCATCAAATCCTTTGTCAAGCAGGTCTCCAGTTCTGTATGGTCATTAAGTCAGGCTTTCGGGGATTTACTGCTTTAAACTTTTTCCATGTTATTTCTTAAAGTACATTTAAAAATCCCAGAAAAGCGTTCAATTTTCAGATCACCTTAGAAAGCTGATGAATGAAAACTATTTGCTAAGAGGTTTTGGTTTCCAGAGGCCTTTTGGGTAAAAGCGTTTTAAAGTTTGATCAGAAAGAAAAGTTTCTTTGAAAAAAAATTCGTTTGAATTGTGGAGGAAATAACTGATGTGAAAAGCTTCTTCATGAATGCGTGAAAATGTCTATCCAACATGTTAGGCTCTAAAATTTAATGAATAAGTAATGTATCTTTGCAAAGAATGCTGATTGATTGAAAACCTTAAGTTTTTTCCAGAAAATTTTCGACTGCAATCTGAAATTTACTTTAAAGGGTCAAAAAAATTAAAGGCCTTTTTTTCTTGAGTGTCTAGCGAATCATTTCAGACACTTTAAAGTTCTGGCTGGAAATCACTTTTCTATTTTTTGTGTGTCCTACCCCTGCCAGGATTCGAACCCCCCGACCCTCAGATCTCCAGTCAGATGCCATGATCATTAAATGAGTCTCAAAAAAAGGATCAGAAAAGAAAAATTGTACATCATATGACAAAATGTTATAACGAAGATAGGAAGATTGTCTGAAAATGAAATTAATCTGCTACTTTGGCTTTGAAAAAATCTCTTAGATGCTTTAAGATTTTGAAGTTACCGAAAAATCCGGCTATGGCTGTGAATCAAAAGATTCCAAGAAACCATGAGCTCTTCGCCTACTAGGATGGCACAGATCCGGGTACACTGATCTTCATGACTCAGGATTCAAATTCTGATTTTTTAATCAAGCTCAGTCAATTAACATTCTAGACATTAATCAAAAGCTCTAATAATAAAGAAGAACGTTGAGGCCCTGACTTGTGCAAACTCTCCTTATGTTGAAGGAGAACTCAAAAATTAAAAGTTATGAATTGCTTTATTTTAATCATGATCAATAAATATAATAAACCCAGTTTGGTTCTTTCTTCCTTGAACACTTTAAAGTGACGACTTAATTTGCTGTATAATACTTAGCGACATCTAATTCTCTAGAGTTCAATGGCTGTCTGCTCAGTTTTGAATCCATATTATTGTAAATGTGGATTAGATTAATGGTCCTTTTATTTGAGAGTGCCAAGAATAAATCAAGAAGTTCATTCACAGAAAAATCGTTTTTAAAACCAAGCGAAAAACTACTTTATCCAGGTTTCAAACTTTTGGCCACAATCTCCAGTCTGGGTAGATCTTTGAGCCCTGGATTTGCCTTAGTAATAATTCAAAATGCTGTTTAATTCAGTCAGAATTGATGATTGTACAGATTACTAGAACAAAATAAACTGTATCAATTATTAAAAGACACAAAATTACTGAATAAAAATAACCCCATTTCTAAAATTAACAAGGATAGTTCATGTAACTGTAAGACACAATAACAGTTTAGGGAATTTATTGTTGTAAAGGATGATATGATGTCGTTTCGCCATATGCCGATTCGCAACAGTTGGTTCACCATATGAGCCAGTTCGCCATGCCTAACCTAACCGAACCGAACCTAGCCCTGCAGTTCGTAGTACTGGTCATATGGCGAACTGGTACATGGAGAAACGTCGTATTCCCACTCAGTTTTTCGTAATTGGCTTTCCTTAAGTATCAACTACGAAAATTAAGGTTCATTTGTTGATTGTTTTTTAACATTGGATAACTTTTAGCTAGTATTGTCCAAAACAGCACTTTCCAATGCAGATGACTATGACTTTGGTTGTTAATGTTCTTTTAACTTTGACTGGATTCTCCGTTTATTTTAATAGATAAGTATCAAAGAAAAGGTGAAATGAAAGATTCGGTGAGATTTTTTTATTGTTCCGATCTATAAACTGTTTTCACATCATAAGCAGAAGATTTAAAGCTACCTTTTTAGGGGCGATTTCAACTCAACCAAAGATTTGTATTTATAATACATCTAAACATCACTATATGACACTACTTTTTAAAACTCTGACATTATACAATCAAATAATCTTTTAACAAGTTCAATAATAAAATCAATAAATAATATTAAAACTTAATAAAATGAATAAAATGAATAATAGAATCAAACAATAAAATAATAACTTCAATGAATTACTTGATTGTAATTATAGAAAGACTTTTCTTCAGTAAATGAAGTACTGTTTTTTAAGATTTTGTCTTATATAGTCTTCACTGTAGTTTCCTATCAAATCAATATTTAGGTTCATGAAGACGAGCCGATTCAGGATGTTTTCCTTTCTTATTTTCACCCTGGATGAGTCACTTGCTCTCTTCTTGGCAGCCTGTCATTGACATACAACGTGTTCTTCAGTTGGCATGCAATGTCGATTTACGGATTGTCATATTCAGGGCAAATTTTGATTTAGAGTACTTGTTTTGATGTTACACGTTTGCAAATGACATCTATCATGGCTCTGGGAATTGATGGATTTCCAATCACCTATGGCTGCTCTCATGGCACTGTAGTGCTGACTTGTGAGTCTTTTCCAAAGGACACTCAAAAGGCCAGGTGTCATCCAGATGGGTTATCTAAAATATGCAATTCCGAAGTATTTAGAGGTGGCTACTTTTAAACAGTCGTCTACTGTCAGCCATCTTATTATGTGCTTAATAAGCTTGATTGTGTATGCAGCCCTGCTTAAGATGTATCATGTGTTTCTTAGACTAGAAGTGGCTATTGAACTCTTAGAAAAACTATTACTAGGAGTTTTGCTATTAAAAGGGATAAAAAGACTCCAACTCCTTTCGTGGTCCCAATTAGTTACTATAATTTTGAAAAAGGTAGCTCTGATTTTTTGGCTACTGAATGTGAAAAATTCCTAGCAGTGTGGCTGAATGTGCTTCAAAACTTTTAGACTTCATATTTCTCAGCAAGTCGTAAAGTCATAGAAAAATTTCGCAACGAAAATTGTTGATCTAGGAGAAGAATCTATCCTTAAAAGAGCCAAAGCCAATCAAGACTCGTTGATTGAGAACAGAAATTCTTCTAATATACTCAAGTAGAAAAGCAGTTTGCCTGTATTCAACCCTGAGATCTCATTTTTTCATTAAAGCAGTTTGCTAGCTACAATTAAAGTTTAGATATATGTATAAAGTGATACTGAAACTACCAACAGTCCAGGAGTAGGTAATAACAACTTAGTTTGATTCACTACAGAAAAAGTGCTTTTTTTTAAGAAAAAAGACTATTTGTTTCCTGAAATCTTTTTAAGGTTTTTTGAAAAATATAAGTAACTTTTTAAAAATTCATAATCTTTAAATGAGATTCAATTTGGACAGCTTTTGACAAAATTATTATTTCAAAACTTTAAAATTTTTGAAACAGACATTTTACAAGATAAGATTATGTTTTCCTTCCTGTCAAAGCCAGGATCTAAGATTATGAATGGGTACAAAAAGTGTTTTTCTTTGTTTTGCTTCGAATTATTTTTGCCCATATTTGATATTTTTTTGAGAAAAGAGTCTCTTCTTTTTTATGCTTGAGGAAGCATTTGCGGTCAGAGTTGAACAAATCCAAATCCTGTTTGCTAAAATTTATGCCCATAGAAAATATAACAATCGAAATATTTTACGTATTTTGAGGCAGCAGGTATAAATTTCAATGAAGAAATTATTGTTTATAAAGCTGGATAATAAAAATAACTACTTTCCCTTAAAGATTTAAAATACGTACACATTGATATTCTGATAATATTTTTTCTTTCAATTCAGCAGAGACTTTGTGTGATTTCATAATCTTGTGAACTTCTAAAGTGAAAGTTTCCTTTTCAGAAGTTTAGAGTTTATTGGCTTCTTTAGTGCTTTTGTGAGACTCAATAATGGTGAGAAAATTCTGTACTTTCAGCTCATCCTTAAATACTTTTACCAAAAGAGCAAATTAGTTATGCTTTTGGTCTCGAAAATAATCAATAATCTTAATTTCAAGATATTTATACTACTGTTTCTCATTCAAACTAAAAAATTAGCAAAAAGAAAATATTTATTTCGTCACTTTACGTACATCTATATGTAGATCTTTACATCAAATTTCTTGTGATTCTTATAAATGTTTAAAAGGTTGAATAGTTACATTTTAAAATTAACTATTTTAAACAAAAAAAATCTCAAATTTAAAGCTTCCTTCATATTGGGGTAGGAGGGAGGGGAAAGACCAGAATCGTTAAACAGAATGACTTTATATACTCAAATAATTGTTAAGATAAAACTGCTTCACAGCCTGAAAATAAAGCACAAAAATACAGAGTTAAAGTAATAAACATGGCAATTCTATTTTCCAATTGTTAAAAACTTTGGTTGGTAATCTACCATGGTCTTTGAAATATCATTAACAAATCTGTTGAATCAAAAGCAAGAATGGGAAAATTCAGGGGTTACTTATTTGCGCATCAAATTCTTCTTCATGTCGAATGAGGATCGATTTTTGAACAGCTGAATTTAATTAAGGAGCAAAGAAGAACTTTTATAATAATATGATCCTCAAACTAACATTTGCATGCAACTTTTTATGACAAAGACGATTCTATGCGCATTTTTAACTTTGCTTTTCATAATACAGGTTTGATCACGGTTGAGACTCCAATATTTGAGAATAAAGATTTTGTATTGGTTTACAAAAACTAAAAAAATGTTTTTAGAGTTTATTTTTTGTGTAATACTTTCAATAGTTTTGTAAAATTTTATATTTAAGCGGTAAAAGGCTACACACAATTAGAAAAGAAAGTTTAGTAATAACTTTGCAGGGTCCACCGGAGGCTAACGCTTCTGCACCGTCCGAATCTGAAAAGAAAGAAGGGACTTTTTTAATTTTGAAGTACAATATAATTTGATCTATTACATTTATTGCATATTTAAATGATAATGTTCTTATTCTATCACATTCTCGTTAATATCTTATATCAAGATTAGGTTGATTCTCAATCTTTCATTCCACATTTAGCAAACAATATTTCCCTTCGACTCTTGCACAAGATAAATGAAACCCTTTTATTAGATTTACCTTTGATTCATCTTTTCACCACATAAAAGACTGATGTTCAAGCGATAAACGGCTCAGTATTGATTCTTTTATTGATTAGGAAGGTCATCACTGGGTTTCCTATTTCTGTCACACTAAGTATTGCTCATATCTCTCTATGTCAATGACAGAAACCCGAATAAAATCTCAAGTCGTGACACGTCGCGCCTTAAAATAGGGAGAAATTCATTCCATAATAGACTCAAGTGTAAAGACATGAACCCTAACGAACCCTTAGAGTGAACCTCAAGAAAACCTTCTTCAAGATTAGCTAAATTATACCATATTTCTTTCGATGAATATTCTTATTTGTCTAATGATTGCTCTTATTTTTACCCACTTTTATCCTACTGTAACATTTTAATTTTAACCTCTTTGTCTCTGATGTTTTTGTGTGTATATTTCACCGCTCTTAAAAAGGTTCTTATTGTTATACCGTAATCAATGGAGCGTTTTGCTGTACAAATACAAATCTTCAGATCGCAGCAAAAGATGGTTTTTAGTGCGAAATTATTTCAACTGGCTAAATGTGTCTTCCGAGCATTCCTTTTTAACCTTAAGGTTAGTCTAAATTTACCACGTTAGTCTTTTCTTCAAGTATGAAAATTCTACAAATAAACAAACTGTAACCTTTTTTTTAACTCAGTTTTTATCTTTGAACATTTTTAACCTAATTATGCAACTAATCCAGCTTTATTACACTTATTACGTTCATCTATCCATCTCAATTTACATTCCTCGGAACGAACAATCTGGGTCAATTTCATTCGCACAATAATGTTGCTCGAAACAAAAGCTATTTTATTGCAAAACAATGCATGACAAAAGAAATTTAAGACAATAAGTTTGGTTCTCAGCATTAACGAAACACTCATTCATTCCCAAGTAAGAAATTAATACATATCAAATCTTTTGTGTTCGTAAGGGTAAAAGGTAAACAAGTAAACTTTTCGACACATAGCTTTTTTCAGCAAGTTGAATTCCTGGATTTCAACAAAAATGTCTTAATTAAACGGATGTGTCAAATACAAAAACATCTGGTCAGCTTGCAAAACGCAATTTCAATTATTATTCTTCAAACTAATGATTTTTACACACTTTTTTCAATATCCATATTGTATACGTTTTTTACTTTAAGAAATAGAAATCCAAAATTTCATAGATCCTTTGGCTACTTACCTAGTTGAAAAAAAGATTTAAAAGTTTTTCACGAAAATCTTATCGAAAAATGTAAGCAAAGTCAGCTTTCCTTATGAATAATTTTCGATTGACAAAACGTGAGTATAAAAATTGTCTAGTAAGGCCATCTTGTCCTACACTTGAGCATGAAAATATTTTTTGTTGACCTTGATAATTTTAGAATAGTGCGACGGCTGAATCCTAAAACCACAAAGTCATAACATTTGCTATAAACAAAGAGCTTGCTTTAAGTAATGGCATAAAAAGCGATAACAGTTTAAAAACTTCGCATCTTCTGTGACAGCTCAAAAACCAACTGCATTGAACTGATACAGACAAACATTTCTAATCTTAAGCTAAAGTACGATTTGGAAACTGAGATGAAATAAGCTTTAACTTTAAATAATTCTACAACTGAAGTTTAAAACAAAACCCCTTTGCTGGCATAAACATCACTTTCTGCGCTTAAGGTAAAATTTCTAGAAAAACCTTCTAGTATTTCGTATTCAGCAAAATTCTAAATAAAAATAGTGTTAGGCAAGTACTGTGTAATAACAAATTGTCTAATTTTCTTTTCTGCCTCATAGTTTTGAAATGGTGCTTTAAATGTGGCTCATAAAGTTTGCTTCGCTTGCTCCCCTCCTAATCTCTATCTCGTTGTCTAGCAAGGAGCACTTTTAACATAACAAAGAAACTCAATTTGTCGACAGAAAATTGATGAGATGACAGAACTGAAAACAACAAAAAGAGGCTTCAACGCTGACCAGGCAAAATGTAACCTTTCAACCCAAATTCTTAGCTTTCAAATCTCTGTTAAACAGAGGTGGTTGGATTAAAAGATTTAATGACTTCAATCTTGCCATCAACTCAAAGGGTAAAATGAGCAATTGACTTCAAATTTTTGGCAATTTTGTAAATTGGCAGGCATGTGGAGTTAAAGATATTTCTACTTTATGTGAGTTCCAAAGTAATTTACAGAAGAGTTTTTGCTGTAACTTTTCAAATCATGATTATGGTGGAGATCCAGAGACCCCGACACATGTCCTCAGACTCCTCACTTGAGTTTCTAGTTTCAGACATTGAATAGCCTAAAGCTCACATCACTTACAGTTTGAAGAACAATAAAACACATTGAGACTTTGACATGTACACCCCGATCGGATGCAGATAGGGAACTCCTCAACTACGGGTATCCTAAGGAAAAAAGTTTCTGAAATCTGATTTTGAGACTTGAAATCCTACGTGACTGATTCTTATAAATAACACCCTAAAATGACTCAGCATGATGTTGTAAACTTTGTTTTTACAACAATTTAATTTGAAAATTGTGTTTTATGACTCTTTTTAACAATTCAAATCAAGTGATTAATTAATCCTCTGTACAGTTGCAATATGCTTCAGGAAATGCAGTTCTATATTTTGAAAATGGAATCTACTCAATTCTGCAAGTGATTTTAAGCAAAATGTAAAAATAGTATCTGTTAAGATGGTTGAAAACAATTGAAATTCAATATTTTTTGTCATTGAACAAAATCGTCCAATTACTTCAGCTACAATCAGATTTTGTTCTCATTTAAAAAAACTTTTAAGAATAAAATAAGTTTTGAATTCCCTTGTGTTTTTTATGACCTCGAAAATGTAAACACCAAAAGATGGAGGCTCGGAAGTTAAATTTTGGAAAGTTAAGACTTCCCAAATGAAAATTCGAGTGTTTTTTCGAGCGTGAAGTGTTCTTCAATGACTGAGAATCGTTTGTGAAGAAAAAAGAAGATTCTAAATGTTGCCACCTTTTGAAATTGTCTATTCACTGTAAATAAAAATGCAAAGCGGATACTTTTGAATAGCTACTTTATAAGTTTTAGAGACCATAAAGGACAATCATTGAAGAGCATGGTTTCGACAAACAAACATCTGATGAACATTCAAGAGAAATTAAGGGGGGAAAGTTGATTGTCCTTAATCAGATGAATTTTTCCTTTTCCAAGTTTTCTGAAATGTGTATTTCCAATGAAAACAAGACCAGTAATGTTTTGAATCGATTCCAAATGACAACATTGAGGCATTCAAACAGCTGTCAATAAGAGGAAACATAAAATGGTAATTATTCATACTTTCATGAGCTATTATGCCAATTCTTGAAAAAAATACAATAAACTTTATTCTCAAATAAAAATCCAGGAACATTATCAATTGAGTCTTCTTGGAAACAATTTCCATTTCGAAAGTGGGTTAATATTTTACTTGACCAAATTGCAAAACCTGACCTCTTTTCTCAAAAAAGTCGTTTTACATCATTACTTGAAAAAAACTTTAAAAAGTTTTTGTGATACATCGCTTTGATTTTGCACCACTTTGCACTTAATTCTCAAAAGTTATTGTAAAAAAAATCCAAATCTGTTTCAAATGAAAAACGAGGTCGAATCAACCGAAAAATTCAACCAATTTAAGAAAAGTTTTTAATTGTCATGAAAAGTTTAGAATTAGTTCGACCGAAATTTGTGTTGAAAGTGGTTTGGGATAGAATAGCTGGCCCAGAGAGCTTTTGAGCAGCATGAACACAAGAGCCATTTCAAATTCGTGACTTGAATTAATGATAAGAAGCCAAATTCAAAATTTTCAACTTGACTTTATTCTATAAAGGCTATCTCGTGAGAAGAAAAAAGATGGCTAAAAACCTTACCCCCTTTAAAATGATGTAAATATAAAAATCAAATAAGCTATTGTCATTTCACTCACTCTTCATATACCTTTCATTTAAGTCAAGAACTGAAGAATTATCTCTGTGAATATTTTCTAAATTTGCAAAAGTTTTATTTGGGTAGGTTACTTTTATTGCTTTGAAAATTCTATCCTGATAAACAAATATAAAAGTCAAGTTGAGAGTAATGAAATTGAAAACAGCACAAAAGGAGAAATTGTGTTGAAATTAAATTATCCTTTCAAAAACGGAAGAAAAATTAATGTGGTTCGTACTTTTCTATGAACTAATAACTTTTAGAAGAAAGTGATAAATAGGTTAAAAGTTTAGTTCATTTTCAGTTTTTGGTAAAATTTTGGTGTGATCACAGCAAACTTTAGTTGTTTTTTAAGATCATGAAGGCTTTTTAATGATTTCTTTGAATGTCAGAAAATTTCTGTTGCATAGCTTTCATGGGTGTAAGGCAAAGAAATAGCCACCTTTTTGCAGATATTTCTCATGAAAAGTTTTCCACGCTTTACCAAGTCCGACCATTTCTAATGCATAACTTTGTTTGTCACTCTATGTCCAATTTGTTACTGAAAAAGCCTCTCCCCCCTACCATGATAAATAAATGTATCTTCCCCCCTGCAACCTTCTCTCTGCAGTTTTAGAATTGGGTTAATGTGGATACTCTATCCTATCCAGTTTTTAACCGAAGAACCCTTCCATACTTGCCAACAAGTCAATAAAGTTAAGACATTTTCAACAAACTTTCATGTGTATGGTAAAGACTAAAAAGATTGCAAAACTAATTTTTAGATGAAGACTTTAAATTTCCAAAGAATTTAATCAAGCCTTATAATGTAAAGGTCAAAATTGAGAAACTGTTCAGTTGTAATCAAATAATAGCTTTACACGTTTGGAGTTCGATTTCTGGCTTTTTTACAATTAACAATGCATTTCTAGTTCTTTCAGAGTAAAGATTAAAATAATTTCAAAATACTTCTCAACTTGTCAACATGAAAGTTTTCTGTCCAATTCATGCCAGTTTTCCATTTCATGATTGAATTCACACAGCTTTCGAATAACCACTTCCAAACTTAAAATTTTCAGCTTATTTGGCCACCTTTAAGCTAATAAGAAATTTTTGCTAGCTTAAAGTTAAACTTATTTGATGGAACTTTTCTTGGAGTCCGCATGACCAGATGTCAAACAGATGAGTAGCAATCAGCATTCCGAGTACAGTTGTAACAGAAAATAGAAGTTACATCATTTATTTGAAATTGTCTTCACTTCGATCCATTCGATATCTTACTTTCATTGAAAGTAACAATCTTAAAATTATTTCTTCCCAGGAGACTCTACCTAATCACTTTCATCATTAGACACCAACTGTATCTTTCAGAATAATTCTCCAGTAAGAGTTCTTATTTTAAATGTAAACTTTTCAAAAATACCTTCTTCTAAATGTCTATTCAAAGGATATATATTCCAAAATGAGATTAGGTTTATCTTATCGATTGATAAGATTTTGTGTCTGAGTAATGGAGCAAACTTATCGCATAGATGTTCAATAAACCTTAACGGAAGTTTAAAGAACTTGCTGATTTGCCAAGATATCTCGGATTTTTTCGCTTCAACTTTTTCTAAATCTAATAAAATTTCTTTCCACTTTCTCCTAGACTGTCAATATTGGTTGAGTATTCTTTTGTATTAATATTCTCGGACTTTCTTCACACCATCTGCAATAGATAGAAAGAAGTTATTTCATTTTTCCAGATTACATTTGATAAATGAAAAAATAGGTTATTCGAAACAGAAAGTCTTAAATCTTAAAACATTTTCATTTACCAATGCAAACAGCGCATGAAATCAATATAAAATGAGGAATTTTAAGTCCAAACATTTTTATTTTGCAACTCTTCTGTTCTTACTTTTTAGATTTAAAAGGCAAGAACTAAAAAGTCCCAATTTTTGTCAATTTAAAAGAAATTTTATTGCACTATTGTCCAAAAAAGGCTTAATTAAAATAAGACTCTTGAGCTACACAAAAAATTTCTTTTAGAATCTTCAACTTTTTTGGACCCTAAAAGGAAAATTATGGCCGATTAATAAATGGCATTTTCGGGTTTTCATCTCTTACATTTCTTGTGATCGTCTTGAGGAACATTTATTTTTTCCCCGATTCTGGAAGTAAGTTATCGTCTGCCTCATTCCATTGATTGTGGTCCAAAAAAGGTTAACACAAATTGTTGCAAAAGTCTCTTGAGAAAATCAAAGTTATTTTAGGATGAAAAAAAGCACACCTTTCGTTACAATGTTTTCGCTCTGTTTTAGTCTCCAAATAAACGAAAACATTTCGAAAGAATTTCAATCAAAACAAAATAATTTTAACTGTTTCTTTTGTGAAATGACTCAAACTAATTTCTCAGATGACAATTTCATCCTTCGTTGATTTTGCCAAGATAAATGGAAAAACAATTCTTATTGCACACAAGTATTGATTCTAATTTGGTGGTAGAAAAGTAAACTTTTTATTTAAAGTTTAGAAAACAAAATTGTGAAAGCAAAGCGTCTGTTTCCTTCCTTTAAGCTGCTATTGCCCCTTGGGTCTATTATTTTCTAGTTGTTTAAGGCTTTGTGACAAACTGTTGGTGTGTGTTCGGTAAAAAACTATTTTTATGAACAGAGAAGTTATGTGATTTCTATTTCTCTTGACTGTCAAACAGTTTTCAATTAAAAAGTTATACGGACATAAGTTGACGAATCACTGCTAAAAATGGGCAAAACTTTTTCGCCACCAAAACCAAGCATCAAACACTGTTTGGCGTTGTTGTGATTTGATTTAAATTGTAGTTAAGTTGAAAATATATCCTGCAGTAAAAATAGCTGTCAACAAAAGTTCTTTTTGTGTAAATAAATATAGGTACATTCATTTTGTTTGGCAAGGTTTGATTTTCCCATGTTCCTTGTTAACAACAAGTTCAACAGCATTGTTTGATCGATTTTTTTGTTAGTTTACAAATGTAAAGGAAATCTCATCAAGTTTCTATTCGTTGGTCAATCCTACCTCGTTTATGGTAATCTTCAAGCTTCCCTTTCAGCAGGTTCATTTCCTCAAACAGGTTTTGTTCAATGTTAAAAATCTTAACTTGTAGTTCATCAAACAATCTTTTACAAGTCTTTAATTGGCATGATTCTGAATCTGCTGGGAGAACCTGGGCTAATGCACGAGGGTTTGTATCCACATCTGAAGGGAATAACAAAAGAACCAAAACAAAAATGATGATATCAAACAAAATTTGAACTAATTATTTGAAAAAATAGTTGTGGATGAAACAATGGTTAAGTTAAGAAAAAACCAAAATAATTGTTCATGCTTTGGAATGAAAAATAGAAATTCCTACCTATGAATAGGTCGACTGAGGCTGGTTTTGCACCTTCACTTGAGCAAGTGTAAGTACCTTGATCACCTGAAACGTAAAATACGAAATTATGACAATAATCAAAGCAGCAGTAACAGTAAAGAAAGTACCTTGCTTCACATCCTTCAATAAAAGATTACTTCTACTAATTACATTTTGTTTGTCGTTTGTTATTGCCAAATTTGACCTTTCTTTTATTGAAAGGATTCTCTCGCCATACTTCCACTGAATGGTAGTTGGAACAGCATCCACCCTGGTTATGGAACATTCGAGAGATAGGATGCCCCCTGGTTGTAAATGAACCACAGAAGGGCCAGATATTTCTGCTCGAATAACAGCTTTTAAACAAGAAAAGTTTTATTATTTATGAGTCAGAACTTTTCAGCAACTCATAAAAGAGGTTAGTTACCTCCTCGTAATAGAAATTCTTGAATTTGTGGAATGACTTGACCGTGTGTGGCAGGTGAGTCTTGCTGTTTTTCAACTTGAACTGCCAACGAGTCGAACTCTGTGACAATCAGGTAACTTTTGTTGCTCATCTTGGGAGATGTGTTCACCTGGCAATCATACATTCCTGCATCTTTTATGCCCACTTCTTTTATCTGAAAAACAAACAAAAATAAAATCCTCTCAAATCCATTAGATTTGGTTGTTTCTTTCACAGAATAATGGCCTTAGCTATTTTACCTCCAAATTCCAGTCTACGATGCCGAGAGATGGATTTGAGTTTGTGACCACTCTAAACCTTTCGCTTGAGCTGAAGGTCAAGTGGCCCACGGAAATGACACTGGTGTCACGACCTCGCAACCAAGAGACCTAAAAAAGTGATGAAGAGAGCTTCAGACAGAAAAAGATTGGAACACGCATGAATGAATCTGAAAAATCCAGTAGATGAAAATCACTTTCAATCACAATAAATGAACGGATTATAAAAACCTTTACAATGTTTCTGACGTCACTTGGCTCTGTGACAGAACAATCTGAAAGTTTAAAGTCTAGATTTTAAGTTGACAGTTAGATAAACTTTTAAAAAGAAAGATAAGTTCTTATTTAACGAATTATTGCCCTAGTTCTTCTCTTCTCTATGCTTTTCTTTTTTTAATCAGCATTTCAAAAAAAACTTTTGAAAATCTCATCCCTAATCATGGCTGTAGTTCTTGTTTTGCAAACAGATAAACGTTGAAGAAAAAAACCTGTGTGGAAACTCCTGCCCCAAAAGTAAGACGTGATCTCAAACTTTTGCCTTAAACCAAAGAGATGTGAGTTTCATTGAAATTTCATAGTAGACATAAAACTTTTTTTGCCTTTAAAAAAACTTTTTTTTTTGTCAAAGTTAAGAAATTGTTGCTTGCAATCAGAGGTCTGAAAAGAGGTCTGAAAAAGGGGAGTTTTTAGATATTCAGCCTTAACTGACAACTTTCTAAGTACCAATTATGCCTTATTTTACATCATAGTATCGTTTCTGGGAACAAAAGTCTGGTGTTAGGATCCACTTTTGCCTACAGTAAAGCCACTTATCTCCAAAAACTGAAATTTAATCCTTAGTGTTTACGTAAGAACTGTGTATATTAAGTTCCCTCACTCTAGCTTGTATTTCGAACCTTTTGTGGCCTCGAATCCTGAAATTTTTCTTTGGGAAGTTTTGATTTGTAATAAAATAGGACTAGGGGCATTTTAAGTTAATATTATACGTTTCTTTAAGACCTGATTATTTATCACTTGGCCGTCATCAAAATTTTCAGCAATTCTATGGGATTTCAATTAAAGGCAATATCTAACGACATTATATGCACAACACCCCAAGTCTTCTGGTTCTCAGTAATTTTCACAGCGAACCCAGAAAATGCCATTTACTTTTAAACATCAATATCTATGAAGTCTTTTTAATTAATTCAGACTTTTATAAAGTGCAATTTCAGGCAAATATGTATGCAGAAGTCGAAATAAAGGATAATAATAATAATCCTTAGCAAGCAATAGAGCAAACGGAGAGGTCAATTTTTCGTCACACTAAAATTTTGCGACATGCACATATAGAGGTAGGGGGTTATTTTCCATCCATCTGGATGTCACCTCTATCTCCTACCACAGTTTTGAAGCTAGAGAGATGAAATTTGGTGAACAGACTCCAAATCTGAATGAGTTACAGGGGTCGCACACAGTATAATGGCATGGACTTAAGTCATTTTTTGTGTTTTTGATTTAAAAATGAACCCCTTAAAGTTGCTGGGCCTAATGGTTATAGTATCTGACTGTGGACTGGGAGGCTGGGGTTCAATACCTGGTCGGGGTAAATCTTTGACCCCAGGATTTGTCTTTAAATCATCATCTAACATGATGGTTACCTCAGTCAGGATTGATGGTTGTGCATATATCAAATGAACAAAAAACCTGATTTAATAATTAAAAACACAAAATAATTACATCAGAAAAATACCATTCCCAAAATTTAACCAGGGATAGTTCAGATGACTGCAAGACGCAATAAAGTTTAGGAATTGTTGTAAAGTCCAATACTTCGGTATTAGAAGAATCAGTTTCTCAACCAACTATAAGTTGTCAAAAATGGGGTTTGCTTGATAAGAACAACTTATTTAAGCCCCATGGGTACCTCTTTACGCCTAATGCAAAAGCTATGGACAGAGGTCTCTTACCAACAACATCACAAAACAAAAACTGATCAATAGGGCTAAATTGATAGGTGAAATTTTTTGTGACTCTCTGACCCCGACCACTTAACCATTGCACCATGCTCTGTCACATTAAATTCCCACAAACTCACCATGAACCCACCCCAAATAAGAGTGCTTCATTACCCCATGCTTTTTAACATTGAATTCCCACAAGCTCACCATTTACCCATACCAAAGGGGTAGGGGTCTGTCTGCCTGGCCTACAGCCAGACACACTAAACACAGGTTCTGGCCAATGGGCAGCTAGCTGTATAAGATTTTATTTGATCATACCTTCATAGTCCCACTGAGGGGTTAGCTTTGCTGCCTTTTTAGCAAAAAATGTACATCTACTTAATTCATATTTTTATTCAATCTTTTTTTTGTTTTTTCATGTAGACTTTCCTTAACTGGGAAATTATCGTGCATTGATTATATTTAAGGCTTATACCCGATGACCAAAAATTTGCTTGTTATCAATACCTCAGCCAGTGGTCAATACAAACACGACATAAATTACCCCTAGGTCTAAAACTCAATCAAGCCCAAGCGGAAGTAATACTTGATTCTAAAGCAAGCAAAAAAATATATTTTCCATTCGATGAAGGTCATAGCTCCTTAATTTATTGATCGTTTTTTGAATTGATAAAGGTTGCCTGTGTTCAGATCTTACGGCGTCCAGGTACCATTAAAGGTTTGATTTTTTCCTTTTCAGTAAAGCAACTATTCGGGTATGGCTTTGTGTCTTTTATTTACCTATAAAATATTTAGTGACCAGATGTCTGAGGAATTTTGTTGTTTCATTTTTGAATATAATGTTTTTTGCTAAAGTATTGACTTCAACTACTTAAAGGAAGACCGTTACGGTATCTACAAGATTTTAAAAAAGATCATCCAGATTATCATAAACTGACCATCTGTGGAGATTTAAACGTTAATTCAATTTGGATTAATTTTTGAATTATTTGTTGTGATACTCATAAATAAAGAAAGATTAAAAAGATATTATCCATTTTCAAGCTGAAGAACTATTACAAAAATAATAACCGAAAAATTATTTGGGTATTTGATTAATTTTATCAGATAAGCTGCTTTTATCAGTCAAAAACTTAAAGTTTTTTGGCAGTATTTTACACTTCACAACATTGAATTGAAGCCTTTAAGTCTGCTACATTGAAGGATTTTCAAATTATTTGAGTTGCATCTGCTCATCATATCAAAGATCTGCACAATAAAGTAACTCAAAAGTCTTAATTCATCTCAATTCAAAAGTTTGCCATAATTTTTTCATCAGAATTCATACCGTGTATTCGCCAAGATTTTTAATTCTGCAAGGGAGCTGAGCTGTTCCACCTACGGCGACTGTGACATTTGA
>Ga0194133_10005183_pt1 | contig 16777 bp, 10 predicted proteins | sample TA2KigOf40mmetaG_FD_155448 | JGI IMG/M metagenome (GOLD analysis project Ga0194133, IMG submission 155448) | Freshwater microbial communities from Lake Tanganyika, Tanzania - TA2015055 Kigoma Offshore 40m | ecosystem: Environmental > Aquatic > Freshwater > Lake | place: Tanzania: Lake... | reverse complement strand
TCGAAATGGAAATATAATATTATCTTTTAAGGCTAAACATTGAAAAGCTAATTTATTTAATTTTATTGACCATGATATTGGATAAAATGCTTTATCAAATGAATCATTATATGTATGATGATACCACGACATTGCAAAAAAATAAGATTTATTATTAATATATTTTTTCTCAATTTCTTTATTTTTCATCATTAACAATACAGTTTGTCTATATTTATGTAATTCTGATTCAATATCCTCACCACAATATCTTCTCTCTAATAATTCTTTCATCTCTGGAATAAATTTACAATTTCTTATAAATTCATAATCAATAGGATCTACCTGTACGGAATTTTCATATACTAATTTTTTATTTTCATCTCCATCATTTAGATAACATAGCACACTATTTTCTAATATTTGTTCCATTGTACAACCATCGTAACCTTTTTCATTTAATTTTTTAACTAATAATTCTTGATGATCTGGTTCTAAATCTAATAACTCTTTTTTAAACTTTTCAACTTCTTTTCTTAAATCTTCTAAACTAAATTCCCATAATTGAATCAAATCCTCATATCTTTGTCTCCATGACATTAATTTATCATTACTATTTTTTAAATAATGTTTATTAGCAACAAAATCATTTATCATTTCTTCTATATCTTTATGTCGTATAGCTTGTTCTATTTCATTAGGTAATAAATATAATGTTGTATTATATGCTACATTTTTTACACTTATACAATCTTTACATTTATGTAATAATTCAGGATCTAATTTATCAAGAAATTTATAATCAACAGCAGGATTTCCTCTATAAAATCTAGCTTCATTGTAAAAATTTGGTATTTTTCTTTTTTCAGCATATATACTAAACATCATAGCAATCATATCCATATTTAATTTAAAGTCTATTTTATCACCTTGTTTATAAAGCCTACATTCATAAATCTTAATATTTTGAGGTTTATATATACATTTTTGATCTAATTCATATTCTGTAAATAAACTTAATAAAAAAAAATTTGTTTTTTTTTCATCAATAACAATATCAAATACATATATCGTTCCAATAAATAAATTATACATACAAATTGCAGTTAAAAATCGTAAATCCCAACCATCTTTTCTAATAATAATAAAAGAATTTTTTTTTAAACTATCAACTAATATATTCAAATTTGGAATAATACTATTAGTAATAGGTGTAGTAATTCGTTGTTCTGGAACGCTGGTTGGTTGAGGTATAATATGATAAATTCTGTTAGGAACTAAAGATGTTATAACTCCTGCTTCATTAATATTTATTTCTTCAATTTCTATATGTTCATATAAAATATCTAAAAATTCATAATAACTATATAAACTACATAATATATAATTTTCACTTTTATCAGTATATCTGTAATAATAAATTTTATTATTCTCAAATTTTAAATTGTATTTAACTAAAGATATCAAAACTTTTGAATTTGATTCTAACACTTTTAACCCTACTAAATTATTTTTTAAAGATGTTATTATTCCTTTTGATAAAGTATCATTTGATTCAGATGGTATAGTTGTATTTTGTATATTAGATGATTTAATTATAACTTCTTTAAATGTTCCCCCTAATTGATATTTTAGATTTAGATACTTATTCTTATATTTAATATATTTTGCATGATACATTTTATAATATATATATATTATAAAATTGTTTTAGTTTTGTTAATTTTTGTTAATTTTTAATTAATTTCTTTGAATATATTTCTTAATCCAAATATGATTTTTATTATTTATAATATTCATTAAATCTACTTTATTTTCATCTTTAATTACATGCCAAAAATCGATGTAATATTTTATATTATCTAAATTATTTATATAAATACTTGATAAATAAGTTAGCATATTTTTATAATAGTTTATAAAATCATCACTATAACTTGATATTAATGATGTTGTATTATCTTCGTTTATTTTAAATAAAGTATCTATTTGCTTTTTTGTTAATATTTTTTTATATTTTTTACAAATTATATATATATTACATGATACATCTGTATTTTCTATATAAAATTTAATATAATAAAAACTATCATATAATATATACATCATGTCAATTAATAATTTACTTTGATATTTTAATGATAAGTTAATAATACAATCACTATCCTTCTTAAGATTATTTAAAACAAATAATATTTTTTTAAATGTTAATTTATTTTCATTTTCATCATTATTTTCTTTATAATAATTTTCAGTATTACAATCTATTATTATCCAATCTATCATATATTTGCTAGAAGCACAGATATTATGATATTTTTTTATATCTTTATTATTAGTAATATCACCAAATAACCATTTATCATTATATTCACTATAAAATCTGTGATATTTATCAATATTAACAGCATTTGGGAGCAACGAACCTAATCTAAAATTAATTACGGTATTTTTATTCCATCTTGTATTATAATAATTAATAACATTTGTTAAAGTAACAGCATTTTCTCCATAAATAAATATATTAATAGTTGCATCATCTTTATTAAAAATTTTTGTATTAAATAATAATTCATAATATAGAATCCATTTTCTTGAAACTAAATTATTAATAACATTTATATCGTATAATAATAAACTTTTTTTCAAAATATTATCGTTTAAATATAAAAAATCAATAACTAGTTCAACTGTATTTACGGGTCTTCTATATAAATCTTCTAAATTATTAGTAATTTTATCAAAAAATGGTTGGAATTCATTTATTGTTTTTTTATTTTGTATAATTTTATCTAAATTTATACTTTTACTTTCAAGATTTGATACTGTAAATATATTATTTGTATCAATAAGTACTAAATTTTTTAAAGAAACAATAAAAATTTTCTCTATATTTGTATTTATATTGATTATTTTATCTTTTTTATCATCTGAATCTATCACATTATAAGTATCAAATTTAAGAAACTTTGCTATTTCATACGAATATGCTAAATTTTGATATTCTAATGATAATAAAAATTCTAGATTGTCTTTATTTTTTAAAATTAAATTATATTTTTGTATTATATCATTAATTATATTAAGTTCTGATTCGTAAAATTCCTTAATTGAATTATAAAAATCAGTTGTTATATGTGTTAATGGTTTTACTTGTTTTTTATAATTTATAAATATAAAAACAGGAATTTTAATATTTGTATAAATTGTTTCAAGTTTTATAATTTTACATTCTTTAAAACATGTTACGAATGATTGTAATAATAATAAAGTTTCTTTATTAATCATAGTTGTTATCGTTAATAACATCGAACCTCCTACTTTTAATTTTTCTAATAATTTATAAGCAGCATTAATTAAAAATAAATTTTCTTTTTCGGTATTTATAAATTTTTCTTTATTATTAAAATCTTCGGTATATTGAGATTTAAAAATTAAATCAAATACAAAAGCATCATACATTTTATTATCATTAAATATTTTATCAATATCAGTATAAAAATTATAATTATTAAATTTATAATTTTTTTTTATTAAATTAATTTCTTCTTTAAAACCACCTTCTTTTTTAGAGTAAGAATCGAATTCTAAATGTGTTATACTTGAAGTTTCATTATAGAATTTAATTGGTTCAATAAAACTAATATTAGATGTAATAAAAAAAAAATTAACACAATTATTAAATATATTTATAAATAATTGATATGGTATAAATATTAAAATATTTTTAGGCCATAAAATAAATTTATTTTTTAAAATATTATAAGTAGTATTATCTATTTTTATTATATTCATTTTTTCTAGTTGATATATATTTTCTATTGTAGCATTTGTTTGTAAAAAATATGTTTGAACTAAATATTTATAATATTTAATATCAATATTTTTCATAATATTAAAATAATCTTTAATTTTATTAAAATCTATATCAATATTTTCTATTTTATCATCTATAAAACTATTTTTATTATTAATATTAATTTTATATAATTTATACATAATAAATATATATAATATATAAAATAATTATTATAATTAAGTATTTTTTTTTATTACATCATCTATAAATTTATTTTCTTGTTCTTTTGAAATAAATAAAGATTTTTCTATAAATATTGGATTTAGATTTTCTCTTTTATTATATAAAAAATTATAAAATACTTCTATTAATAATTCTAATTCGCATACATCATAATCATTTTCTATATATATTCGTCGTATTTCTTCTAAAGAAAAAATTGATACTAGAACTTCTTTTTCATTATTGTCTGTTATATATTGATAAAAATGTGGTATTTTCTCATATTTAATTATATATGTATAGTATATCCAATTTATTTCTATAGAACTAACTTTATAATTTGATAATATTGATACTTCAGTGTATACAGAATTTCCTGTAAAATGAAATAATCTGTATCTATTAGTATCATAAGTATTTGAATATAAAAAAAGTAATTTATCATTACATGCTTTATTAAAATCCTTATTGCCATTAAAATCGTCTGTAAAACGAGTATGTATAAATCCACAAAATTCTTGTTTTTTTATATCAAACTCAAAAGAAAATGGTGATTGTAAATATTCAATATTAATTATTCTAATAGGAAATATTAACCAATCTCTCATAGCTAAACATTGAAAACATAGTTTATTTAAATTAATTGTCCAACCAAGTGGTTCAAATACTTTATTTTTTAATATTTCACTTGAAAGATAAAATGAATCTATAAAAAAATATGATTGATTATCTTTATATTTTTTTTCATTTTCTGTACCTTTTCTTAAAAATAATATAGTTTGTCTATATTTATGTAATTCTGATTCTGGATTAGGATTTGTTTCTAATAATCTTTTCATATCTGGAATAAATTTACATTCTCTTACAAATTTTTTATCCTTATCTTTCTGAATAGGATATTCATATAATAATTTTTTATCTTTATCTTTTTTATCTAAATAACATAGCGCACTTTTTTGTAAAATTTCTTCCATATTAGAACCTTCAAAACCTAATTCTATTAATTTTTGCACTAATAATTCCTTATGACAAGGTTCTAATCCTAATAATTTTTTCTTTAATTCTTCTATTTCTTTTTTTATTTCTTTAAAATTAAACTCTCGTAATCTATCTAATTCTTTATTTCCATAGTTATTATCGTAAAATTTTTTATTACTATTAATTAAATAATATAGCTTTTCTATAAAATTTTTTTTTATTTCTAATATTTCATTATCTTTTATTATATCACTAATTTTTTCTGGAAGTAAAAATATTGTTGTATTAAATGCTATATCCTCAACACTAATACATCTACTACATTTATCTATTAAATCTTTATCTAATTCATCTAATAATTTATTATCAACATCTTGATTTCCTCTAATTAATTTTTCACCAAATTTGCCAGTTATTTTTAAATCTTGATATTTATTAAACATCATAGCAACAAAATTTTTATATAATATAAATTCTATACTATCACCTTGTTTATATAGCCTACATTCATAAATCTTAATATTATCAGGCAGTCTACCAATATATTGTTCTAATTCGTATTTAGTAAATAAACTTAATAAAAAAAAATTTGTTTTTTTTTCATCAATAACAATATCAAATATATATATCGTTCCAATAAATAAATTATACATACAAATTACAGTTAAAAATCGTAAATCCAAACCATCTTTTCTAATAATAATAAAAGAATTTTTTTTTAAACTATCAACTAATATATCCAAATTAGAAATTACACTATTTTTTATAGGTAAGGTTATTGTTTGTCTAGGAACTCTGTCTAGTTTAGGAATAATATGATAAATTCTGTTAGGAACTAAAGATGTTATATCTCCTGCTTCATTTATATTTATTTCTTCTATTTCTAAATGTTCGTATAAAATATCTAAAAATTCATAATAACTATACAAACTACATATTATATAACTAGCTACTTTAGCTACTTTATCTGAATATCTATAAAAATAAATTTTATTATTCTCAAATTTTGAATTGTATTTAACTAACGGTATCAAAACTTTTGAATTAGATTCTAACAATTTTAAACCAACTAAATTATTTTTTAAAGATATTATTATTCCTTTTGGTAAAGTATCATTTGGTTCAGATGGTATTGTTATATCTTGTATTTTAGGTGATTTAATTATAATTTCTTTAAATGTTCCCCCTAGTTGATATTTTAGATTTAGATACTTATTCTTATATTTAATATATTTTGCACGATACATTTTATAATATATTATATATATTATAAAATTGTTTTAATTTTGTTAATTTTTTATTGATTTTTTGTAAATATATATATATTAATTTCTTTGAATATATTTTTTAATCCAAATATGATTTTTATTATTAATAATATTCATTAAATCTACTTTATTTTCATCTTTAATTACATGCCAAAAATCAATATAGTATTTAATATTATCTAAATTATTTATGTATATGCTTGACAAATAAGTTAACATATTTGCATAATCTGTGTTAAATTCATCACTATATTTTGATATAAATGAAATAGAATTATAACTTTCTTTATTCATTTTAAATAAAATATCTATTTGTTTTTCTGTTAATATTTTTTTATATTTTTTACAAATTATATAGAAATCTCCAGATACATCCGTATTTTGAATATAAAATTCTATTACATTAAAATTATTATATAATAAATATATCATATCAATTAATAATTTATTTTGATTCCTTAATGATAATTTAATTATACAATTTCCATCATACCTAAGATTATTTAAAATAAATAATATTTGCTTAAATCCTAAAACATTTTCATTATATTCATTATTTTTACTATCATAATTATTTTTATTATTATAATAATTTTCAGCATTACAATCAATTATTATCCAATCAACCATAGGCTTACTTGATGAAATAAATTTTTTATATTTTTTTATATCTTTATTATTAGTTATATCACCAAATAACCATTTATCATTAAACTCACTATATATATTATGATATTTATCAATATAATTATTATTTGGTAATAATGAACCTAATTTAAAATTAATCTTTGTATTTTTATTAAATTTTGTATTGTAAAAATTAATAACATTAAGTAAGGTTACAGTATTTTCACCATAAATAAATATATTTATTATAGTATCATTATCATTTATAATTTTAGTATTAAATAATAATTCATAATATAAAATCCATTTTTTTGAAACTAAATTATCAAGTATATTAACATCATATAATAGTAAATTTTTTTTCAATATATTATCGTTTAGATATAAAAAGTCTATAATTAAATTAACTGTATTTTCAGGTCTTCTGTATAAATCTTCTAAATTATTATTAATTTTATCAAAAAATGATTTGAATTCATTTCTTTCAAATTTATTCTTAATTATTTTACTAAAAATAGTTTTAATATTTTTCTCTTTAGTTATAGTAAATGTATTATTGGTATCTATTAGTAATAGATTCCTTAACGAAGTAATAAAAATTTTTTTAATATTGGTATCAATATTGATTATTTTATCTTTTTTATCATCTTTATCAGCTGTATCTATCACATTATAAGTATCAAATTTTAAAAACTTTGCTATTTCATACGAATATGCTAAATTTTGATATTCTAACGATAATAAAAAATCTTGATTATCTTTGTTCTTTAAAATTAAATTATATTTTTGTATTAATTCATTATGAATATTAAGCTGTGATTCATAAAATTCCTTAATAGAATTATAAAAATCTGTAGTTATTTGAGTTAATGGTTTTACTTTTTTATTATAATTTATAAATACTAAAATAGGAAATTTGATATTATGATAATATGGTTCATATTTAAAAATTTTAAATTTTTCAAAACATAAACAAAATGATTGTAGTAATAATAAAGTTTCTTTACTTACCATAGTAGTTATACATAACATCAATATACCTCCTACTTTTAATTTTTCTAATAAATTATAAGCGGTTTTAAGTAAAAATAAGTTTTCTTTTTCTACATTTATAAATTTTTCTTTATCTTGAAATTCATTAATTAATTGTGATGAATAAACTAAATCAAATGTAAAAGCATCATATATTTTTTTATCATTTATTATTTTATCAATATTGCTATCAAAATTATAATTTTTAAATTTATATTTTTTTTTAAATAAATCATTTTCTGCTATTAAATATTTTTCTTTATTAAATTTTAAATGTGTAATATTTGTATCATTATTATAATATTTTATAGGTTCTATAATTCCAAAATTATAAGAAATTATCAAAAAATCTTTACATTTATTTAATATATTAAATAATAAAGGCCATGTTCTAAAAAATATATAATTTAAAGGCCAATTTATAAATTTATTTTTTAATATATTATATGTATTATTCTCTATGATAATTTTTCCTAAATGATTTGATTTAAATAATATATCTATTTTAGAATTAGTTTTTAGAAAATATGATTGGTTTAAATACTTAAAATAATTGATATCAATATCTTTTATTAAATTAAAATATTCTTTAAGTTTTTTAAAATCAATAATTGTATCTTCTATATTATCTTTTATATATTTATTTTTATTTTTTATATTAATATTATATATTTTGGTATATGGTATATTCATTATAATTATAATTAATAAAATTATTATTTTACTCTATTTTTATTTCTAAAAATAACTTTTCTTATAAATTCATTTTTTTCTATATCTGTTTTATATATAGGACTATCAACAAATACAGCAAAAGTCTTATTTCTTATATCATTAAATTTATTATTATAAAATATTTCTTTTAGTTCATTTAATTCTAAATTATTATAACCATTTGCTTTATATTTATCCTTTATTTCATCTAAAGAAAATCTAGAAACAACTATCTCTATTTCACAATTATCATTTATAAATTCATAAAAATGTGGTATGGTCTTATATTTTAATATAAATGTATAATATATCCAATTAATTTCACATAAACTTATTTTATAATATGGTAACATAGATACTTCTAACCAAATTGGATTTCCTGTATAATAAAATAATTGATATTGTTTGTAATTAATTTGTTTTTTTGTATTATAATATATAAAATATAATTTATCTCTACATTCTATTTTAAAATCATTATTACCGTTAAAATTATCTGTAAAACGAGTGTGAAAATATCCACAAAATTCGTGTTTATCAAAACTAAATTCGTAAGATAATGGTGATTTTAAATATTGAATATTAACGATTCTTATTGGAAATATTAACCAGTCTCTTAGGGCTAAACATTGAAAACATAATTTATTTAATTTAGCTGTCCAAGCTAATGGAATAAATGATTTGTCTAAATTTATATTATTACGTAATATATAAAATGAATCAATGAAAAAATATAATTGATTATTCTTATATTTTTTCTCAATTTCAGTATCATTTCTTAAAAATAATATTGTTTGCCTATATTTATGTAATTCTGATTCTATATTACCACCAGAATCTTTTATTTCAAATAATTTTCTCATATCTGGAATAAATTTACAATTTCTTACAAATTGATTATCTATTTGTTCTTTCTGAACTGTATTTTCATATAGTAATCTCTTATTTTCATCTTCTCTATTAAGATAACATAGCGCACTATTTTGTAAAATCTCATCCATATTTCTACCTGCAAACCCTTTTTCATTTAATTTTAAAACTAATAATTCTTGATGACAAGGTTCTAATCCTAATAACTCTTCTTTAAACTTTTTAACTTCATTACCTAAATCTTCTAAACTATATTCCCATAATTGAATCAAATCTTCATATTTATATCTCCATAAATATAATTTTTCATTACTATTAATTAATTCAAAACTATTTTTTAAAAAATCTTTTTCCATTTCTAATATATCTTTATGATCTTTTGCTCCTATTTTATCTGGTAATAAGCATAATGTAGTATTAAATGCTATGTCTTTAACACTTATACATTCTCTACATTTTACTAATAGTTTAGTATCTAATTCATTAAGAAAAAGATTATCAATAGCAGGATTTCCTCTATATAATTTATTAGCATAATGACCTTCATTTCTTAATCTATCATAAATATCAAACATCATTCCAACAAAATCTTCATTTAATTTAAAGTCTATTTTATCACCTTGTTTATATAACCTACATTCTTTTATTGTAACATTAACTGGCTTAGATATACCTTTTTGTTCTAATTCATGTTGTGTAAATAAACTTAATAAAAAATATGCGCTTTTTAGATTATCTATATATATAACGTATACATGTATAGTGCCAATAAATAAATTATACATACATATTGTAGGTAAAATATATTCATTATTTGTAATTACAAATAGATTACAGCTTAAAGTACCAATTAAATCTGATAGTAAACTAATTTCAGTGTTTTCAATAGGTAAAGTAATTGTTTTATTAGGTACACCATTATCTGGTTTAGGAATTATATGATAAATTTTATCTGTTTCTACTAACGTTGTAACTTCATTCACATCAATATTTACTTCTTCAATTTCAATATGTTCGTATAAAATATCTAAAAATTCATAATAATCATACAAACTTAGTAATATATAACTAATACCTTTATCTGTATATCTATAATAATATATTTTATTTAGCTTTTTAAAATCTTTTAATTTTTCTTTAAGGTCTTTCAAAAGTTTTTTATCAGTTTCTAAAATTTTTACACCAACTAAATCTTCCTTTAAATTTTTTAAAATTTTATTTTTATCAACATCTTCTATTTTAACTTTTTTAAATACCTCTGGTATTGTTATTTTAACTAATTTTAATGAAACATTCCCATTTTCATCAATATTTATTCTTTCAATTCTAACATTCTTTTTTTGTAATTTATTTAAAATTTCCCAATAATTATACAAACTACATAAAATATAGATAGAACTAGAACTACTATTACTCTTATCGGTATATCTGTAAAAATAGATTGGTCTATTATTAAATTTTTTATTATATTCAACGAGTGGTAATAATAGTTTTTTAATATTTTGTTGATATAAAACTTTTATACCAATCAAATTATTTTCTAAAGATTTTCTCGTTTCTTGTATTTGTTCAATCGTTTTTAATTCATCTGGTATAATTATATTAGATTTTGATTTTTGTATTAATATTGTATCAAAATTTCCTCCTAATTGATATTTTAGATTTAGATACTTATTTTTATATTTAATATATTTTGCATAATACATTTTATATATTTAATTAATATTATATAAATTATTTATATATTTAATTTATTGTTAAATGAGTATAAAAGATGGTACTTTTTTAAATTATAATAAAGATATTAATTTACATAAATTTTTCTCAAGATATCTAAGCATGAATATAAATAAAAATATATTTTCATATACAAATGATTATAAAATTTTATACAAAATATACAAACAAATAAAAAAAAATAAAATGATTGTTTTTCATGATGAAAAATATTTACAAAATAAAGCTGAAAAACAAATTAATGATATTATGGTTTTTTTAGATTCATCTCAAATTAATATAAGAAGAAAAAATGAAAATTTAGTTGATATAGGTTGCGGTAATGGTTTATTAACACATAAATTTTCAAAATTATATAATTTTAATCATCATACCTATTGTGTAGAAACATTAAATTATTTAGATAAATCTGTCACCAATACAATTAAATTTAGTATAACAGATGGTAATAAAATAAATCTTGATGATAATTTTGCTGATATAACTATATGTTTTTTAGCTATACATCATTTTAGTTCTATGGATTCTATGATTAATGAAATTGTTAGAATTGCTAAACCAAAATCTTATTTACTTATCTACGAACATGATTGTATTTCATCAAGATTAAATTTTATACTTGACCTTTATCATGTTATTAATGCACTAGTTCTAAAACCAAATTTATATAAAAATTATAAAAAACATTATTCTAACTTTATTAACACTTATTATTCAAATTATACTAGTAAAGAACAATTAATTAATCAATTATCTAAAAATTTTACTTTACTAAAAACTAAAGAAATATATGCTGGGTTTGTTAATAATTATTATGCTCTCTTCCAAAAAAAATAATTTTTTTAAAGAATTATCTATATATACTATAAAGTATGTATAATAATAAATCTATAAATTTATATGATGAATCAAGTTCTGATGAATTTGACCTCTCATTAAATTATAGTGATAATGAAGATAATATAGATGTAAATAATATTAAAAATATAAATAATGATGATGAAACTAATAATCTTATTATAAGCAATTTGAATAATAAACAGACAGAACAGTTATCAAAAGATATACAGTTGTCTATTTTAGTATCAGCTTTGTTAGATATAGTATTTGAAAATAGGAAGAATAATCTAAACAAGATAATTAGTTTATTACAAAAATATGATATTCTTAATAATGATTTAGTTGATTATAATTATAGTGAAGCAAAGTTCAAGATTAAACATTTACTAAATACACTTTTACATGATAAAAATAATGTAAAAAAAATAACTAATAGATTTATTCAAAATGATGATAAAACTAAAAATAACAAAAATGATATAATAATTTACAATAAAAAAAAGAATAATGAAGAAAATAAATATTATAATAATTTTATAGAATTAGAGAATATTGGTGCAGGTTCGTATGGTAGTGTATATAAAGTTTATCACAAATATGAAAAGAATTTGTATGCGATAAAAAAAATAGATATAACAAATGATCTAATTAGAGATAATATTGATATATTTAGAGAAATACAATTATTTTCTAAATTGAATCATAAAAATATAGTTAGATATTATTCTTCCTGGCTGGATGATAATAATAATCCTAAATTATATATACAAATGGAATTATGCGAATCAACATTTAGAGATTATCTAAATAATATTAGAGAAGATGAAAGTATTGAAAAACGAATATTTTATTTTACACAAATTGTAGAAGGAATAAAATATTTACATGATAATGATATTATTCATAGAGATATAAAACCATCAAATATATTGTTTATAGATGATACAGTTAAAATATGTGATTTTGGTTTAGCTAGACATGTTAATAGCAACGCTCTAAATATAATTAATGGTTCGTCTGAAGTTGGAACAAGTTTTTACAGAGCACCTGAAATAGATACACATGTATATAATAATAAAATAGATGTTTATAGCTTAGGAATAATATTGATTGAACTTTTATTAAAATATTGTAAAACACAAGCAGAAAGAATGATGTATATAAAAGAAATTTTAGAAAATATAAAAGAAAATAAGATAGAGTCTATATCTTATTTAATAACAAATAAATACGATAAATTAATTATAAATATGATAAATGTGGATGGAGAAAAAAGATATAATATCTACGATATAAATTTTTTGTAATATTTTAGTAATATTTCATTTGAATCTAAAAAAACACCAGTAAAATTATATTTAATAATTATTTTTACTTTTTTATATAATATATATATATAATTTATGGATACTAATTTTTACTATACTAAATATTTAAAATACAAAAATAAATATTTGAAGTATAAAGATCAATTTGGTGGAGCTTTAGGAACAACACCCTGTCCAAAAGACGTTTCTGCAGATACTCAAAAAATGTCAGTATCAGATTTTTTAAGAAATACTGCTTGTGTATATAATCAAATTCAAAAACATATTCCAGAAAAATTAGCTGTATTTGATTATAATGCTTTACAAGAAGCAAATCGAGACAAAACTAAACATCAAATAACTATAGCAGATTTAAAATCTAGAAATTTCCCTCCTAGTTTTTACAATGGTAAAGGTTATCCTTTAGTCGAATTATTAGCGAGTGGATATTCACTTTTTAAACTAATTGAAGAAACTGGTTTTACGTTTAGAAATATGATAGAAGCAGGTATTAGTTTAAGAGAATTAAAAGAAAAAGGTGGATATGGAAGAAATGAAAAAGATACACCAGAAATATTGCGAACATTAAAAGAAGATGGTTATACAATAGATCAATTTATTCTTAATTTCAATTTAAAACAAATTAAAGATGCTGGTTTTAATTTACAAGAAATTATGGATTCAGAAAAATTTGAAATATCAGAACTTGTAATGGTAGGTTTTGATTTAGAAGAAATACTTAGAACCCCTGATAAAGAATATACTAAAGAAGAAATATTAAGTAAGATAAGGGGTAATAAAGAAACTTTAAAAAGTATAAATATTAGAAGAAGACAAAAAATTAATTTAGATTTAATTAAAGAACTGGGTTTAGGATTTTTACATATGGCTGGTTATTCTTTAAAAGAATTATTTTATAGTGACTTATTTACAATAGAAGAATTAAATACGTTTATGCTATCTCCATCCAAACCTTTCTCCTAAATGATTAAAAGATTTATATCATTAACTATCTAAATGCTTTTTTTAATATATAAATATTTATATATTAAAAATTAAAATATAAAAGTAAAGATTATAAAATTACTGAGATTAAATATTATTTAGTAACAAATAAATACGATGAAATAATAATGAATATGATAAATGTGGATGGAGAAAAAAGATATAATATCTACGATATAAATTTTTTGTAATTTATATATATAATGTTAATTCTTATTATTTTATTACTTATAATTCTTCTTTTTTTATTAAATCAACCATGTAATAAAGAAAATTTTGCTTGTCAATATGCTAAATCATGCTGCAAGCCAGGTTATTACGGTGAATCTACCCTAAATTGTAATGAATGTCCGAAAGATAAACCTACAAGTCCATATTCAATTGTGGAAGGAACATAAGATTGTACTTGTAAAAATAGTGATATTAGCTCTTGTTATGCATGCAAAAATAAATGTGAACCATATAATCCAAATACTAGAATGTGTACTCCAATTATATGTCCTCTAAAAGGACAGATTTGTAAAGTTATATCAAATAAGGCCAATGTGTATACAAATAGTTAAAAGATATAAAATTAAGGATGATCTGATAAAAAACGTTCCATATCTTCTTCTGTAGCTGTATCAATCCATTTTTTTGGTGTATTGGTGTTATAATCCATTTCACGCATTCTACGTTGTAAAATTTCCCAATATGGATGTAGGCTTGACATATATTCCTCATTTAAGGATTTTTCTATTCTTTTTATTAATTCTGGTCTACCATGTTTTTCAATAATACGATCAGTAGAGAATCCACCATTTAATAAATTTAAATATCTTGGTGAAGCTTTATCATGCATAAAACTACACGCAACATCATAGTCATCCTTTGAATTATATAATAGTCTAAAATTATTATCTAACCAATGTTTAGCATAATTATATAATTCTATTTTATTTAATTTTGAATAAAATTGCTCTAATTTAGCATCTATTATTTCTTTAGATGTAAAAACCATTAAAATAGCTTCAATATTATTATCAGGATTTTCTGCAATATCTTGAATAGATACACCTGAATTTTTTAATTTTTTTAGGTTATATGCTTTAATTTGATTTTTTATTTTATTAACTCTTTCTTGCTCTTTTTCTTTTCTTTCTTTTTCTATCTTTGCTTTATATCGTTCTTCTAATCTTTTTTTTTCTTCCTCATTTGTTGCTTCAATGATTGCTTTTAAAAATTCATCAGTTGGTTCTTCTCCATTATGTTCTGCTTTATATTTTTCTCTTGCCATAATTCTATCTGTTTCACTTTTAAATGAGTAAGGAAATCTATCACGATATTCTTGGAAATTATCCCATAATTCCTGTATAGTATAATCTTTAGTTAATATTTCAAAACTAATAAGACCTTCCCTAATAAGATTTTTTAGGTCGGATATTGATAATCCTAATTGTCTTGTTGTATATATATTTTGAACAGCCACTCTTAATTTATATATTTTAAATATTTGTTCTATGGTATATTTACGTTCCTTCTTATATTTTTCTTCTATTAAAAAATTAACAATTTCTTTTGGAATTGTTTTTTTTTTATATCATAATATGCTTCAATTATTTCTTCTAAAGAGAAATAATCTAAAATATCTTTTATATTTTTCCCAATTCTTATAAAATCTATTGCTGTAAAATTAAATTTTTCCTTAAGTGTTTGAATATTATCTGAATATTTTTTTGATAAAAAATTTTTCATTTCTATAATCTTTATTATTTTTTTATTCTTTAATATTTCATTGTATATTTTTGCAAATTCATCTTCATTTTTTTTAATTAAATTTTCTAAAGCAACAGGTTCAAATCCAAAATCTAATAATTTTTTAAAATTATTATCATATTTTAATGTATTTTTTATATCATTCCAATCAAAAGTATAGCCCGATATAGTTTTTGGATTTAGAATTCCAGAATTTATAAAATTATTTATATTAAAACCCCCATCTTTTAATTCTTGAAAAGTATATCCAGCTTCAAAAAAAGTTTTTACACCTATTTTACCCGTTTGTTCTGCTTTATCATCTTTTTCTCCAGGTTTTCCTTTATATTTTTTTATTGCTTCTGCTCCTATTAAACCTTTTTCCTCTAATTTACATTTTAATTCCTGAACTTCATAATTTGTTTCTGTATCTATTCTAACCATTCTTTTACCATCTTTTTCAAATACACCCCCTTTTTGAATAATTTTTTTCAAATTTAAATATTTCTTTTTATATTTTAAATATTTATGTAAAAAAGTCATATATATATATATATATATATATTAGAAATCTAAAAAATTTTTATAAATATTTTAATTGACTAACATAGAAATATTATTAGCTCTCTCTTCAAATAATTTAACTTCATTCAAAAAGGCTGCTT
>Ga0194133_10005181_pt1 | contig 16781 bp, 28 predicted proteins | sample TA2KigOf40mmetaG_FD_155448 | JGI IMG/M metagenome (GOLD analysis project Ga0194133, IMG submission 155448) | Freshwater microbial communities from Lake Tanganyika, Tanzania - TA2015055 Kigoma Offshore 40m | ecosystem: Environmental > Aquatic > Freshwater > Lake | place: Tanzania: Lake... | reverse complement strand
ATGTATAAAATAACTAATTTTGCTTCAACCCATAAACGATCAAGCGTTAAAAACAGCCGGCAAAAATTACTTTTGGTGATTGATTTTTTAACTCCCAAAGATCAAAAGTACCTTAAAGTTTGACATAAATACTTTTACTGTTAAATAAGAATATGATTTTGATAATCACTTATTGAAAAACATACGACATTGGTCTTGAGAAGTAAGAGACTGGAAGACACGCCCCCTGATAATTTTAGTCATGAGAGAACAACTTGTTTTTTTGAAAACTTTGAGGTCTCACAAGTCACAATGTGTGCCTTATAGTCGGGAAATTCAGTGAACAGGTGTTTCAATAAGACGCAACTGGGTTATGTTTCTTGAATATAACATCACTTCTACCTTATGTTCGTGTAACAATTTACTTTGTGTTTCAGTCCTCGCAGCATGTCTGAGGGTGATGACGGAGGCGACAGCGCTGCTGCAGCCATTTCTGTCGCATCCGTGGAAAAGCTGTCCGCGTATCTTTTGAAAATTGTTCCACTTCTCATCGATGAAGGAGACTCAGAAGTGGCAGTTCTTGACGCTGCTCTAAGAAACAAAAATGGGATCGATGCCCAGAGAAAGTTTCTATCTGAGCCACAAATAAGGTTTGATTTGCCATCTGTTTGAATACTCTCTTGAAACCTTGCACATGAATCTGCCTTGGTGGATTAGTAATCTTGTGACATTATTTAACTATAACGAAAATGGAAAGGCTCAATTTATTTTACTGCTTTCTCAATGAATACACATTTTAGATCTCTCATGATAGGACGTCACACGTCCAATAAAGACGACGATGACAATGATGGACCTGAAAGCTCTGTTTCTAACGTCAGCCAGGTTTGGTTATTTTTTTTTCTTTGTGATGACAAATAAACCAACATTGGATTAATGCAAACCTCTCTGATGATTCAATGAGAATTCTTACATAGAATACCCTTTCTCTTACAAAATTGACCATTAATTCTTAAAATTTATTCACTTATTCAATACTTCAATTATTGTTTCAACATGGTTGTTCAATATTCCAATAAGTAGTTTCTTATAAAATCAGTCAATATAATAATTTTGTTCGCTTGGGGTAGATTGCTCCATCAATATCTTACTCGTTGAGTGCTGACGTTCGTTTCTCTACGGTAAAAATGTCTGGCGTCGTTTGTGTGAAGAGAGGACAGGTTGTTGAAGCTGAGAAAAATTTAAACACACAGGTTTAAAGGACCATAAGTTCTCAATTTTCTAAAAACCTTTTCTTACGAGCATGAAAATTACAGCTTCGAGTGATAACCTTAAGCGAAGGATCCCCTTATGAGATTCTTCACGATTACATATCAGTCGCTGTGGCGCCTTATTTCAAGTCCTATGTGAAGGAATCGGGGAAAGCTGACAGAGAAGGTGACAAGGTGAGTGTTGGTGACTGAGATTTGGGTACTTTATATTTGATTAACTAACACTTTTCATTAGATGGCAGCTTCAATGGAAAAAAAGATTGCTGAGCTCGAGATGGGCCTTCTTCACCTACAGCAAAATATAGATATCCCCGAAATCACATTAGTAGTTCCGACGGAAGTTGCTAAGATTATAAAGAAAGCGGCTGAAAATAACCTCAAGCCTCAGGTCATGCAATAACATTTTCCATTTCTCAAATTCAATAACTCCGATAACAATAAGTTTTTATGCAGGTTTCAGACTTTGGCGACAAGGTCGAGGACTCGTCCTTTCTAAATGCGTTGCAAAATCAGGTCAACTCAATTATTTGTAATTGCTGCTTTTGGAAGCTTTTTCAAAAATATATTTTTTGATGATCAGGTTTCCAAATGGATTCGAGAAATTCAGAAAGTAACGAAACTCGACAGAGATCCCTCTAGTGGCACTGCGCTACAGGTACATTTTTCGTTTATCATATCTTTTTTAAAATTGCTTTTTTAAATCTGTCGACTCTTTTCAAAAGGAAATAAGTTTTTGGCTTAATCTTGAGAGGGCCCTTCTACGTATTCAAGAAAAGCGAGAATCAGTCGAAGTGGGTCTGACTCTAGAAGTGCTCAAGCATGGAAAACGGTTTCACGCAACAGTCTCCTTCGACACCGATACAGGACTTAAGCAGGTTCAAGTTTATCATATGAAAGTATGAAATTTATGTTGCAAAGCGATGATTTATTATTGCAGGCGCTAGCAACTGTAAATGACTTCAATCCCCTCATGAAAGACTTTCCAATCAACGATTTGTTGTCAGCCTCCGAGTTAGACAGAATACGACTTTCTGTGCAGGTATCAATAATAAACTTGTCAATCAATGTCACCTGATTAAAGAAGTAATTTTCCAGGCTATCTTCAACCACCTCAGAAAGATTCGTAACACTAAATATCCAATCCAGAGGGCACTCCGCTTTGTAGAGGCCATATCAAGAGATTTGGTGAACCAGGTGATCTTTCTGTCAAATATTTTTTTTTAAAACTTCTCTACATCCATCTGGTCATCTACTCAAAAAGGATTGGATCAGATGGAATTTTTTTTCTTGAGTTTCTAATTTTTAACTAAATGATTGCAGATGTTAAAAGTCCTTGGCACCCGTCGAATGATGTTTATTGGATTCGACGAGTTTGAGAAGGTCATGAATAGCTGCTTCGAGGTTTTTACGACCTGGGATGACGAATATGACAAGCTTCAGGTTCGCAGGATGGTTGTGGAAAAAGCATTTTTAAATCTTTATATGAACAATACCTATTTTAGGGAATGATGCGTGAGATCGTGAAAAAGAAACGCGATGAGCATTTAAAAACTGTTTGGAGAGTAAACTTTGCACACAAAAGGTAAAAATATTTGCAACAAATTAGTGCTGAAGCTTTTTTTGATTAAAAGTACCTTTCAGCTTGTTTAACCACTACAGAGAATGCAATGATCGTTTTTTAAATTAGATTACAGGGCCGCACCGATCAAATGCGTCGCTTTCGGCGTCAACATGAGCAGTTACGAGCTGTTATCATGAGAGTGCTCGGGTCGAATTTACAAGCTTTAACAAGTGGATCAGAAACTGAGAGGACTGATGGAAATGAGCTGGCAAGACAATTTTCTATATGTTTTGAAATATATTTGGTGAATTTAAAAATTGTCGAACTTTTAAAGATGAACAAACCTGAGCTTGCGTTTGAAGCTGCAGATGCCAGCGCTATCGAAGAAGTCAATTTAGCCTACGAAAATGTTCGCGAGGTAGATGGTCTTGATATTACCAAAGAGGGTAACGAAGCTTGGGAAGCTGCAATGAAGAGATATGAAGAGAGAATAGACAGAGTTGAAACGAGGATTACTGCAAGGCTAAGAGATCAAGTAAGCCAACACTGCATCTCTTACAGAACTAATTGACTATATTTAAAGCTTTTGATTTCTATAAACATTTGGTGTTTGTAACAAAGTTCTCAATTTTTTTGTAAAATTTTGCAGCTGGGAATGGCGAAAAATGCCAACGAAATGTTTCGCATATTTTCTCGATTCAATGCCCTATTTGTAAGGCCTCATATCCGTGGTGCAATCAGGGAGTACCAAACACAGGTAAATTAAAAAACCTGAACACTTAACATTTTTACATATTGCTCCGAAAATACACATATTGGAAATTAACTTAAAACTTTTTTAGCTTATCCAACGTGTGAAAGACGACATTGAAACTTTACATGAAAAGTTTAAAATCCAGTATCCAAACAGCAAGGCGTACAGGTAAATTTTAAGGCTGCCTGATTTCAGTCCTTTTGGTGTTTACAAACTTAGTTTGTTAATACTTTTTCAAATGCAGGGTTTTATGACAAGAAAAGGTTTTTAATGGTTTATTTTTACCAGGATGTCAGGCGTCCGTGATCTCCCACCTGTAGCTGGGTCAATCATATGGGCCAAGCAGATTGACCGTCAGTTAACTGCTTACCTAAAGCGCGTTGAAGATGTCTTAGGAAGAAGCTGGGAGAACCACGTTGAGGGTCAAAAATTGAAAGCAGATGGTGACAGTTTCCGAGCAAAACTTAACACTCAAGATATTTTTGATGATTGGGCAAGGTGAGAGCACAAAGCGAGTGGCTTCTATATTTAAATCACGAGTTGAATCTTTACAGGAAAGTTCAGCAACGCAATTTAGGGGTTTCTGGTCGAATCTTTGCTATCGATAATGTCAGAAACAAAACAGGGCGTGGCAATTCCCTAAAGCTTCGTGTCAATTTTTTGCCTGAGATAATTCAGCTTTCCAAAGAAGTCAGAAATTTGAAGAATCTTGGCTTCAGAGTACCATTGGCAATCGTAAACAAAGCTCACCAGGTGAATAATTAGTTAATTTAAAATTTTTTTTATGTAGTTTCTAAGCTACCAAAATGTTTCAGGCAAACCAACTGTACCCATTTGCTATTTCTTTGATTGAGAGCATAAGAAATTACGAAAGAAGTCTTGAAAAGTTGGAGCAACGTCCAAACATAGTTATTTTGGTAAGGCTCTTAGTCTAATTTCCATGTAATTGTAAAGTTAATTTAATTGTCCTGGCAATGAAAAGGTTGCAAACCTTCGACGCGAGGTTCAAAACACAATAGCAGAAGGTGTTGGACTTATTTGGGAGTCCTACAAACTTGACCCTTATGTTCAAAAATTGGCAGAGCTGGTTACATTGTTCCAAGAGAAAGTTGATGACTTGCTAGTTACTGAAGAACAAATTGACATCGATGTTAGGTTGGAAATATCACCTCACAGTTTGCCTAAAAGAAGTTGTTAAAAAAAGTTTCTCGTTCAGATCTCTTGAGAGTTGTGCTTATTCGGCAAGCACCTTAAAAGAAATTTTGAACAAAATCCAAAAAGCTGTTGACGATCTCAGTCTCAGGCAGTACTCCAATTTACACGCATGGGTTGGAAAATTGGACGAAACGGTGGAGGCAAAGCTGTCCATGAGGCTTCAAGTATCCCAAAACCTCGAATAAACTTGAATTTTGATTATTTGAACTCATTATTTGCACTAGGCTGGGATCGAAGCATGGACTAAAGCATTGGAAGGGACCAAAGGGGGTCAAGACCCTGATGATACGATGGATACCGACTCACCTGCTATGCACGCTCATAAGTTAGGTGGTGATCCTCAAATTAAAAAGTCCTCGCATGATATAAGAATCACAAACCAGGCAAGATTTTCTTAACACATTTAAGTTTCGGTAATCTATTTTTTCATACTCAATATTTTTAGATAATGTATCTGCATCCTTCTATTGAGGATTGCCGCTATGTAATCTTGCAGCAATTGTTTGCATGGCAAGCAGTTGTTACGTCGCAAGAGAGAATTCAGTCAACACGATATCAAGTATTAAAAAAATTTTAGTATAAAAATATTTGCAGTACAAAGTCCTTGTTTTTCAGGTTGGACTGGATAGGCCTGTGACTCAATCATACCGAGACATTTTGACTAGACTGCCAGGAGGCAACAAGATCCTCGAGTCTGCATACGAAACAGTAGAGAAGACCATTGCTGACGTCAAGAACTACGTTGACGAATGGTTAAGATATCAAGTAAAAACTAGAATTAAAGAAATGTGGTGAGATTTCTTCTGGTTTTAAAGTGAAATATTTTAAGGCTCTCTGGGACCTTCAGCCTGATTCTCTAAGCAATAAGTTTGGAGAAGATATAGGCAAATGGATGAAACTTTTGACAGACATTAAGAAATCTAGGGCGACTTTTGATACTAGCGAGACCAAAAAAGAGTTTGGACCAGGTATGTCGTTCATAAGATTCTTATTTCTTCATTTTTTGTGGTTGACTGACTAGTTGATTTGCTGTAGTTATCATCGATTATGGAAAAGTCCAGAGCAAAGTTTCGTTGAAGTACGACTCATGGCACAAGGACGCCCTAGGCAAGTTTGGAAATCTTCTCGGAAATGAGATGTCGCATTTCCACACTCAGGTAAGAGTTTTCACATGTTGAAAATACCTTTACACATAAAACGAAAATTTATTCCCAAGGTTTCGAAATCCCGTGGCGACATGGAGCAACAAACAGTTGAAGCAGCTTCGACGTCAGAAGCAGTCAATTTCATCACGTACGTTCAAGGGTTGAAACGTAAGATGAAAAGTTGGGAGAAGCAAGTGAATCTTTACCGCGAAGGACAACGGATTCTCGAAAGGCAGAGATTCCAATTCCCAACTAGCTGGCTTCATGTGGATAACATTGAGGTGAAATGATGCTTTGGATTTGCCTATTAATTCTATAACTTAGAGCCTTTTGAAGTAACCATTTTCAACACTAAAATGTAATTAAGCTTTAAAATATATTTTAAGGGCGAATGGAGTGCATTCAATGAAATCATAAGGAGAAAAGATGCTTCAATCCAAACACAAGTATGCTCGAAGCAATTAAATAGCAAAAAATGGTTTGGTTGATTTTGCCAACTTTTGTTTTAGGTTGCCAGCCTTCAGATGAAGATTGTCACTGAAGATAAAGCGGTTGAATCAAGAACTAACGACTTCCTGAACGACTGGGAAAGAGCGAAGCCTGTAGCTGGAGACCTGAGACCAGGCAATTAGGAATTTTCTTATCTTTTGCTTAAAGTATTTTGATGAACCGTTTTTTTTTGGTATAGATGACGCTCTTCAAAAGTTAGCAATATTCGAGGGCAAATATGTCAGACTCAAGGATGAGAGAGACAATGTGGCAAAGGCAAAAGAAGCTTTAGAACTTCAGGTAATGTTATAGTTACGATACCATTTCATTTTATCATATCCACTCTGATAATATCAATTTATTATCAGGAGGTCAGCGTGAATGTTGTAATTGATGACAAAATGGTTGTAGTTTGGGAAGAACTACAAGATCTCAAAGGAGTTTGGTCTGAATTAGCGAAAATCTGGGAACAGGTAACAACATGACAAATAAATCAAATAAAAAATACGTTGCCGAATGAAATCTTCCCATATTCTAGATTTACGAGATGAAAGATTCGCCTTGGTTGTCTGTTCAACCACGAAAACTTCGTCAACAGATTGATGGATTGAACTCTCAGCTAAAAGATCTTCCAGCGAGGTTTTTGATGAGAATAATTTCTGCAATATTTTAGGGAGTCTAAATAAAAGATATTTAATAGGCTTCGGCAATATGCCAGTTACGAGTATGTTCGCAAGCTTCTTCAAGGGTACGCTAAAGTGAACGGCCTGGTTGTACAGCTGAAATCAGATGCGTTAAAAGAGAGGCATTGGAAAACTTTGTGTAGACAGCTAAGGTAATAATAATTCTTCTATTCTATCTGAGCATGCAATAATGAATGATCTTATTCCATACATTAATATTTAGAGTGAATTGGGTTTTGTCTGACTTAAACCTCGGACAAGTCTGGGATGTCGATCTGCATAAAAATGAGCCTGTAATTCGAGATGTCATCCTTGTTGCTCAAGGAGAAATGGCTCTAGAAGAGTTTTTGAAACAGGTAGCTTTTCGTTATCATATAAAATAGACTGATCCAGACTTTTTTGTGTTTATTTTTAGGTTAAAGAGACTTGGCAAAGTTATGAATTAGATATGGTGAACTACCAAAACAAGTGCAGGCTAATTAGAGGTTGGGATGACCTCTTCAACAAGTTGAAAGAAAACATAAATCAGGTAATATTTCTGCTCATATTACAAAACTTTGTTGCTTTATACAAGGTCAAGAGCAATCATGTTTTAATTAACTTTTTGTTTTGCCATCAGGTTGCAGCCATGAAACTATCCCCTTACTTTAGAGTTTTCGAAGAAGAGGCCAATACATGGGAGGATAAGCTGAACAGAATAATGGTAGTACTGATGATTTGGAAGATAATTTGATTTCCACAAAAATTTTTTGTTTTATCTAGGCCCTGTTTGACGTTTGGATTGACGTTCAAAGACGTTGGGTTTATTTAGAGGGGATCTTCACTGGAAGCGCAGACATCAAGGTCTTGCTTCCCGTCGAAACGTCGCGGTTCGTCAGCATAAGCACAGAGTTTCTGACTCTAATGAAGAAAGTTGGGAAATCGCCCATGGTGATGGACGTCTTAAATATTCAGGTACTTATCAAAACAAATTAGGCATTTTTCTAATGATGCATCATGTTTTAAGCTTTTTTTATGTTTTAGGGTGTCCAGAGGTCCCTTGAGCGCTTGGCTGACCTATTAGCCAAAATTCAGAAAGCTTTAGGAGAGTATCTAGAACGCGAGAGAGCTTCATTTCCTAGATTTTATTTCGTTGGAGATGAGGACTTACTTGAAATTATTGGAAACTCGAAGAATATCGCCAGGCTTCAAAAGCATTTTAAGAAGATGTTTGCTGGTATAGCTGCAGTTTTGGTCGATGAGAGTGCGACAGTTATCAATGGAATAGCCTCACCAGAGGGAGAAGAGGTATAAAACATTTCTAAAATCAAAGACTCACGAAATGTTAGGATAAAATGTTAAATTTGTGAAAATATTTTAACTTTTAGGTTCACTTTGACAGTCCAGTGTCGACCGTGGAGCATCCTAGAATAAATGAGTGGTTGTCTGAAATGGAAAAGCAAATGAGATTAACCCTAGCCAAGAACTTAGCCAAGGCTGTCCAGGTAATTAAAAACTTAAAATCGAAACAAAAGCTCATGTTTACTCAAAAGGTACTGAAATTTAGAACTCTAAGCCTTTCCGTGATGGCTCTATTGAATGTGACAAGTTCCTTGAATGGTGTGACGGATATCAAGTGCAAATTATTGTATTGTCAGCCCAAATCAGTTGGTCTGAGGATGTTGAGTTGGCGCTCTCATCGTCTAACATTTTAGAGAGCTTGAAAGGTGTCTTGAGGCGCACAGAAGAGATGCTTAAACTTTTAGCCGATTTGGTCTTGCAAGATCAGCCTCCATTGAGAAGAAAAAAACTGGAACATCTTATATATGAATATGTTCACAGACGTTCAGTTACCAGGTACATACCTAAGAAGTCTTTATTGCTTTAAAAAATCCGAAAAACGTTAAAATGAAAAAGCAAAAATATGTTCATGCTATTTTATTTTGAACTTTTAGACGTCTCATCAAGAATGACGTTCGGTCCAACAAAAACTTTGAATGGTTGTCACAAATGAGATTTTACTTCGATCCAAAACAACAAGTATATCTTACTTCATTTGACCCAAGTTGCACTCTATTAAATATTAAACTTTTTAGGATGTGCTTCAACAGCTTACCATTCACATTGCTAATGCACAATTTCATTACGGTTTTGAATACCTTGGAGTTCAGGAGCGTCTAGTTACAACCCCGCTTACGGATAGGTGTTACCTCACCATGACGCAAGCCCTTTCTGCCAGTCTTGGTGGATCTCCTTTCGGTCCGGCAGGAACTGGCAAAACTGAAACGGTCAAAGCCCTAGGAAATCAAGTAAGGTTTTTGTTCGTTGTTGAGGGTGACTTTGATTCCATTAAAACTTACTTTAAGCTTGGCCGCTTTGTACTGGTATTCAATTGCGATGAAACTTTTGACTTCCAAGCCATGGGCAGAATATTTGTTGGATTGTGTCAGGTATTTTAATTACCCTATTTATTAGGCGAACATATTCAAAAATAAAACAAAGCAATTTTTAGGTTGGAGCTTGGGGATGCTTTGACGAATTCAACCGTTTAGAAGAGCGGATGCTTTCAGCAGTTTCTCAACAAATTCAAACGATTCAAGAATGCCTGAAACTAAAAGGTCAGCCTCTACAACTTCCATCTTTAAAACTAATTTTTTTTACAAACGTAAAAATATTGTCCAGCATCAGACAGTGGCAAGAAAGAGCCCTTGACTGTGGAACTGATTGGAAAACAAGTTTCAGTGAATACAGACATGGCAATTTTTGTAACCATGAATCCTGGTTATGCTGGACGATCAAACCTTCCTGATAACCTAAAGAAACTCTTTAGAAGTTTGGCTATGACAACTCCTGGTAACGATTTTATCTTATGAATTGATTTGAATCAAAAATGTCAATTTTTAATTTGCAACCTTTTTTAAGACGAAACGCTTATTGGAGAGGTTATGCTGTTCTCACAAGGATTCCGTTCTGCAGAGAAATTGTCCAAAAAAATTGTTCCCCTATTTAAGCTTTGCCAAGAGCAGCTTTCAGCCCAGAGTCATTATGACTTTGGCCTGAGAGCACTAAAGTCAGTTTTGGTAAGTATTTGTTACTTGACCGTTGGTCCACACGCTTGATTTTCTGTCAATTCCTAGCTACTCACAAAAAGATCTTTTAGAAGACCTTTTATCGAAAGACATTGTTTAGGTCAGTGCTGGTAACGTCAAGCGTGACAGAATACAAAGGATCCGAGAAAGCATGCGTCAAAGAGGAGACACTATTATAGATGAAGGAGCAATTGCTGAAAATCTTCCTGAGCAAGAGATCCTGGTACAATCAGTTTGTGAAACTATGGTGCCCAAGCTTGTGGCTGAAGATATTCCTCTTTTATTTTCTCTCCTTTCTGACGTCTTCCCTGGCGTCTCTTACACACGGTAATAATATGTTTTCAGTTTTACTTTTCATCTGGTGTTTATCGCCTTTGACATTTTAATTATAAAAGATTCTTTTTACATCCATAGAGCTGAAATGGACGCCTTAAAAAAGCAGATACGACGAGTCTGCGATGAACAATATTTAGTGTGCACCGAAGATGATGACCAAGATATGTCTTCCAGCGTAGGCAGCCAGTCTGGATCATCTATTAGTAGTGATTGGTCAGACAAAATCCTCCAGCTTTACCAGGTAGGTTCATTGCTTGTTTTGATTTGTCAAGCTTTTCGAAAATGTTTGCTTTGATGGTCATCAGATAACGCAACTTAACCACGGCCTTATGATGGTGGGCCCATCAGGATCTGGAAAATCTACGGCTTGGAGAGTTCTTTTGAAAGCCCTGGAGCTTCATGAAGGCGTCGAGGGAGTGGCACATGTGATTGACCCCAAAGCGATGACGAAGGAAGCACTTTATGGAGTCTTAGTAATTATTTGGAAATTCTGTTTTCATGAACTGAACGTGTGATTCTGAATAAAAAATTTAGGATCCAAACACTCGGGAGTGGCGCGATGGGCTCTTTACCCACGTCCTTCGCCGCATTATCGACAATGTGAGAGGGGAGATAAACAAACGCCAATGGATTATATTTGATGGAGATGTCGACCCAGAATGGGTGGAAAATTTGGTATGGGTCCGAAAAAGCTCGTTTCAAAATCAGTTTTTAAATAGTATATTTTTTTCAGAACTCAGTCCTTGACAATAACAAGCTTTTAACGTTACCGAACGGTGAACGTCTGTCTCTCCCTCCCAATGTGAGAATTATGTTCGAGGTTCATGACCTGAAGTACGCAACCCCAGCCACGGTCTCCCGTTGTGGGATGGTATGGTTTTCAGAGGATGTTTTAAAAACTGGTGAGCTGCATATTCGTAAAAATGATATTATTTTTGCATTTTTTTATTTGGGTATAACTTTCAGAAATGATTTTTGACAATTTCATGATGAAACTACGTAAAATTCCATTGGAAGAGGGCGATGAAGACTTTCGTCAAGGTCAAAATAGTACCAACGAGGAAAATGTTCCTCAAGCTCTTAAGGTCCATAGCAAAACTTGATAAATCCAAGTTTCAAATTGTGTAAAAATAATAACAATCTTCAGATTCAGCGAGATATTGCAACAACTTTATCACCGTTCTTTGGTTCTGATGGCTTGGTGAAACGTTGTCTCGATCATGCTGCAGGACTAGAACACATTATGGACTTTACAAGACTACGAGCTCTTGGCTCCCTCTTTTCAATGATCAACCAGTCTGTCAGAAACGTCCAGCAATACAATCACTCTCACTCAGATTTTCCAATGTCTATAGATCAAGTAAAAATGGCTCTATTGAACAAAAACTAACTTTTTAACCCCCTTTTACCTAAACAACAGATTGAGAAATATGTTTCAAAAAGTCTGGTCCATGCCATATTGTGGAGCTTTACGGGTGATGCAAAAATGAAGGTTCGTGAAGAAATGAGTGACTTCATTCGGTCTGCAACAACCATCGCTCTCCCTCCAAACCCATCAGTGTCAATACTAGATTACGAGGTTTCACTATTTTATTGACAATTTAACCTTCTTGACCTTTCTTGACAATTAATTATGCATGCAGGTCGCTATCAGTGGTGAGTGGATTCCATGGTCAGCCAAAGTACCCCACATGGAAGTTGAGACTCACAAAGTCGCATCTCCAGATATTGTTGTTCCAACATTAGACACTGTCAGACATGAAGCTTTATTGTATACATGGCTAGCAGACCATAAACCCATGGGTAGACCACATTTTATTCTAATGTACAACTTTTGTAACTTTGCATCATTAACTTTTTGATTTAGTATTATGCGGTCCACCTGGATCTGGAAAGACCATGACTTTGTTCTCGGCGTTAAGAGCACTCCCTGATATGGAAGTTGTTGGTCTGAATTTTTCATCGGCCACCACTCCTGGTATTTTACGCTAGAAAATTGACATTATGTTGCCCAAATGCTGTTTTTTTCTGTATTTGTTCACAGAGCTGTTACTGAAAACGTTGGACCACTATTGTGAATACAGAAAGACTCCAAATGGTGTAGTTTTAACCCCTACCCAATTGGGCAAATGGCTTATCATGTTTTGCGATGAAATAAATTTGCCTGACATGGATAAGTACGGGACACAGGTAGAGACGTTTCTGTAGATTTTTAATGTACCCCCTCAAAAAAAGCTGTTTTTAGCGCGTCATATCATTTTTACGTCAACTTGTTGAGCACAATGGGTTTTATAGAGCAAGTGACCAGGCATGGGTGACACTTGAGAGAATTCAGGTATTCTAGTTTTTCTTTTAGCAGAAAATTCATACAGCACTTATATGAGCACATTGATTTCTTGTTCAGTTTGTTGGCGCATGCAACCCTCCAACAGATCCAGGTCGAAAGCCTTTGGCACACAGGTTTTTGCGTCATGTGCCGGTTATCTATGTTGACTACCCTGGTGAGCCATTGTTAACGTTTTTTTCTACAACATTTCATATGGATTAGATCAAAAATGAATTTCTGTTTCCTGTAGGTGAGACATCTCTGAAACAAATTTATGGCACTTTTTGCCGAGCTATGCTGAGACTCGTACCGAACTTAAAAGCATATGCTGATCCGCTAACGAATGCCATGGTGGAGTTTTATCTCAGGACTCAAGAGAAGTTCACTTTGGACATGCAGCCTCATTACATCTATTCGCCAAGAGAAATGACGAGGTCTAAATTTAAAAAGCTTTCCAAAAAGGTTTTGATTAAAACAAAGCAAACTTTGTCATAGATGGGTGCGAGGTATATGTGAAGCAATTAGGCCCCTGGAGTCCCTTTCTGTAGAAGGCCTAGTGCGTCTCTTTGTTCACGAAGCTCTCAGACTGTTTCACGATCGCTTAGTTGTCGAAGATGAACGAGCCTGGTAATGCGATTTTTTTCCTCTTTAAAACTAATCATTTCAAGCCCTCTTGTTTTTCAAGGACTAACGAAAATATCGACGAAATTGCAATTAGCCATTTTCCAAATATAAACCGAGATAACGCATTGCAAAGACCAATTCTCTACTCCAATTGGATGGACAAAAATTATATCCCTGTTGACAGAGAAGAGCTCAGACATTATGTCAAGGCACGGCTTAAAGTTTTTTACGAGGAAGAATTGGATGTCCCATTGGTATGGAACTACTACTTCAGATACTAGATTTTGCATTATGCCATAATATTTTTGTTTTTAGGTTTTGTTTAATGAAGTACTAGATCATGTTCTTCGCATAGATAGGATTTTCCGCCAGCCTCAGGGCCATTTGCTCCTCATTGGTATATCGGGTTCAGGAAAGACAACCTTGTCAAGGTTTGTTGCATGGATGAACGGATTGTCAGTTTTTCAGGTGACTTGTAGTCTAAAGTAGCATATTGACACGTTTTAAAACGAGTCGGGTCCAACATTAGTGAAAGATTGAGAAAAAAAGCGCCAAAACTTACCACATTGATTAAAAATATTATTTAAAACTTTTTAGATCAAAGTTCACAACAAATACACAGCAGAGGACTTTGACGAAGACCTTCGTCATGTTTTACGTAGGTCTGGTTGCAAAGATGAAAAGATTTGCTTCATATTAGATGAGTCTAACGTCATGGAATCCAGTTTCCTCGAGAGAATGAACACTCTTTTGGCAAATGGGGAGGTAAAAAAACCACTGCTATTATAAAAAGTCATGTTAAACACTCTTTCTTTTTTTAGGTCCCTGGTTTATTTGAAGGTGATGAGTTCACAACTTTGATGACTCAGTGTAAAGAGGGTGCCCAACGCGAGGGTCTCATGCTTGATACACCTGATGAACTCTATAAATGGTTCACCCATCAGGTAAAGGATAAGAAGCATTCTAGTTTGACTTTGCTTTTTTATACCCCAATTTTTGGTCAAATAGGTGATGAAAAATTTGCACGTTGTCTTCACTATGAATCCGTCTGCCGATGGGCTGAAAGACAGGGCTGCTACCTCACCAGCTCTGTTTAATCGTTGCGTTTTGAATTGGTTCGGAGATTGGTCAAATAGTGCACTTTTTCAAGGTATTTTTTTGCGATTTTTATATATCAAATGACTCTCCAATCTTGTCTTTTGTAAGGTCATTTTTTTGAGTTTCATTCGAAACAACGTTACTTTTTCAGTTGCAAAAGAATTCACTATCAAAATGGATCTGGATAAAGGGGATTGGTCCATACCTGACTTTCCAATTGCAATTCATCAGCTCGAAAATCCGGTTTCTCATAGAGAAGCAGTCACGAGTTCAATGGTATAAACTTCAACAAATAATTTCACTTGGATTCTGTAGTTACTATTATTGCTTTTCTAGGTTTATGTTCACCAAACTTTGCATGCTGCCAACCAGAGGTCACTGAAAAGAGGTGGTCGAGTAATGGCCATAACTCCGCGGCACTTTTTGGTAACAAAAATTCACTTCACAGAGGAATCATCAACTAATTTTTTTCATATTTAGGATTTTATCAATCACTTTGTCAAACTGTATACTGAAAAACGTTCTGCTCTCGAAGAGGAACAACTCCATCTCAACGTAGGATTGAATAAAATAGCAGAAACCGTGGGTCAGGTCGAGGAAATGCAGAAATCACTAGCAGTGAAGTCGGCAGAGTTGCAGGCTAAGAATGACGCTGCAAATGCAAAACTCAAACAGATGGTAATTTCATATTTGACTTCGTCGAGGTTTACGAGGTTGGAATTAATATATCATACTTTCAAGGTCAAAGATCAACAAGAAGCCGAAAAACAAAAAACCCATTCACAAGAAATTCAGAAACTTCTTGAAATTCAAAAGACAGAAATAGCTGCAAAGAAAACTGAAGTAATGGCAGACTTAGATCAGGTCGAGCCCGCAGTTATTGATGCTCAGCAAGCAGTGAAATCAATTAGAAAGCAGCACCTGGTACTTTCCATTGTTCAATTTTACACACTCCAAATTGTTTAGGGTAAAGCAGAGAGAAAAGTTAAAGGAAATTCATCATTTTCTAGGTTGAAGTAAGATCAATGGGAAATCCACCAGCTGTGGTGAAGCTAGCACTTGAGTCAATATGCTTGCTTTTGGGAGAAAATGCAACTGATTGGAAAGCTATTAGACAAGCAAGTTTTTATCAATAAGCTTTTGAACTATGGTTATTGATGAACCTGTAATTTGAAGGTTATCATGCGCGACAATTTCATCTCAACAATCGTGAACTTTGATACCGAGGATGTGACTGACGACGTGAGAGAAAAGATGAAAAAGTATCTCAGTAATCCCGATTACAACTTTGAAAAGGTAACCCTAATGGCCGCTCACACTAAATGACAAAAATTGAGCTCTATTAAACTTTCTTAAGGTCAATCGTGCATCCCTCGCCTGTGGTCCAATGGTAAAATGGGCTATTGCTCAATTGAACTATGCTGACATGTTAAAGCGTGTCGAGCCCCTAAGAATGGAGTTGAAGGCACTTGAGAATGCTGCTGGCGTAAAGCAGAAAGAGGCAGATGATATGGCTGCAACAATATCCAGGTTTCATCATATGAAGTTTTTGTTCGATATAGTCAAAGACTTTATCAAATGAAAATTTCACCACTTTTTAATAAAATGATGAAGCTTTCAAGCTTTCTTTTCTAGACTGGAGAAGTCCATTAACAGTTACAAAGAGGAATATGCCCAACTAATCTCTCAAGCAGAGGCCATAAAAACAGGATTAAAACATGTTCAGGTAAATTTGGTACCTCGAAAGTAAAAAGTGTTCGTATTTTGGGAGGAAGAAAAAAACCATCAATATTCGATTAAGCGAATTTAAGACTGACATTTTCAACGATAAAATTTAGGACAAAGTCGATCGGTCCATGGCATTACTTCGATCATTGGGAATAGAGAAAGATCGTTGGCAAGAAACCAGTGAAAGTTTTAAGTCTCAAATGTCAACTCTCATTGGAGATGTCTTCCTTTCGTCAGCATTCCTTGCCTATGCTGGCTATTTCGATCAGCAAAGCAGGTTAGATAATCTTAAAAACAATATCCTGTAACTTATCCTGAGATAGTCATTTCTTTAAATAGGCAAAATTTGTTTACTGCATGGAAGCATCATCTGGACATGGCCAACATTACCTACAGGTAAGTCATGAAGTTTAAAAAATAAAAATATTTAAAGAGAAAATCAATAGCGCGTTCGTTGCTGCGGCGTCGGAATGGATGCGGCGATGGAACGGAAACGGGAGGAGA
>Ga0194133_10005178_pt1 | contig 16787 bp, 17 predicted proteins | sample TA2KigOf40mmetaG_FD_155448 | JGI IMG/M metagenome (GOLD analysis project Ga0194133, IMG submission 155448) | Freshwater microbial communities from Lake Tanganyika, Tanzania - TA2015055 Kigoma Offshore 40m | ecosystem: Environmental > Aquatic > Freshwater > Lake | place: Tanzania: Lake... | reverse complement strand
ACTTAAAATTAGAGAAATTACAAAAAGTATTAATGGAGATGATGATTAATATAATTTTTTTTATAATATTTAATAAAATAATTATACAATTATATATATTTATATACAATCGTACTATTCAAAAATAAAAAAAAGTAGACTTTTCAAAATACGACCTCTGCAACCACCATATTACAAACTCCTGATCGACTGAATCAGAGTTGTGAGACATTGCAAGATTTCAAGTTGGCAGAAGTGTTCGTTGTAGTCTATATGAATAAATAAGTTCTTCAGACTATTTATTTTTTAAATTTTTTATTAAATATTTATTCTACAGGTTGGACAAGTTCTATTCTTATAAAGCCAGTCAGTTATACATTTATAATGAAATTCATGATTACAATGTAGTTTACTCCATTGTTCTCCGTTTTTTTTTTCATCTAAACATATAGGACATATTATATTATTAGTTTCTAAAACATTGTACATATTTAAGAAATTATTAAAAGATATATAAGTTTCTGCTTGTTGAGTTATGAATAATTGTTGAGGTTGAGGAGTAATATTAAATAAATTTGGACTAATCATATTAGCAATAATTTGGTAAAAAATAATAAGATAATTCAATATAATTATTGCAAAAACTACATACATTTTACCATTTATAAAAAATTTATCAAAATTAATAGCCATAAAAGTATAATAGCCTATTTTTGCTAAATCTAATATCCTATCTGCATATAATATTTTTACAGCGGGGACACTTTTAAATGACACGATTTTATAGTATATAAATACTTCACCGCCTTATTAATGTAAAATGTCCCAGTCATCACTGTAAAAATTTGGGTTCACCCATCAAGAATTAGCAATTATTAATTAAAGTTTTACATGGGGATGAATTTATTAATGGTTCTTCCTTTCTTGTGAAAAGCTCAGGACGTTTTCCTGTCTTTTTAATGTGTTCAACTATGTTTAACATATTTTGAACTGCATTTTTATCTCGGTTATGAATAATTGTGCATAATAAAGGGTTTAATTCTCCTTCTGGATTGGAAACTGTATGTTTCAATAAACCATTTACTAATACTTTCTTATTCTTTTTTTTATCTTTTGGCTTGTTTGATAATCTTGTTAAAAATTTGTCTAATTCCTGATTACAACAATTACACAGTTTAGAGGTTCTAAATTCATTAATCAGAAATACTTTATAACCAGCATTTTTAAATATTCTTCTGAACTTTTTACAAATACTTGGTTCTAAACCCTTCATATTATGACTTCCTTTATCGTGGTCTCCAAATACTATTATTACTTTATCAGATGTTCCAAATTTATTCCTAAATTTTTCTATCATTTTTGCCTCTGATTTTTGCATATTTATATATTTGTTTAATTTAAACTTTCTAAAAAATTCTTGTTGATAATGTTCGTATAATGTCTTATTAACTTTATTCTTTTCTAAAATATACTTTTTAAATTCTTCATAATTAACTGTTTTACTATTTAATATACTTAATCTTGATTCAATTTGTTTAATTGTTTGGTTATTAATTTTAGTTTCTGTATTAACTTTTTCTGTTATTTTCATATATTTTTTAGTTCTAGTTTCTAATCTTCTTTGATTTTGTGTATATCTAAATGTTTCCAATTCATTATTTTCATTTTTTGAACCGCAATATATTAAATCACCTCCATCATTTGGGTCAATAGTGACAATTTTCATTTTCTTTTGTTCTTCTGTTAATTCTGCTTTTTCTATATACTCACAATCTAATGTTCTTTATATTTTTTACCTTTTTGTTTTTTAACAGGATTACCTTTATCATCAACTCTTACAAATAATATACTTACAGAAATTCCATCTGTTTTTATCATATAGTTAAATTGATATTTATTTTTTTTAAATATTCTTTTTTTAGTTCTAAAAAAATAATTCCATAATAATTTTTGATTGTCATTTTGTTTATAATTATAATTATCAATATTATGGACGTTTCCTCCAATATCTCTATTTTTATACTTTTGACTATTTTTAATTTCTTCATTTTTATCTTCATTTTTATTTTTACCTTCATCAGTCTTTAATGATTTATCTAAAAAGTTATTAATCAACCCACAACTATCTAAACAAATTGATTTTTGAATAATATTAGTTCTTAATGGTATAACATTAAACAATCTAATTTGTTTTTTCATCTTTTCTTCATCATCTTCTTTTATACTTTCATTATGTTTTTTAATCTGATTATATACTTTTTCTAATTCTCCACATATATAAAACATTGATTTTAAATAATCTTGAGGATGTGCTTTTAAATCATAATAAATACTATCTTCTTCAAATTCTGTTTTTGTTTGATATATTAATTTTCTCTGTTCTAAAATCCATTTATGATATTTTTTATCTGATTCCAATTCATTAAAATTTGTTAAATCTTTTTTCACTTTATTAATTTCTTGTGTTAATTCTTTATGTTTTTCTTTTCTTATTTTTATATCTTTATTATCTTTTGTTATTTTATCTCTTTTCTCTTTAACTTCTAATGTTATATTTATGTATTTATTAAGGTGTTGAATAAAATGTTCTGATATATTAACATTAATATTTTTTTCAATATCTATTGCTTCATAAGCTAAAACATAATTTAATTTGTCATAATAAATAACTTCATCATTTATTGTTAATGGTTTATAGTATTCATTATAAAATTTAGTTAATTCTTTTAATTGTTTAGGCATAGTTTCGTTGGTATATCCACCACTTCCACATTTTCTAATAGTTAAAACCATAAAAATATAACCAATAAAATCTTCATTTATAATTGGAAAATCTTTTTTATTGTCATAAAGATGAATTAAATAAAGTTTAAGGAATTGATAAGTATGAATAACAATTTTATTAACCTTAACAACAATATCATTAATAATATTTATATGTGCTGGATAATTAATAACATTCATAATATTATCTTTATTGGTCTTCATATAGTCAAATTTGATAATATTATCTTCTTTTTTCTTTTCCTTAACTTTCGGTTTAGATTTTTTCATATTATACTTATATATTAGAAATTAATTTTTAAATATTTTTATATTTATAATAAAAATAAATTATTATTATATTTAAAATTATTTTGAAAAAATTTAATAAAAAAAATTAATCTATATTATAAGTTTTTTAATAGAATTTAAAAAATATTCTATATTTATATATAAAATAAATGGAAACCGATAATAACATAAAATTCAATTGTGAAAAATGTGGTTTTAAATGTAGATTTGAATCTCAATGGATAAAGCATATAGAAACAGAATTACATAAAACAGGAATAAAAAAAAAGCGTTCTGACATTAAAGAACCATATAAATGTAGTGATTGTTTATATGAAACAAAAAATATAGTAATGTTTAAACAACATAAATTAAATGAACACGGAACAAAAGAACAAAGAGAAAAAGAATTTAAATTTTATTGTAAATGTTGTGATTTTGGTTCATTTTCTAAAGATATTTATGAAAAACATACAGAATCAGAAAAACATAAAAAATATATTAATAAAATTTAATTAATCTGTTTCACTATCAAAATAATTATCATTAATCATATTTTTATTAAATATTTCGATACAACCATTAACACATTCACAAGACATTTTTTTGTTTAATACTTTAATAAAAGAACGCAATATATCATCTAATTCTTCATAACTCCATTTTTCATTTTTTAAATCTGAATTTAACACTGAAAGTAAAATATCATCATCAAATTTATAAGAATTAAAGTTAAATCTAAAACGTATTTGTTTATTATTTTGATTATTATCACCTCCTAATCCTCCTTCATTTCTTTGTAAATATGGTAAATTTTTATTTGATTCTAATTTACAATTATTTTTTATTTCTTCAACTAAATATTCATTATTAGTTGTTTCACTTTCTTTTTTAATCTTATTCCATTTTTTAATATATTTTTCAGTAGCATCAAAATCTAATTTAAAACGCAATTTATAAATATGTGTATCTAATATATTCATTATTTATAAAATATATATTATATTTTTTATGTATATTTATTATTTTTTTATAAATTAATAATATAAAATGGGTACTCATAAATCAACAGATTATAAATTAAGTGCAGTTAAATATTATCTTAAAAATAAAGATAATGGTATTAGTCTAAAAGATACTTGTGATATTTATGAATGTTCTAAATATAGTTTAGTAAGATGGGTTAATAGATATTTGAAAGAAAATACAGTAAAAAATAAAAGTAGAAAAGAAGGCTCTTATAAAATAACTAAAACACATGTAAATCATATATTATCATTAATTAAAACTAAACCAACAATAACATTAGATGATATTTTAGGTAATTTCCATAAAAAATTTAAAGATATAACTTTATCAAAAACACATTTATCAAATATTATAAGACAAAATAACTTAACATACAAAAAGATACAAGTTAAGCATATCCCAGATATTAGATATAATAAGCCAATTAATTATGATGAAGAATATAAGAAATTTTATGATAAAATAAAAAAATATAAAATGGATGATATTATAGCAATTGACGAAACTTCAATATCTATCGGCTTACACATTAAGAACGGATATGAATACATTGGAAAAAGATTAAATAAAATAACAACAGATAATAAAGTATTTGTTAAATATACATTAATAATGGCTATAACAACAAAAGGAGTTTTAGACTGGATTTTATATGAAAAAGGAGGTTCTGACCATATAAGATTGATTCAATTTATAAATCAAATACTTAAAAAAGATAAAGGTAAATTAATATTAATGGATAATGCAAGTTGTCATAGAAATGAATTGGTCAAAAAATTCATATTAGAAACAAAAAATGATTATGTATATATTTTTCCTTACAATCATAGTATGAATCCAATTGAACGTTATTTTAATCAATTAAAACATTATATAAAGAAAGATGAACCAATGAGTTATGATTTAATAAAAACTTCAATTAAAAATTCAATAAATAAAATATCAAAAGAATCATATGTTAATTACTTTAAATCATCATTAGAAAAAAATAAGAAAGATATAGAATTATCAAAATCAAGATATGTAAGAAAACCAAAGATTTATAAAAACTAAATTTTTATAAATCGTGTCATTTAAAAGTGTCCCCGCTGTAAAAAAATATATTAATATTGATATTTAATATATAATTATCCCTCTCCATTCTTTTAAAAAAATAAAAAGTAAATTTATAAATATATTATAAGTTGCTTTAAAGTAAACTTAGTGTGGAAAGGATTAAGACGTAAAAATATAATTATCTTTAATAAGTGTATTCATAATTTTATTATCTTGTTTATCAATAAATTCTAATCCATCTGATTTTGATTTTGAAAAAAATATAATTATATCTATATTTTCATTTATTTTGTTAATTTCATAATAATTTTCTTTATTTGTAACTACATTTACAATGTAAACCAATTTATAATTATTAGTATATTTTTTAAATTCTTCATTAAATATAATTATTTTTTCAAGTTCTTTGTTATAATCTAAATTATCAATATTTACATTGATTGCTAAAAAAAATTTAGTTTCTGTTGATTTTAGTAATTTATTAAATCTATCAACCGTTCTTTTATAATACTCATAATCTTGTTCATTTATAAGAGGATTTCTATGATTAAAAAAACTATTACAATATTTTTTATGTCCACATTTATTTATATCATCTAATTTAATATAATAATCCTTATCTAAAAATTCTTTAAAATTATTTTTTATACAATCTATTATGATATCAAAATTTGAAAATACCCAATCAAACGGATATGATTCCTTTTTTAATTTAATTTCTTTTAATAAATATGAAGAATGACATAAATTACCTAATGAACAAACATTTTTAAAAATCATTTATATTTATATATATAAATATAAATGATTTTTAAAAATAATACTCAAAATAATAAAATAGTCAAATAAATTTATTTATTATTTAATATATTTATCTATATTAAAAAAATTAGTATTTTAAAATTGTTCCTTTTATTCTATCAATAAACTCTACTTCAATCTTTCAACCTAACTTTTTAATTGTTTTTTTGTAAAGACAATACATTTTACTGCAATTCCAACATTAATCTTTTTATAAATGAAGAATCTTAAATCAATATGGAAAATGATGATTGGTTAAACAATGTCAAAATACTTAATTAAAAATGACAAATTTATTTTAAAAAGAAGTGATAAATATCATAATGAAAATTATGAAAATTATGAAAATATTTTAATTGAATATAAAATAAAGTTATTATTGAAAAAAAAATATAAATTTCTAATTTATAAAATACATGGTTTTACTATATGACTTCTTTCTAAATTAATTCTAATTCTGTTAGTGTCTATTAATTTACTTTTTATGTAAATGTACATTTTTATTTTTTTAGATGGATTTAAAATTTTAAAATTATATTTGAATAATTCGTATAATAAAACATTTTCACTCCTCCATACACATTGAACTTGTTGCACTTTTTAAAAATGTATCATTAATGGAAATTTAAATATAAAACTATCATGACTTTCTTGATAATTTTCAATTAATGTAATGTTAAATCATATATTCATGTCTTGTAATGCATAAAGATTGTAATTAACTATTTTTTTTAAAAATATCGATATCATAATCTCCTAAATATATATTTGAATTTGTAATCATACATAACTCATTATGTAAATTACAAATAGCATATCCAAATAAATCAGAATATAATGGTTTGCCTTTTCCATATTCTATTATTATAATTTTATCAGAATTTAATCTTTCTACATATTTTAATGCATCTTCATCGTCTACATATAAATATATTTTTTTATATTTTTTTATATTTTCATTACATAAATTATATTTTAAACACATTTTTAATTCATTATTTCTTTCTTCATCATATATTGCCTTAAATTAAGAAGTATAAAAAGAAGTTATAATATTTATCATACATAATATATATCAAGTATATATTAATTATTATTATAAAAATATTTTAAACATCTATATTAACTCTTTCATTCCTTCTATAAATTCTACCTCAATAGCCCATCCTAATTTTTTTAATTTTTGATTAGAAATATAATATCTCTTGTCATTAAAAGGTCTATCTTTAACATATTCTATACATTCATCATAATCTTCTATTCCCTTAATCATTTTTATTAAAATTTTAGCAACTTCTAAAATACTATATTCCATATCTTCATCACAACCAATATTATATATCTCTCCTAATTCTCCTTTTTCTAAAATCAATTCAAATGCTCTTGCAGTATCTTTAGCATGTAAAAATGCTCTTACACAACTTCCATCTCCTTGAATTGTTACTTTTTTATCTTCTTTTAAAAGTTTTATAAATCTTGGTATAACTTTTTCTGGATATTGGTTTGGTCCATAAACATTATTACCCCTTGTAATTATTATTGGCATCTTAAAACTATGGTAATAAGCTTGTGCAATTAGTTCAGCTCCTGCTTTAGTTGCAGCATATGGATTTGTTGGACATAGGACTGAATGTTCTGTTTTATGATGTTCCTCGTCTTCTAACATTGATTCACCATATACTTCATCTGTTGAAACATGAATAAATCTTTCAATCTTTCCATATTTTCTACAACACTCTAAAAGTGTATGCGTTCCTAAAATATTATCTTGAGTATATTGCAAAGAATTTTCAAAAGAATTATCAACATGAGATTGTGCTGCAAAATGAATTATATGAGTAATTTTGTTTTTATTTAATATATAATTTATTAAATTAGCATCACATATATTTCCAACAACCAGTTGGTAATTTTCTGATTTTCTAATTTCTTCATTGACGTTATTTTCATTTGCACAATAATACATTGCATCTACATTTGTAATGTTATACAAGTTTTTTTCAAAAATGTAGTTAATAAAGTTTGAACCTATAAATCCACATCCACCTGTAATTAATAAATTTTTCATTATATATTTTAATTGTACAAAATATATAATAATTTATAACGTATTTTTTTTCATTCCTTCCAAACATTTCCTTACAGCATCTTTAATATTCATAACTTGTGGATATAATTTTTCTAATCTACTTGTATCTAAATAATTATTACTTCTTCCTGCAGCTAATATCTCATTCTGTTCTTCTATCGTAAAATTCTTCCAGGTGAAGTTTTCATCAACTATTTCTTTATACATTTCTAAAATCTCATTATGTGAAATTAAACCTGGATTTGTTAAATTTATTGTTCCAGTTACTTTTGAATTTGCCATATCAATCATTAATGGTAATAGTTCAGGTAAAACAGTCATCGAATTAGAAACTGAACATATTTTTTCATAATTAATTATTTTTGTTATGAAATTCCTTGAATTATAATCGCTTGTTATTGGCATTCTTATTCTTACATTTAAAACTTTATCCTCAAATAAATGCATTAATTTATCTGTATAACCTTTAACTACTGAATAACTTGAACCAAAGAAATTTGGTGTATCTTCTTCGGTAAAACCATTATCGGGTATACCAAATGGATGAATTTCATCATATTCAAAAATACATCCTGTACCCATATACGTAAAATGTATATCAAGTTTAGAACAAATAATTGCCAACACTAAAGGCGAATATAAATTATCCCTTACATTTTCCCTAATTTTACCTTTTTGTTCCAAATAATCTATAGTTGTATATTCTTTATCACCTATTTTTCCATGTGTTCTTCCTATAAATGACATTACATGTGTAGGGTTTACTTTTATAATTTCTTCTTCTAATTCTTTATAGTCTTCTGCTCTTACATTTCCTTTAACAACTTCATGAATTGGTTTTAGTAATTCTACAACTTGATTACCTATCCAACCTTCTGCTCCATAAATTAAAACTTTCATTATAAATATCTATAAAATTATTTTTTTATATAAAAATGCATTTTATTTGTTATATTAAAATAACATTTTTATATATAATAACTTTTTTATGAATGATACTACTTTAACAATTGAATTTAGTAAAAATAATCCTTATCATATCTTAACTTTCAATAATATTACAAATGGTGTAATTAATATTTATGTAAAGTCATCAGGCTACATCGAAAAAGATTTTTTTACAGCAGATTATAGATTTTTAATAGATGCTGACAAATTAATTATAAAAGATATATTTTTTGTATCAATTATGAAACACAATGATAATAGTGAATCTGAAAAAATATTTGATATCGATGACTTTACCGAAAATTATTTTGAACACAAAATTTATAATTTTCTTAAAAATACTTTGGAAAAAAGTGTTCTTTCTATCGATAATAATAATTTGACGCTAAAAATTACCTTATTTAGTATTGAATATTATTTAATGCGTATGACCTATGATTTTGAAGATAATGTAAAAAATAATCTATTAACAAATTTAGATTATAATAACGCTAGTGAACAAGTTGAAGAAAAAGAAGAAAAAGAAGAAAAAACTAAATCAGAAGTACAAAAAAATTATTTAAATAATAATAGTATTAGTACTAGTGCTACTAATGAAAAATTATCTACTAAGAATTCATCTAGTAAAAATTCATCTATTAAGAATTCAACTGATGATAATTTGTCTAATGAAGATAATATAACTGAATCAAGCGAAACAAGTGATTCAAGTGATTTAGAAAGTAGCGAACATATAAAAACAGAACCAGAAATTCTAAAATTATTAATGTGGGGAAGTATAATTTCTTTTACATCACATTTATTTCAAGAAAAAGTAAATGTTAAAACAAAAAAATAATTAAATAATGGAATAGTGTAATTCACTACATTACAGAACTCATTAATTTTTCTACTACTAAATAAGGGTCTAAGTTAGCAGCAGGTCGTCTATCTTCTAAATACCCACAACCTTCCTTACTTACATTTAAAGGTATTCTTATACTACAACCACGATTAGATATTCCCCATGAAAAATCATTTATAGAACTTGTTTCATGAAATCCTGTTAATCGTTCATCGTTAAATCTTCCATAAACTTGCATGTGTTCTCTATGTGTTTTTTCTAGTTTATTACAAACTCTAACAATTTCATTTATTCCTCCTTCTTCACGCATTTTTTTTGTGGAAAAATTAGTATGACCCCCTGAACCATTCCAATCTCCTTTATATGGTTTTGGATGGAAAGATGCTACACATTCGTAATCTTCACAAACTCTTTGTAAAATGTATCTTGAAACCCATAATTGGTCGGCTACTTCCAATGGACCAAGAGGACCAATTTGATATTCCCATTGCGAAGCCATTACTTCACCATTAGTTCCACATATTTTTAATCCCGCTTTTAAACAATATTCTAAATGTTTTAAAGAAACTTCTCTACCAAAAACTCGGTCTCCACCAGTTCCACAATAATAAGGACCTTGATTCCCACAACCTGGGTTGTTATGTTCTTTCCATTTATAAGGTAGTCCATTTCTACCAAATAAAATATATTCTTGTTCAATTCCAAATAAACACTCTTGATCAAGACATTTATATGCAGTGTTACCACATTTGGCTCTATTATTTGTTTCATGAATTAATCCATCTTTATTATAACATTCACACATTACTAAATAGGATTCACACCAAGTTATAAATGGATTATTATACATACTTATAGCTCTCAACAATACATCTGAATCACGTCCTTCTGCTTGACCAGTTGATGAACCATCAAAATTCCATTCAGGAAAATCAGTTATAACTATAGTATGGTTTTCTTTAAATTCCATAACTTTTAATTTGCTTCTGGTATTATCATAGGCATCAATCCAAATGTATTCAACACAAACTTTTTTCATTTTTATATATTATTTTATTATTTAAATTTTATGTAAATTTATTTTACTATAGAATATGGAAAAAAGTTCGGAAGAAAACATAGAAAATAAAATAAGTGAATTTTGGCAAAAAGATATTTGGAAATGTAATACTAAACATATCCATAATGAAAAAATTAAAAATACATTAATACAAATACAAAAATTAACTGCATCTTTAAAACCAAATAAAGTTTTTTATTTATTAAATGATAATGACTTTATTATAAAAACTAATCCTAAAATTGAAAGTCAAATTGATAAATTAAAAAAAGAAAATATAACATATATTAAAACTCATGCTGATTGTATTCCTGAATATCACAACTTAATTATAGAACTTAAAAAAAATAATTTGTTTTTCCAACCAGAGCAATAGTTTTATATATCACTAAATTATTTATGAATGATGAAAATAATATTAGACAAAATATTATTTTAAATAATTTTGATGACATTTTTGAAATAAATTTAATTGAAGATACAAACAATAATCTTGAAATTAAAGAAACAATATTAGACGAAAAGGAAAATAATGTTATAAATAAAGAAGAATTGTTGAAAGAAAAATCATATTATAAATTGTTATTGAGTGATTTTAAAAAGTTTTTAAAAAAAATTAATTTTCAAATTTGTGATACTGACACAAGTACTATTAATAAAAAATCAACTAATAAATCAGTAATTTACAATATTGTTGAATTACACAATAACTTATATAAAAATATTAAAAATATTAAAAAAGATTTATTTTATGTTAACAATAATTATAATTCAGAATTATTGATTTTAGATGGAGAAAATATACTTAAAACACATAAATATCAACAATTAATTAAATTACATTTAGATAATGAAATATTTGAAAAATATTTTTATAGTTGGTATTATGGTGGAGAAAATGGATTAATACAACCACTAAGTTCTTTAAATATTTCCATAAATGATAAAATATTTCTTCTAAATATATTTGTAACAAATTATTTGCCTGAATATAATTCAATAATTATAATTTCTGGTAAAACTTCTGACCAAAATTCTAACAAAAATACCTATATTAATTTAAAAAAAACTTTAATTATACCAATTATTTATACAAAGGAAGATATTAGAGAACAAGATGACCATTTATTATTATATCTTTATTTTCATTTCAACAAATTAAAAAATTGTAAAATTATTTCTGCTGATAAATTTAAGTGGTTTAATAACTCTGATAATTATTTAAAAAACTTTAAACTTGAATACGATTTTAATAATTATAATATAAATTTAACTATATCAGATGCATATACAAATGATTTAATTATTTTAAAAAATTGTAAATATAAATTAGGATATTATTATTTTCCTTTTATTAAAAATTTAGATTTTATTAGGGATATAAAAATTAATCAACAAGAAATTTTTGAAAATAAAGAAAATTTTATCGATATACTCTTCAGTTTTATTAATGAAGAAAAATATAGTAATGTCTTAGTACATTTAATTTTTATTTTTATTAATTTAATTGAATTAAATGTTAATTATAATATTAATCATAATCATATTAATAATTTTAGCGATTTATTAGCTATTTTTATATCAAAATTAATAAAAAATATAAAGACCAACATTAATGAAATAAGTGAAGTTATAGAAAAAATTAATTTAATTAGCAAAAAAGCCATTGATAAAATAGAAAAACAAAAATCAAATTTCTTATATACAATACTTTTTGAAAAATCTAATGACCGTTCAAATATATCCAGTCTGACAATTGATAATTATTTACATTATACTTCTAGTAGTGATGACAATATTAAAATAAAGGAAACTATTGAATATCTACAACTCAAAAAAAATATAGAAAAGTACTTTTTTCTAACAGAATTTTATTTAATATTAAAGTCAATTACTTTTCTTGTTAATTCTCAAAAAACAATTATTAAAATATCAAAATTCTTTTGTTATTTAGTAAAAATATATGATGGTATAGAAGAAAATATTTATAAAATAAGAAAAATATCAAATGATACTAATTGTTTAAATAAACTTTTTTTAAATATTTTATCTCATCATATATTTATTAAAAAAAATGGATTTTGCAAAAAAGATTTTTAATAAAAAATATTTTACTTTCGTAAAACTTTTATAAAGAATTTATATTTATAGTTAATTTATTATAGTAGTTTTCAGGGGAAATACCAAAAATATTATTTTCAATTATTTCTATTAATATATTTTTTAATTCGGTTTTTTCAGTATTATCATGTATTAAAAAAGAAGACATTTTATCATTTTCTACAAAATTTTTACCATCAGAACATTTACATATTTTTTTTTCCAAGTAATGAGAACAAAAAAATATGTTAAAAGGCCGTATTATATCAAAATCTAATAAATGTAAAATATCCATCAAATTTTGATTAATAATTCCTACAATAATCATATCATTATTAATATTAAATGCACTTAAAATTTGATTATATGGCGGATGTTTTTGATTATGAATACCTGACACAATTAATGTAATTGCACTCATGATTATTTTTAAATCTGCTTCATTTAATTTTAGTGTTTTATCATTTAATCTTTTTACTAATTTAATTAATAATCTATCCATTACATCTATTACCAAAGGACAAATATATAAAAAATGGAAAAAATCACAAACATCTATTATATCATAATAATATTTTTTTCTAATTTCGTAAAAAGATTCAAAGCTATCTTCTTTTTCTAATTTTATATAATCATAATCAAATTTAATTTTAAAATTATATTCAAACTTATCATCAAAAAATTTTTCATAAACTTCCTCTAAACTAGATATCCTTTCATTAGTTTCAACCATTAACATTTTTTCTATAATTTCTATTTTTTTAATCAAACTTTCGCTTAAGTGTGCTTTAATTAAAGGATTATTTTTTGCTAATTCGGAAATATTAATATATTTAATACTTTTGTAATAATTCAACATATTTATTTCAATTACTTTAGAACTCATACCACTTTTATCTAATTTTTGATATAACTTTAATGCTGGATTATATCCTAAAATAATCTCAGAAAATATTAAACCTAAACTCCATATATCCGATTTAAAACCACTATTTATAAAGGCTTGTTTTATGTCGCTATATTCATAATATAATTCTTCTGGACACCTTGATGAAATTGTACATGATAAATGATAAATATCAAGATTTGCCATTTTAATAGCTCCAAAATCAGTCAAACATAAATTATCAACATTATTTATTAAAATATTTGCTGATTTCAAATCTCCGTGTATAAAACCATTTTGATGAAGGAATAATAAACTTTTTATTAATTTTTTGGCAATTGTATCAAAATTATTTAAAGCATAAATATGATATTTTTCTATAAATTTAGATAAATTTAACTGATAAAATGGCAACTTACTAAATAATAAATATTTATCAACTCTGTCAATCAATAAATTTCTATATTTATATTCTGCTTCTTTATTTGTAAAAATAAAATTCTTTTCTAATTTTGCCAAATTATAATGTTTAGTATCAATAGATTGCATAAAAATATTTTCATTAATCAATGATTTATAACTATCAATATCATAAATTATTAATTCTTTCATATCTATCATAATGCTTAATTCTTCTTCTTTTTTAATACTTTTTTTTATTATTAATAATTTATTAAAAAATAATATTTCATTAATATTAGAAACTGCTAAAGAACCATTTTCATTTATAATTGTAACCTTATAAATATTTAGTTGCGAATCCTTAAAAATATTTCCAAATGAACCCTTTGAATGACTATCTAATACTATCCTGTTAGTCATGATTCCAACTATACTAAAATTATATAACATTAAAATTTTATAATTATACTTATATAAAAAAATTATTTACAACTCTTGCATAATAATCTGCTAATATATTTATTTTCAATTTCAATAGTCTCAAAATCATCGGTAAGATGAATACACTCAAAATTTTTATGAAAACATTTACCTTTTTTACCAAGATAAACTCTCAATTTGTCATTTTCTTCATTATTATATTCATGATTATATTCATTATTTTCTTCTTGTTCTTCTATTACTGGTTGTTAATCATCTGTTTGATTTTCCTTTTCTAAATATATTTTATTGGTAGGTAAGCAATAACCAATATCAATTTTCATTTCTTCAATTTCATTAAACATTTCATCAAAACTCATTTTTATTTTACAAAGGATTAATAGAATAGCAAATGTATTTAAAATTATTATATTCTTATAGTAATAAATAATGATTGCTTCCACAAATTGTCCAAAAAAACTAAGAATTTGATATATTGTTTCTTTATTTTCTTTATTTAATGTATAATTCAAACTTTCATCAAAAGTGTCATAGTAATAGAAATCCATTATTAAGTAATTTTATATATATAACTTAATATATATATCCTAAATAAATCAATTTTTTTAGTATGTTAAACTTATGAATTTTTAATATATAGTAGAATTTTTTAATATTTTTAATTTATAACTATACATTAAAAATATTAAAAAAATTATATGTATCATACAAAACTTAAATGTTCAACAATATTTTTATAATAATTATTAAGAATTGATAATTGTAATAAAAAGTTATTTGTTTTATAAAAATGTATTTATTGTTTAAATGATAACAATAATAATTAAATTATTTAAAAACATTTATGAATTATGAATTTTTTCTTAATCATTTTAATTAAAAAATAAATTTATAAAAATCATTCATAAATAATTTCACAACCAAATGGTATTTTTGATTTTATTATATTTTCATTTCTTTCATTTATATGTATTTCTTCCTTTATTTTTAAAAATATTATTTTTTTAATGTCTATTGGTAAATTTGTCATTGGAATTTTCAAATATTTAATTTTTAATTCTGTAATTTGATGTTCTAAAATTATCTGATTATCTTTATAATTATCAAAAGTAATAGATTTTAATAATTTTGGAAACAATGTACTATTTATACTTTGATTAAAACCACATCCAAAAGTAATAGAACGTAATGAATTTGGAAAAACTACTTTATCTATATTTTGATTAAATTTATATCCAAAAGTAACAGATTGTAATGAATTTGGAAATATTACTTTATCCATATTTTGATTAAAATAATAACCAAAAGTAATACATCGTAATGAATTTGGAAATACAACTTTATCTATATTTTGATTAAAACGATTTCTAAAAGTTATAGATTGTAATGAATTTGGAAATACTACTTTATCTATATTTTGATTAAACTTATCACCAAAAGTTATAGATTGTAATGAATTTGGAAATACAACTTTATCTATATTTTGATTAAAATTAAGTCCAAAACTTATGGATTTTAATGAATTTGGGAATACAACTTTATCTATATTTTGATTAAAACAATTTCTAAAAGTTATAGATTGTAATGAATTTGGAAATACAACTTTATCTATATTTTGATTAAATGACCATCCAAAAGTTATGAATTGTAATGATTTTGGAAATACAACTTTATCTATATTTTGATTAAAACGATATCCAAAAGTTATGTATTGTAATGAATTTGGAAATACAACTTTATCTATATTTAGATAAAGCGTATTAAACGTTATGGATTGTAATGAATTTGGAAATACCACTTTATCTATATTTTGATTAAAATAAGCTCCAAAAGTAATAGATTGTAATGATTTTGGAAATACTACTTTATCTATATTTTGATTAAACCCGTTACCAAAAGTTATAGATTGTAATGAATTTGGAAATACAACTTTATCTATATTTTGATTAAAACGATATCCAAAAGTTATGTATTGTAATGAATTTGGAAATACTATTTTATCTATATTTTGATTAAAGCAATATCCAAAAGTAATAGATTGTAATAAATTTGGAAATATTACTTTATCTATATTTTGATTAAAAAACTTTCCAAAAGT
>Ga0194133_10005176_pt1 | contig 16789 bp, 18 predicted proteins | sample TA2KigOf40mmetaG_FD_155448 | JGI IMG/M metagenome (GOLD analysis project Ga0194133, IMG submission 155448) | Freshwater microbial communities from Lake Tanganyika, Tanzania - TA2015055 Kigoma Offshore 40m | ecosystem: Environmental > Aquatic > Freshwater > Lake | place: Tanzania: Lake... | reverse complement strand
GCGAGAGCTTGCGCAGCACGCCGCCGACCGGGGTCAGGCGACTGGCGGGATCGGCCAGCTTGTCAGTCGCCACCTGCGGCGTGCCCACCTTCATGGTCCGGAACTTGGGCATCTGGAAGATGCGCCCGTGGCGGCCGACCCGGGGGGACCAGTAGAGGATGGGGCCGAGGGAGGTGGCGCGAACGAGCGCTGCAACAACGAGTGCTGGCGCCACCAGCACGATCGAACCGATCGTGCCTACTGAAAGATCAACAATGCGTTTTACGCAACTGGGCATGGCGAGGAATGACCGGATTCCGGAGTGATGTATGGGTGCCAAGAATGCGTAGAGATGGTATGAAGCAATTGCCCATGTCCACCGTCCATGTCTTTGGAGCATCCTCTGCGCTTGGCGGATCTATCGTGGAGCAAGCGCTGCGAGATGGCCACCTTGTCCGTGCGTATTCGCGGGCGCGTCGATTTGACGCTCGGCCGGGGGTTTCTTGGTGCGTGTTGGATCTTGATGGTCCGCCTGATCTTGACAGCGTCAGCCTTGAGCCGGAGGATCGTGTGATCTGCGTTGCGCCGATCGTGAAGCTTGCTTCGGCCTTGAAGTCTGCAAGCCACTTCAACCCGACCCGTATCGTCGCGATCAGCAGTGCCAGTGCGCTGACGAAGCATGAATCGAAGTGGCCGCTCGACCGGGCCTTGTCCGAACGTCTTCACGAAGCGGAGTCAGTCATTGCGGATCGCTTCGGGACTCGTTCGAGCATCCTTCGGCCCACGATGATTTACGGATCTGGACGTGATCGAAACGTTGCTCGATTGGCGGGTCTCATCCGTCGGTGGAGGGTGGTGCCACTCCTTGGCCATCGCGCCGGCTTACGTGCACCGGTCCACATCGACGATTTGGCCAAGGTGACACTTCTTGTGGCGAGTACGAACCATTGCTGCGGCAAGGTTGTGCATGTGCCCGGCGGTGAGGTCCTGAACTATCGAGAGATGGTGCATCGGATTGCTCATGCATGCGGTGCACCAGTGTGGACGCCACAGGTCCGCATCCCTGCAGCGCTGGTGTTGGGTCTGGCGAACTTCCTCCCCGTTGGGCTTTCCAAGCTTGCAGCGGCAGCCCACAGGATGGAAGAAGATTTGGTCGTTCCAGATGATGTGGCGACGCTTGGAATCGCGCGGCGGGGCTTTCATCCTGACATGCGGTGCCTAGGTCTGGACAACTTGCGCGAGGAGCACGCATGAACGCTCCGGTTGCGGTGCTGATGGCACACTACTCGGGTTACCTCCTGCAGTTCAGGGGTGCGTTGATTCGCGAATTGGTCCATCGCGGCTACCGAACCGTAGTCGCTGTCCCTAGTCCATCGGACCGAGTACGGGCTGGGGTGGCGGCACTCGGAGCGGAGTGCCGGGAGATCGAGTTGTCGAGAACTGGACTCAATCCAATCTCCGATTTCGCCTATGCCAGGCGTGTCCGGCGGCTCATGCGCGAGTTGCGGCCAGAGTTTGTGATCGCAACGGGCATCAAGCCGATTTTGTACGGAATCCCAGAGGCGTCAGGAGTCGGATCTCGCTTACGTGTCGCGTTGTTCGCGGGACTTGGTTCGATGTTGCGACCGGAGTCGAACTTGCACCGCTTGCTCTCGATGGCGATCCGGCCGTTGTTGCAGCGTGCCATCCGGTGCTCGACTCACGTTGTGACTCAGAATCAGGATGACACACGCGCGCTTCAGGCAAGCTTTGGCTCAGTGTTGCATCGTCCTCCAGTCACGACGGAAGGTTCAGGTGTCGATCTGGCGCACTATGAGAGTGCGCAGCTGACGGGACGAAAGCAAGTGCTCATGATCGCTCGGATTGTCCCAGAGAAAGGCGTTGCCGAGTACCTGGAAGCGGCCCGATCCATTCGGTCGACGGATCCATCGATCGAGTTTCTTCTCGCAGGCTTCTTTGAGTCAAGTACACGGGGGTTCTCTCGTGCTTGGCTTGATGGGCAGTGCCGGGCATCGGGAGTTCGCTATATAGGTCATGTTGATGATGTGCGGCCGGTTCTTGCTGAGTCGACCGTACTGGTGCTCCCGTCCTATGCGGAGGGTCGGCCGAGGTCGATCCAAGAAGCGCTCGCCATGGGGCGGCCCGTCGTTACGACGGATGCACCAGGCTGCCGCGACGCCATCGTCGACGGAGTCCATGGGCGTATTGTCCCGGTGCGGAATGCTCATGCGCTGGCAGATGCCATTGTGGATGTCTTGGGTCGCGCCAGCGACCCGCAGATTCTCAGCTTGTGTCGGCAGTATGCCGAGCAGCGCTACTGCGCAATGAGCATCGCGCGTGACCTCCTCATCACGATTGATGACTGCACCTGAAACGGCGGCTAGCCGATTTTGTAGGCGTCCTTCGAGTAAGCATCCCAGAAGGGATGTATCTGTGCATTACCTTGATCGCTGAGTTTGCGTCTACGACGGGCTTGCGGGTCGATGCCTAAGTTTCAAGTGGACACAAGGGGCGTGACTCGTATCAATCTGATCATCAGCGATACTCCGGAGGTGACCCGAGCCAAACAATAGGGCGTCCCAACACGCCCTACTCAGAGCACGTGGACCGATCTTGCTGCGTGAGTCAAGATTGCATCGAGCACTTTCGTAGGAGCAACAACGCTTCATCGCCATCGGGCCGAATGACACCCGTAGACACCGACCTCATACAGAAGAGCACAGACACAGGTTGCCCTCGCGCAAGTCGTTTGAGCAAACGGAGATTTGGAATCGCAGTAGTATGTTTCCCTCGTGCACTCCGCTCGATCGGCAGGGTGACCAAGATGAGGCCACCCGGGGCACACACTCGAATCAACTCCGAAAGTGCCTTCGCCGGATTCATGGTGTGTTCTAGAGTGTGGCGGCAGAATACAACGTCAAAGTGACCATTCGGTAGTTCAAGATTCTGGATGTCACCCTTGATGACCTTTCGACCGTGCGAGCGGGCGTGGTCGACCAGCGCGCCAACCAATTCGACGCCAGTGGCGAGCGGAAATCCCAACTGCTCAAGCATGGTGACGGTTCACCCATCGCGCGCGCCGGCATCGAGCACCGTCACCTGTTCTCGGGGAATCGCGCGATCATGTGCCAATCGATCTATCCACGGCACGAGCCAAACCAATGTCGAGACGATCTTCAATCGTGGATGGACATACTCGAGCGTTCCCGATCTGAACTGCAGCGCCTCATACTGGTCTATGGGCATCTGAATCGTGTCGATGCGGTTTTTAGCGCTAGGAGGATTCGCCGAGCCTGTGAGTGAATCAATCTAATCATGTAGATGGAAGGTGGGTATCTAGGCTAAAGGCTGGAGCTAGAGTCTTCATACGCGGCCATTAACCATATCCTCAAGAGCAATATGGCATGGCCAAACCCTCAGGTTCGCATCTTAGAGGGAGTCGTCGAAAAGTATGTCGATGACCCTGTCTGTACTGCCCGAAAGTACACCGAGGTGCACCGGGTCGGAGCGATGTACGGCTTCCTTGCGCCACGGGTTCTCGATGTCCGGTCTAACTGGCTCGTACTTGAACGAATCCACGGGCTAGTTTCGATTCGTGACCTCTATCTGTCGGCTCACTCGGCTTTGGTTGACCATGCCGTGCGTCGGGCAGGAGAGGTGCTTGCGCTACTGCACAGAGAATTGCCAACGGCGAATACTCTTCACTGGAAGGCTCGGCCGGATTTCGAAAGCGCGTTCAGACGGTTTGGCGCTCCACTGCCTGCGACGACCGTGGAGCCCAGTGCCGTACTTCACGGTGACTACAGTTTTGCAAATGTATTCATTACAGTGGATGCTCCTCAGCAGGTCGTCGTTATTGATCCGTGTGCAAATGGCGGATCGACATTTTACGATTGGACGAAGGGCCCCATCTATGTGGATATTGGAAAGATGCTCGCGTGCTTAGAGGGGCAGGTTTCAATCCCAAACCAGCTGAAACGCCCTTCTGTAGATCGAGTCAATCGGCTACAGCGTCAATTCATCGATTCATATCAGAGTGTGGGATCCGAGATTGATTTGGGAATGGCGCACTCCTTTGCGTATGCGGCCTCGGACGCGCAGTATCGCCGACGATACGGACGGGCTAGCATTATTCACCAGACGATTTTGTACAACCGTTTCCGTGGCAATTTCCCACTGCATCGGAAGCTCGATGTTCTCGGGAAGCTGACATCAAGTGGCTAAGCGTCTCTGAGCGGGTCATTGCGAGAAGCTGCGCCACGATGACGGTCCAAAGTGCTTCGGGGACGAAGGGACCGATTGGCTCAGCTGCACTTTGGCCGCGCAAGTCCTCGTGGGCCATGGGGCGACCGGGGCGTGGCGCATCAAACCTGAAGCCCCGTCCAAAGTGTCCGGATGAGATCTGCGCTGACCGTCGAGGCAGTCGGGGTTCCTGGCGTTGCCTCTGCGGCATGACACACTGCGGTGCACTACTGCCGAAATGGTCGCGACCAGTCCGACTCAGTGTCGCTGCGAACGCATGCAACAGTTATGCTGGGCTTGAATGTGCCATTCGGCGGTAGTGTGGCTCTGCAGCATTACCATGAAGCAGAAGCCCGAACCTGAATATGTCTGATCGAACTCCGTACCGTTTGAGTCACTCCGCGTCTGGGTATGGGCTGCGCTACGACGCGAACTATGCCGTGGGGTACTACGCTGCGCTGCATCGTGCGATTGAAGCACCCGTGCTTGAGCGGATCTTCCGAGAACTGAGTCAATCCCACAGATCGCTGTTGGACTTTGCGTGCGGTACCGGTCGTATCACGATGATCGCTAGTGCCTATTTTGATCGCGTCGTGGGGGTAGATGTCTCGGAAGCAATGCTGGAACAGGCGCGAATGCAGAGTGGTGTTACCTTTCTTCGTCAAGATCTCACCAACGAGGCACTGGACGAACACTTCGGGGTGATCACGGCCTTCCGGTTCTTTCTCAACGCTGAGGAGGAGTTACGTCTGGAGGCACTGCGCACAATCCGTGCTCATCTTGCTGCCGATGGTCGCCTCGTCTGCAACATCCATATGAACAGATACTCATTCACGGGGCTGATCTACGAGCTCTATGCGCGACTGTTTGGCACGGTAAAGCACAAGACCCTATCGCGCGATCAGTTTGAACAGACGCTTACAGCGGCGGGATTTGAGATCGAAGAGGTCATTTGGTACGGCCTGCTACCGCGACCCGGTCGGTTGTTCTCGAGACTTCTCAACCGCTGTGTAGGACCCATCGAGCGAACACTGGCTACCCTCGGATTGAATGGCAGGTTTTGCCAATGCTTCATCGTGGTGGCACGACCATCGGAGACAACCCGGTGAGAGGTCCACCGCCCACTCCTTCACGAGCGATCCGCATTACTGCCGTTCCCCGTGCATGCGCTGAGAACGCAGGTCTGCAAGCAATGGAGTTGGCCAAGCATTACGGTGATGAAGTGTGGGCACTGCCCGCGCCTGGTGCCTACACGGGACACTACGCTCGAGTTCGGCTGTTCCCCCTTGACCACGAGTCAATCAAGCGCGTGGTCCCTATTCGCGCGATACGACTCGCATTCTTTCTCTGGTTGTTTCTGGTGTTGCCCTTCGAGGGCCGCGGTGTTTTCTTTGTGCATAGTTTCTTGTTTGGTATCCCGCTGTGGCTGATGCGGAAGCCGTTCTGGCTGATCTTCCATGGGACCGACAGGCGGTTCCTGTCGTACAGCTGGGCACGGCGGGTGACTCGCGCTGCAGTTGCCGCGTATGGCGTGGGTTTTTCGTGTTCGACGCCCACGGTGAAGGTGGACGAGATCCCCAACATCTATCTTCCGGCACCGCCAACGACTAGCTCAAAGCTGACCCACGATGTTCTGTTCGTACTGCGTAACGCGCCCGTAAAGAACCCCACCTACCCGATTGCGCTCGCAGAGGCGGTTCCTGCGACGACTCAGCTTCGGATTGCAGTGGTCGGTGTATCTGTGGAGGAATTATCCCTGTTAGACCGGAGTCGGCTCCGTCGGCTCAACGATCGGGGGTTGACCGTTCAGTACATGGGTCGGCAACCCTTCAACGAGGTCATTCGGATGATGGGTAGCAGCAATGTCTTGATGATCCCAAGCCACGCTGAAGGTGTCCCTAAGGCCGTGTTGGAGGGACTCTCACAAGGCATGCGTGTGCTCGTCAATGCGAAACTCGTCTTGCCTTCGATGATTGCTGCTCGCGTCACTGCAGTCAATCTCGAGGACTGGAGTCGAATCACGGAGTTTATTGAGCGATCGCATGTCTTACCTCGCAGTACCGAGGATCGTGCATTTGCACTCGACTACTTAGATCACAGCAGGCATGCGCTGTTCAGCCTCTATGACCGAATCTATGCTGCTCACGGTGGCGCAGGGGTTGACGCCAGCGAGAATTGTCGAGCGCAATGATGCTGGGAAATGTTGCTAAGGCATCTGCCTTCGTCGGTTCGGCCACCGCCTTCACGCTGTTGTGCTCATGGGTGGCATTCGGGTTCAACGCGCGGGCTCTGGGCATAGATGACTTGGGGCAGTTGGCGTTGGTACAGGCAGCTGTCTCCTTTGTCGGCGGATTGACGACCTTTGACAACTGGCAACCGATCGTACGGTTTGGGATTCGGTCTTCCCACCGACTTGGTTTGGTTCTTGGGTGTGGTCTTGCTTTGGATGTCTTAGCATCTGTTTTAGCCGCGTTCATCGCTGGTGTGTCGATCCTGTGCCTCTCGATATCACTGGGTTTCGATTGGATTTTTGGATGGGCTCTTGTACCGTATTGGTTGAGTTTGCTCACGGGACTCTCTGGTACGCCAAAGGGTTACTTCCGATTGACAGGTCGATTTGATCTCCTGGCTTACAGTCAGGTCTTCAATAGTGTCCTGCAGTTGGGTGCCGCGATGCTGCTCTGGTATTACCAGGCATCCTTTGAGATGTATCTGGTTGTACTTGGTTCAACGAACTTCCTTGCGAGTCTCCCTGTGTTTCTCGCGATGCTCATTGTCCTACGCCAGAAAAGTGTCCGGATTGCAAACCCGTTGCGAGAGCATTCGACTCGTCGGTTCCTCAGAATCTTCATAGGAGTGGCAGCAGGCAACAGCGTGCTCTCGACGCTGACAACGTCTCGCTATCAGTTGGTGCTCTTTGTGATGTCGGGAGTCTCTGGCACCACAGCCGTAGGACTCTTTGCAGCTGCATCTCGATGTGCCGGTGTGTTGGCCCGCTGCATTGTGCCCGTCAGCCAGGTATTTTTTCCGGAGATTCTGCACTTTGTCAGGCGCGAGGGATCGGCGGAAGTTCGTCAGATGATGGGGCGGATCACGCTCTTAGCCGGTGGATGTGCCCTCATTGTGATCGTCGCTGGGGTTTTGGGGAGCAGATCGCTGATGGTCTTAGTGGCCGGGCCTGAGTTCGTAGATGCCGCGAGCGCGCTGACTCTGCTTGTAGCTGCCGAGGCCTTGATGTGGTCCGGCTTTCACTTTAACCCATTCATTTTGGGAACCGTCGGACAGGTGCCGCTCTTGAAAGCCAACCTGACGATCACGGTGGCGACAGTGATAGCGGCTTTGATCCTGTCCCACACACTCGGGCAGGTCGGCGGCGGCTTGGCTGTGTTGTTTGGTTCGATATGCTCGTACATTTCGTTGACGCTCATCGCGCGTGGTCAGATTGTCAGACTGACTGCCACATACAAAGAGAAAGCGGACTGATCGTCATGGCGAAGTTCCTGTTCTGCTTGCCTCGCTATCACACCAATGCCGCACCGTGGGTGCGGAGTCTCCAGCACGCCGGACACAAAGTATCGATGCAGTGCATGACAGTCGGCCCGACAGAGAGCTATGCAGAACTGACACCCGTGTGGCATCGAGCCAGTCGCCTGTCCGACTGGCTAGGGAGGCGCTTCGGAGCCGAGCGATATTTGTTCCCCGCCTTTTCGACGCTGTACCGACATGTCAACGCCGAAAATCCCGATGTAGTTATCGTGCGGGGATTGACCCGTTGGTTCATGCGCATGATGGCACTCATCGCGCTAATCCAGGGTCGCAGACTCGTTGTCTATGACCAAGAGGCTTCTGTCCCGCCACTCTCATCGACATGGCTCCGGCGTGCCTTATGCCGGAGTGTCGGAATCCGAAGCTTCACTCCGAAAATCGACGATAGCCGCCGTGACACGATGGGGGCCGCGCTTCAGATTCCGTTCGGTTGTCCGTATTCACTCGAATCGCAAACAGACGTACCTCCGCGCGTCTTGCAGTGGCCGCCTCGCATCTTGATGGTTGCCAAGTACCGTGAACGCAAGCGGCACGCAGATCTTCTTCATGCGCTCGCCCGTCTCGCAGGCCGCATCGAATTCCAACTGACCTTCTGCGGTGAGGAGGCGGATGATCGCGATCGGGAGTATTGCAACCGCCTCCGTATTCTTGCTACCGAGTGCGGCGTGGGGGCCAGGTTGACGTTTCAAAACAATGTGCCCTATCCCGCGATGATGGATGTTTACCGGAATCACGACCTGTTTGTCCTCCCGTCAGTGACGGAGCCTGCAGCGGTGTCGCCTCTTGAGGCAGTATGGTGTGGCTGCGCTGCGATTGTGGCTCGACAAAGTGGAACCCGAGCCTATCTGCCACCGGGCGAGACTTTTGACTTCCGTGACGGCGATGTGGCTGACCTTGCGCGGGCCATTTCTGGGATGTCTGTTAGTCCGTGCGCTCTGTCCTCGGCACAAGAAATGTGCTGGCGGCGAATCAACCGCATTGCACATGACGAAGTCGTTCTATCTGCATTTGAGCAACTTGTGTAAGCCCACTTGCTCACTGGATTGCTCTCGGATTGAGTGGTGAGTTCGTTGGATCTATCCCCCTAGCGAGACATGGTTGACTACCTTGGCTGACAGTTGTTATTGAAGCAGTACTCGCCGAGCGGGTAGCTCCACCGTCCCGAGGAGCTCGTTGCGAAGTTCAGGCAGGCTGAAGCGGTACGCGTGGCGGAGGTGCCGGTGCGTGGTGCCTGATTTCCCGCGGTCGATCTTGCACCGTCCAAGAATCTTGCAGTGCGCACTTCATGAGTGGGGGAAGCTAATCTCAGTTCCATGCAGTTAGCTCATTGGCGACACGAGATCCTGGATCTAGACAAACAATCACGGTTTGTTGAGAGGACTGATTTTTCCTTTATGGCAAACGCCGTTGAGTTGCTCAATCTGCATCTGCTTGCCGATCTCGCGAATCGCGACACACCTACGACTGTGCTCGAGATTGGATGTGGTGCTCACTCGTTGGTGCAGCAGAAGCTTTCGGCGCCATCAACTTGGGAAGGTATCGATGTCATCGAGTATGATCGCAAGGGTCGGCCGTCTCTTGCTACCCGGAAAGCGTCAGTCGAGGACATACCGTGGCCAAACTCCACGTTTGATGTTGTGCTGTCGAATCAGTCCATAGAGCATTGGTACGAGTACGGTGTTGGCTTTCAGCGCGCCTTGTTGGAGATCCGTCGCGTGTTAAGGGTCGGTGGGTGCGCGGTGATCAACTTCCCTGTGCACTTGCACGGACATCGGATCTTTCTGGTTGGCGATTTTTCTGCGATCAATCGGGCGTTTACAAATGCAGGCCTTATTGTTGAGCGGCGTGTGGCAGTTGTGAAATCGTCCCTGTCCGCCTATCGGGGATGGCGGGCTTGTGGATTCCCTGACTTTGTGGTGTCGAGTTTGACAACCCACGAGGCGACGTCCTATGTCGTTGAGTACACCGCCCGAAAGCTGGGTTCTGATTCCGGGACACCCGTCACCACGCTGCGGAAACCTGGCGTCCCCCTATCTCTGTTTCGGCGTCACCTACACTACGGATTGAGGTACTTGGTTTGGAAGATGTTTGCCCGCCTTCTTCGCCGGGACCGTGTCAGCACCCAATGAAGGTCCTGATGGTCATCCCGTCGTTCGCGCCTGTCGTTGGTGGCGCGGAGCGGCAACTTGAGGGACTTGCGCCTGAGTTGGTATCGCGTGGCTGTGATGTGACGGTCGTGACGCGCTATACCGGTGTGGGACCGAGGAAGGATTGCAGAGATGGTTATCAAGTGAGGCGCTTGTCTACGGGGGGGTTCAAACTAGGGTTTCATGTCGCGCTGGCAGTCTGTCTTCTATGGAGACGCAGTCAGTATCGCATCATCCATTGCCATACCTTCTCGGGGGCTGCCTTGATTTGTGCGCTGGTCGGCATCTTCGTTAGACGCCCGGTGCTACTCAAAGTCACACGGAGTGGACCAGATTCACAGATTCGTGCATGGCAAAGCTCAGCAGCAAGGCGCTTCGCCTTCAGGCTGATTCGGGCATCTGGGGTCAGGTTCTTGTTTGTTTCGGCCGATACGCTTGCTGAGCTCCACGCACTCGGTGTACCGACTCAGCAAACCTGTTACCTACCGAATGGAGTCGTGGTTCGCCCGCGTCCCATTCGAGATGCCGCGCTCCCTCTCACAGTTGTCTACACCGGCAGGCTGATCGCGCGAAAGCAGGTCCACCTGCTGTTGCGTGCCTTCGCTCGTACGACTCGTGCTCGGACTACCGCCAGGCTCATGGTCATCGGCGACGGTCCAGAGTTGCCACGGTTGCAGGAGTTGGCCGGCCAGCTGGACATTCAGAGCCGCGTTGACTTTGCCGGGGAGATGCCGTCCGGAGCCGTGCTTGATCACTTGCGGCGTGCTCACATCTTCGTCCTGCCGTCGACTTCAGAGGGAATGTCAAACAGCCTCCTTGAGGCAATGGCGGCATCCATGGCAGTAATCGGGACCGACATTCCCGCCAATCGCGAGTTGATTACTCCCGAACTATCCGGGCTGCTTTTCGACAATGACGTGGTTTTGAGCCAGCAATTGGATCGGCTCGTCACCGATGCGGAACTGAGAGATCGGCTATCTAGCGGCGCATATGACTGGGTCGCCGCGAAACACTCCTTTCGGGCGATTGCTGACATCTGCCACACGATCTACCTGTCGGTCATCGCAGGGTACGCGGGCCGGCAAAGGGCGGCGTCTCGGAAGGGTGCTTTGCGTTCGTAAGGTCGGACTGGACTTCCATAAGATCCGTGGAAGCCGCTCTCGATCCTATCCGGCTCTCTCGGCCGCCTCGAATGCCTCGGGGCTGACGTGGCTGAGTGCGCCGTGGATCCTCATTCGCTGGTACTAGGCCTCCTTCCACTCGAGGACCGCTGTATCGCATCCAGTTTCTGAGCCAGGTGGAAGTTGGTACTCACCGGCCTCCCGGAGGGGGATGCGTCGGTGCGCTGCGGGGGGCCGGTAGCCGATCCGCCAGATGCTCCAGTGGTTGTTGAAGCGGTGGGCAAAGTCGCGGAGCGCCTGGTCGAGCTCCTCGACGGTCCGGAATCAGTGCAGCCAGAACAGCTGTTCCTTCAGGGTCCGGATGAGTCGCTCGACGCATCCATTGCCTTCGGGCTAGCGAACGAAGGACGGGTTCTACTCGATGCCTAGGGTCTTGAGCTCGTCCTAGAAGGCGTGAGAGATGAACTGGCTGTCGTGATCGTGGCGGAGCTTCGTGGCCTCCGCGATCTTGTCCTCGTGCCGCCCCTTCGTGAAGTGGATCGCCTTGCGCAGGCACTCGCCTGTGCAGTGGTCGACGACCACGAAGAGTGCGGCGTTTCCCTCATCGGTGAAGCAGCCGGTCGCGTCGATGGCCCACATCTCGTCGGGAGTCGTGATCGTGAGGTCGTGCGTCGCTGGCCCGCGCACGCCGGTCGGACGGTCGCAGGCGACGATGCCGTGCTCGAGCATGATCCTGAGGACCCGGCGCATCGAGGTGCGGATGCCGCGCTCTTGGCGGAGCCGCGTCCAGACCTTGCGGTGGCCTTCGCCGACGAAGGGTGTGGATGCGAGTACTGCGCGGATCTCCGCGAGGATCTGCTCGTCGGAGAGACATGTCCATGGGCATCGTTTGCGAGGACCTGCAGCTTGGTGTTCGCCAGCGCCTTGTGGCGCTGGACGGTACCGGCGGGCGGTACCCGAGCGCGCTGTGCGGGCGCACACGGTTGTAGTGCTCGCGCCACCGCTCGATCAGCACCCGCGCCTCCGCCACCGTGTAGAAGATCTCGCCGTTCAGGAGCTCGTCGCGCAGTTTGCCGTTCAGGCTCTCCACGTAGCCGTTCTCCCACGGGTTGCCAGGCTCGATGCAGAGCGTCTTCACACCCACCTTTCCGAGCCACTCGCGCACCGCCGTCGCGGTGAATTCGCTCCCGTTGTCGCTGCGCACGTGGTCCGGCACGCCGCGCGTAGCCATCAGCCATGAGAGCCGCTCCAGCACGTCGTCCGAGCCCAGCTGCCTCGCCACGTCGATCGACAGGCACTCGCGCGTCCACTCGTCCACCACCACCAGGAGCCGCAGCGGCAGCCCCTCGCGCGTCTTGGCCAGGACAAAGTCGTACGCCCACACGTGGTCCCTCCTCTCCGGCCGCAGCTTCACGCAGCTGCCGACATTCAGCCACAGCCTGCCGCGGCGAGGCTGTGTCCTCGGCAACTTCATGCTCGCCTGCCGCTAGATGCGCTCCACCCGCTCGTGGTGCACGTTCCAGCCCTCGTTGCGCAGCATTACCGTGATCCGCGGCGACCCGTACCGGTCGTACACCGATGCCAGCTCGATGATCCGGCCCGTCAGTGGCTCCGCGTCGTCCCGCACCCGCGCCGTGTACCGCTGCGCCGCCCACGGCTGCCCGAGCACGCGATATGCCCGTCGCTCGTTCACCTCGGGAAGCGTGCGCCGTACTTCCTCGACCGCAGCCCGGCGGCGCGCCGGGCTCAGAAGTTTCCTTTGGCGGCCTCCTTGAGATTCGCCTTGTCGAGCTCCGCGTCCGCGAGTAGCCGCTTCAGCCGCGCGTTCTCCTGCTCGAGCGCCTTCAGGCGCTTCGCTTGGTCGACCTTCATCCCGCCGTACTCCTTGCGCCAGCGGAAGTACGTGGCGTCCGTGATCCCCAGCAGCTTGCACACCGCGGCCACCGTGTTCCCCCGGGCGAGCTCGACGTCCGCCTGCCTCAGCTTGTTGACGATCTCTCCGCCTTGAATCACTTGCCTAGAATGGCCTGACCTCCTGAAATTCGCCGGATACCAAGATCCGGCTTGGTACGGTTTCAGAGGGGGAGGTCAGTTGCCCTCGTCGCCTGCACTCGCGCTCCGCGCTCGCTTTGCCGTCAATGGCGTCTCGTGTCGTGGCTTCTCTATGGTGTCTTGCATTGTGTCCTCGAGTCCCAGACGGGTGTCTCAGGAACCTGTGCAGCGCACCAAGGTGTACCTGTTCAGCGCATCCTAGTTACTGCCCAACGAAACTCCCCAGCAACGCTGGGAGCGAAGGGACGACACCTGCGGTAAGCACCACTGCAAAATCAGCATATCTGTTACTCGCCGCGGGCAAAGTCATTGCCGCAGCTAAGTGGAAGGGGAATACGAGCGCCATGGTTCGGCCGAAGTCTGAGATAACTGCGTAACTGCTAGTAATGATCACAAACATTATAAAAACGGGAAGATGGGCATTGGACCGATTCGCGGTGTACTGCAATCCGGTGTAGGCGGACAACAAAGCGAGAAAAAGTAGTCCAAACAGATTTTCTCTCGAGCCGCTCATAAACCTGTTAGCCGTTTCTATGTCGAGCCATGAAACAAGATTTACGCCGTATATCCCGCAGGTGAATGCAATCGCTGCAAAGCACAGCGGAAAAAAGTGGTTCGAGTACCAAATCTTGCTAATCCCCACGGAATCAACAACGAACGCCAATCCGATTGCCGCAACTGGCACGACCGCTGCCGGATGAATCAAGATCGCCACTACGGCCGCAGGGACCAAGAGCCCCGGAGACAAGCTCACTCCTAGCATGAGCACACCCAGCGCGGTACCCTGGCGCAGGTACTCATTCAGATTGTCGAGAAGAGGTGGGCTAACCAGTAGAACTACAAGGAAGAGCGCACAACTGAAACGATTGCGGAAGTAGTGGCGTTGTGATGACAACATCAGTGTCAACGTGAGCGCCCTGACGATGACCAATGAAACCTCTGTGTCACCAGTGATTTGAGCCAGTGGGAAGACAAGGTATCGATACCACCCACCTTTTTCTGTTATCAGCAGTTGATCAGAACGATTGTCAATGTTTTCAGCGTACGCTGCAATATCTTGAGTGCGATCGAAGTCAATCACGCTCACGACGCAGTTAGCGATAGCGAGAAAGATGACTCCCCAAAGAATCGGGAAGGCTCGTCCCTGCTCCGAAACCCGTTTCTGAAACGAGTAGAAGTTGGTGTTCACGCTTCCTCCCCGTGAAAAATGCATCGGTACGCTGCTGGCGTTTGATAGCCGATCCTCGGGTCGGCTAGTACTTTGAATTTGCACGAATCAAACAGTACCGGCGAGAAGTAGATCATTGTCGATACCAGCAACAGCGCATGCGGCGTCAAAACCGCGATACGGTTTGCAGATGTCTGCTGGGCACAGTCGTACGAGATAACACCAAAGCAGTTTAGCTCATCTTATGCACGACCAAGCTTGGCCGTGCGACCTTGACCTGCCCCCGATATCTGGTTCAGCACAATGAGAGTTGGGCTGATTCCATCGGAAGCATAGGTTCCTCGCTTGTCGCCGCGGAGCGAAGGGGCGCAGCCCTGATCGCATCGGCGGCAAGTCGTTCCGCTTAGCGCGCACGCGAAGTGTAGCCAAGCGCGCTGTGCGACCTCTCGTAGTCGTACTCGCGCCGCAAGTAGACCGCGAGCGACTTGGTCTCGCGCGGGTCCGCGAAGCTCTCCGAGTTCCACAGCTCGTCGCGAAGCCTCCCGCTAAAGCTCTCGTCGTAGCCGTTCTGCGACGGAGAGTCAGGTTCGATGTACAGCGTCTACACCCCGGCAGCCGCTAAGAACTTCCTCGGCTCCGTCGCGATGAACTCTGAGCCGTCGTCGCTCCTGAGGTGCCTCGGCGCGCCGCACACATTGAACACCCCGGCGATCCGGTAGCGAATCCGCTCTCCCGTCATGGTGCGCTCCACCTCGAGCAGCAGGCACTCGCGCGTGTACTCGTCCACCAGGGTCAGGAGGTGCAGTGGCCTCCCGAGGAAGTCGCTGTCCTCCACGAAGTCCCGGCACCACACGTCGCTCCCATGCATCGCGCGCTGGCGCTCGATCCCGTTCGACGACACGACGAGGCGCCGTTCCCTGCGTTTTTCCGCGGCACGCGCAGCCCGTCGCGGCGGCAGAGCCGGTGCACGCGCTTGTGGTTGACGAGCCAACCGTCGAGCGGAAGGCGCCTGCACACCATGCGGTAGCTGTGGCGCGGATGACTCTGCACGATCTCCTCGATGCGGCAGACCAGCACCGGCTCGTCGGGCGCGCGGCCCCGACGCTCCGAGCACCCGACATGCCCCTGAACGTGGCTCACGACCGTCCTCCGCCCCCAGGGGCTTGCGGCTTTCGCAGGTACTCGTTCGCCGACCTCATGATCGAGATGTCGAGCCTCTTCTCGGCGCCTCGCCGCTTGAGCCGCGCGTTCTCGACCTCGAGTTGCTTCAGCTTCTCGCCGCCTCCGACTTCATGCCGCCGTACTGTTTGCGCCAGCGGTGGAAGGTCTGGTCGCTCACGCCGAGGTCCTGTAGTACCTGCGCCATCGAGCGGCCCAACGACAGCATGGTGTCAGCCTCGCGAAGCTTGTTGATGAGCTGCTCAGGTGTGTGCCGTGTCCGAATGATCGAGAGTTTGCAGGGCCCAGCCGGGGCCGGTCGGGACACTCACAGCGGATGGATCAGTTTTCGGTGGTCAGGCCGGGACTACCTGCTTCACGCTGTGGCCTGTTTCGTTTCGAGCCGCAGTTCCTTGCGATGCTGAAGTTGGGTGTCGAGCAGTCGAACCTCCCCAGCGTGCTACAGCTCGTGGTGCGGATGTAGCGCCGGGGTCGGGCTTGGTCCTTGAGCGTTGCGGGGTATCGTCTGTGCGTGATGGTGTTGCGCACAGCTGGATGTGTTGTGGCGCTCGGTGTGGCCGGGATCAAGGTGCTGTCGTTCGCGCCGGCACGCGCCCCGAACACGGCGCTGGCCTCGCTACCGCTGCATGCTGCGCCAGCCAGCGCAAGCCCCGCGGACTTCCAGTTCCCACCGCCTGCGCTCACATCCACCCTCCGCACCCACTGCCTTGATTGCCACGACGGCGTGCGCGGGAAGGGGGGCTTTGACCTGAACGCGGTGCTCGATGGTGCGCAGCCATCGGAGCTGCGTGCGGTCCGCGCACGCTTGGTGCGGCAGGACATGCCGCCGATCGAGGAAGCCGAGCGACCGAGCACTGCCGAGTACGCCGCGATGATCGCGGCGATCGATGCCGCCGTGCCACCCACACGCCGCGAAGTGCCGCTCGTGCGCCGACTCAATCGCTGGCAGGTCGCCAACAGCATCCGCGACACGATCGGTCGCTTGGGCGAAGAACCAACCGCCGCGACCGCATCATCCGAGAGCAATCCGACCAACGCAGTCGCGCGCGCCGCTTCAGGCACCCCGCCGCCCGCCTTCGCGCAATCGCTGCGCGCCATCGCACTCGCCACGCTGCCGGCTGATGACGTGGGCGAGGGCTTCGACACCACGGCGTCCACGCTCGCGCTGCCGCCGCTCTTGGTCGAGAAGTTCCTGGTGGCGGCCGAAGCAGTCGCCGCCGCCGCCGTTCCGCCGCCATCGCAGGAAACCACCCAAGACGCCGCACTCGGATCGCTCGAGCGCCGCGGGCAAGGCGGCCAGCACGATGGAGTGCAGGTTCTTGCCAGCAACGGGTCGCTGACGGCGAACTTCACGG
>Ga0194133_10005174_pt1 | contig 16792 bp, 6 predicted proteins | sample TA2KigOf40mmetaG_FD_155448 | JGI IMG/M metagenome (GOLD analysis project Ga0194133, IMG submission 155448) | Freshwater microbial communities from Lake Tanganyika, Tanzania - TA2015055 Kigoma Offshore 40m | ecosystem: Environmental > Aquatic > Freshwater > Lake | place: Tanzania: Lake Tanganyika... | reverse complement strand
TTTTTTTCTTGACGAGTTCAATATATTATCTGGAAATATTAAAGAACGATGAATTACAAATTTATTAAATATAATATGGTTCGTCAAAAGTAGTTTTTCTAGAAATTCGCGGAATTTAAATATGTTAATCAATAAATGTATTCGATATAGATTCCAATTAATCGTCAGTTTAATCAAAATTTTTATCAATAAAACAACATTAAAGTATTTTGGAACACATAGTTTTAAAATATCCAAAATATTAAAATACGTCAATAGGTAATTATTTTTTGACGGCATAATCGATAAGTTACATGCTATTAGAAATTTTATTAGAGTCAGTTTGTGTATATATAATAGGAATGAATTCATTAAAAAGCGGGATAGGAATTTATAATAAATCCAATTCATCTTTTTTGATAATATATTGCAAAATATCTGAATCTAATTTAAGGATTTCGCGATGTTTAAGAAGTGAAAAAGAATCCAATAAGTCTTAAAAGAAAGAGCGCAACATTTTATCTTAAACAAATCTTTAATAAAATAGATACATTTCGCCGGATTTATTATTTTCTTTAATTTTTTTATTAAATGATAATAAATGATAATCATCAAATGAAATATTTTTCAAGCGATATTCATAATTTTTTAAAATGTCAATTAATATATTTTTTAATAATGAATTGCAATCCATATCAAAAAGTGATTTAAATGAAGAAATATCAGAATTAAAAACAAAAGAATTAAAGAAGTTCATAATATTAATGATCATTTAATATCCGCATTATTTAATAAGAGCGGGATATTATTATTTGATAAAATCAATACCTTTAATAAGTATTTATTTGATATTGGAAATATTTTGCATAATAGGTTGATCAGTGTGATTATATATGACGCCGCAATATTTTTTTTTACCGATAAATAAAGAGGGAAGCAAAATTTCTTCAAATTCCATTTTTACTTTATTATTTGTTTGTTTCCCTATAATATCATTGATATTATTTTGCAATTAAACGGCAATATCAAACGTTTATTATAAAAAGGATGAATGATTATCATTGTTAAAATTATATAAAGATAAAAGCGGTTTAATATAAACGGAATCAGTATCGCCGTAAATAATATCGCAATTCTTTTATTTCAATATGTTATGGACCTATTTAATGTAAAATCTACCCAATGAAGTGGTACCTCCCGCAATAGAAATATCAAATAAAGGGGAAATACTATTACCCGCCTCACCATAAAAAGTATTCATAAAAATTTTCAAGGCTAATTATTTGGCGTCTTATCTATTTATTTCATAATTGACATCATTAATTTATTTTTAAGTTTCTTAATTTTCGCATTATTAATATTCATTTTATAATTATTCTTGCTTTTTTTGCAATAATTTGATTTAATTTTTAATTGATTTTCTATCAGAAAAGAGTTTTTATAAAATGATAGGATAAAGTCCGGTTTAAACTTTACTATTTATGACATATCCATTATATAAACACGGTAATAATATGGGTTTGATTTTTAATTTTTTGTCGAGATCTTTTGAATTATTCTATAAAAACGCGTTAATAATAGAACATTGTTAAACTTTTAAATATTCGCATTAATTATAAACGTTTTCATAAATAGATAAGTGTTATAATTGAGAAAATTAATTATATTTGTTTTAAAAACAACAAAAACAAAATAATAAAGATTGATCACCAAAAATATCAAAAATATGAATAGGAATAAATAGACAGGAAGAACAAAATTAAATGCGAAAAGTATTATATGAGCGCAAAAATTAATAAAAACTAGAATTAACAATAAAATTTTTTTCAAAATCAATGGATAATTTGAAAATATTAGATAAAGAATGCGCGGGATCATAAATTTTAACTTTGCATTAAAATTAATCAATCATATTTTTGCCTTATAGAAACATGGTGGAAGAGAATAATTTATCATTAATGGCAGAAATGAGATCGAAAATTTTTAAATTCCATATATAGATTGAGTCGAAATGATTAATATTGATATAACTTTGTTCATCATCGTTAGTATATGGATTAATATAAGACTATGATTCATTTAAATCAGTCGCGATTCCAAAAGGAATTTTAATCAATGTAGAATTATGGGGTGATTGAAAATGTGTATCAGAGTCAATAATAGTTTCGGGCGAGAGATTATTGGCAATAATAATAGAAGGATATAAAGATGCGAAATCTAAGGCGATAATCGGGGTAATATGAACACCTGTTTTGGGTTGTGGGACAAATGCACCGGGAAATTTAGAATACTATTCAATCATATTAATATCAATCCATTTTGTATAACAAGATGTTTAGGGTGACATTGGAACTGAAAATCCATTTTATAATGCATAATATGAAACTAGATTTAAAACTTTAATACCATTTGCATTATAAAATCCATATCGCAAAGGTGTATGAGATAGACTGCAAAGTTCTATATATTAACCTAAAACAAAAGCTTTTTGCCATAATAATCGACAGGCATCAGCATCATAAGCGCAATATTAATAAAAACGAAACATTAAATCATTATCTTCGGCATTTAAAAATTATTTTTGCTTATATTTTTCGAATCTATAATTTGTTTCACGAAAACTTATTTCGAGTTTCAAATCCAAATTATTGTGTTTTAAATATTCATTTAATGATTATTTTTCAAGATTTTAAATTTGCGTGAAAATAGTTCTGGTATCAACTTAAATAATACCATCATGAACATAATTAAGACCTTCTTTTTGAAATCCCGCCTTTATTTTAATGTTTTTTTTCCTAAACATAAATTTATAACTATCACTCAAACCATGAAGTTCAATTCTTTCTTTAATATATTTCCAATCAAATAAATTATCATTAAAGCCGGTAATAATACTTGGATTTAATAAATTAATCAATCCCATAAATTCATCAATAATTTCCGCCTCATCATTAACCTATATAATAACAATATTACTGTCATTGATATTGCAAGGACATTAAGTTATGCAAAATTATATAGATTGAGAGCCTTATACATTGGAAAAACCACCACCTATACATATGAGTTCATTTGTTTCGGCTTAAAAATCACTTTCAATTTACCCGCTTTTAAAATAAACCTCAATATCCCAAGTCAATAAATTAAGCGGTATATATTTTGTGTTTATTTCTATTTATTAAATATTATTAATTTGCGACTTACATTTTATTGTATTTGTATTTCTTTCATATTAAACATTTTCCAAAAACATTTTATTATAGCCTGACATATTTATGTTATAATCCCTTAATATTTTGCATATATAATTACTTTTGCTATCATCTTATGACATTTAGAACAAATATTATTTTATGCCTTTTTAATAAGATATTTTAAATAATGGCCCATATATTAATGAAGCGCTTAATGGTATGCTCATATCATCATTGTTGTATTTTTACCAATAATCATGATATTATTTATAATATTTATTTATTTTGTATAATGTTTATTAAAACAAATCATAATTATGCAAATTTCTAAAGTAAAACACGCATATATTATTATTTCTTCCCGATTAATTTCCTTTAAAAACTTTTTTTGTTATAATTTCAAAATAATTACCATTAATGTCTCCAATTATTGTTTTCAATGTAAATACACAATCACATTTTTATATTTTTGATTATTAACATAATTAACAAATACCGCCGCTTGTATATTATTTTTCTATTGGTATATCATAGATTTATTTAACAAATCGGCTTTAAATCTCTTCCTCATCTATTATATTTCCCTATGAAAACATTTCATAATTAATCTATACGTGAATATAATATATAACATTTGTTATTTATATTTAAACTTTTTGTTTTATCTATTAATTGTCAAAATATCCGTAAAAATATATTTAATCCGTTGATTTTATTTAATTGTATTATTTTATCACATAATCGTATAAAAACACATTTTATAACCCATCTTTTAATATATTTTCGCAGTTTATATATTATTTTAAATGGTCCTCCACAAATTCATTACAAGAGCTGTATAAATATTTTGTCATACTGATATATTATAATATCTTTTTAGGTAAATTCATTTTTATTGTATTTTCCTTTATAATTTATTATTACCGCCCCTTCTACCCTACAAATTTTCGCGAATTTTTCAATAAAATAGCAAACTTACCACTTTATACACGGGCCAATTACTATAAACTACTACCTAATTATATTATACGCGAATTAATCACTACCTAATTATATTATACGCGAATTAATAGTAAAAAATCACTATTTAATTATATTATATACAAATTAATAGTAAAAAATAACAATTTAATTATATTATACGCGAATTAATAGTAAAAAAAAGCGCGAATAAATTATATTCAAAAAAATAATAGTAAATTCCAAATAACTATAATAATATATAGCAAAATTATATAAATGCCAATTTATTTGAAACCATTTAATTTATTATAAAGACATGTTTAGCGCAAAATGAAAATAATTTAGTTTAAAAAAATCGCGGGAATTTTATTTAATAAAAGTATTAAATTCGATTATATATTAATAGTTTCATGTTATTCAAATTATGATATCGCTAAAAATTTACTTTTTTTGGTAATTTATCCGCAAAAAATATTATTTATTTATTTTAAGTTTTCATATTTATTGCTATCTTTTATTTTTTAATTCATATATAAGTGCGCTATTTATATATTATCCATTAATAAAATTTGAATGGTATCTCTAAAATATGTACAATTCAAAACGCGCGTTTACAAATCAAATAAAATTTTCCATAATCTTATATTTTTACAAAATGTAATATTTTTAAATAATTTATATTTGCGAAATTAATTTACATTTTATAATAACTCTCATAAATAGAATTTAATATTTATTTTCTACCTCTTATATATTTCGCAAAAATAATTAAAAAATAGGCAAATATATTTATACTTATATTAATGCATAATGTATAATAAGTTAATATATCATAATTTTTGATAAAATAAAAACAAATTTATAAAAAATCGCGCTTTAATATTTATAAAATAATCTTGTGTTTAAAAATTATAATAAGCTATATGTTTTCTTTTACAAACGGATACAAATGAAAATATTTTATAAACTAATGGCGCAAAATATAAATCATAAAATAATTAATATCCGCAAATTTATTATTATTTATTCCTGCCACCACAAAATTATTTAAAAAAAAGATATATATATATTTGTCATTTCGCGGGTATAGATATAAATAAATTATGTTAAATCCCAAAATTATTGTTTTGTAATTTAAAATTTCCTTTTTTTACTTTTTCGTTAAAGCCTCTATTTAGCAATGTAATTATTTATATTTTCCTATATATTTTTGTATTTTTTATATTTATAAACAAAATTTGCGGCTATTTTTTTATTATTTTTTAATTTAACTTCAGTACACTTTATAAATTTTCCATAATATTGATTATTTTTCGCGAATTATAAAATAGAATTTGGGTATTAGTTAAGAAGTTTATATAAATGCGACTTAATATATTAATGAATGTATTTTTCTTCGTATTTTATTAATTATTCAAGTTAATAATATTCTATTGCGCGTTCTATAAATAATTCAATCACATATTTACGCTGTATTTCATCAAAAGACAAAATTATAATTTATTTTTATGTTTTTCTATACATTTATTATAATTCCGCAATATTTTTAATTGATTGAAATACTTTTTTAATTATAAACGCTTATTTATCAATCATTTTTGCGGAATTTTTATGATGTTGAGTATTATAAAATTTTCATATAATTCTTATATTGCGTTGTTTAAATGATGAGTATGGTGTAAAATTATTATTTAGTAAATAAAATGCGCGATAAATAACTATTTAATATAAAAAATTAATATAATTTCGACAATAATTTCATTTTATATGAACTTAATAGATATTTATATCAAAAAATTATATGTAAAATATAATGCCATCATATAAATAACGAATAATATTTTATAAACTGATTAAATTAATATTTGTATTATTATATAACCGCGAAAATTAATAATTATATGTAAAAATCTTTAATTTTATATAATAACTCGCAAAAAATAATTTTAATTTAAATAAATTATAGCATTTTGTTTAAATATTAATACTGCCATTTCCTTTATTACAGTTTTTATGGACATAATATTAACTATTGTAATTTTTATCACATACGCAAAATATAATTACCATTGAAATTTTTTAATAAAATTTGCGCGAAATTTATATTTACATAACAGTTAAAGCGAGTATTATATATTGCATATTTGACAAAAGTATAATTTTTTGCAGGTTTCAGGCTACATACTATTTAACAATTTTTATATCCGCGAAATTTATCTGCACCTACCAAATTATGATTTCCTACCCTTTAAGCATTGACTGCTGTATTGTTTTTTATTTATTTAAGTATTATATGCGAAAATATTTAAATCAATTTGCGTTAATTTCAAATATATTAATACCGCAAAAATAAATTAAAATAATTTATCCGCATTTTTAATTCAAAAACACATTATTATTAATTATTTATATTTTTAATTTGCGTTTTTATTACAAATCACCAACTATAATATTATATTATTGTTTAAAAGAAGTGTATAACCATATTCATATTGTATAAATTTATAATATGTAATTTATAGATAAATTTCAAAGAGTTTATTTAAACACTATTAATCCGCATTTATATATAAATAACATTTATTTTATAAGTATTTTTATAAATGAATAATAAATAATCAAATATTATTAGCGCGGTGGATTATAGTTTGTTTAAAATTTTTATTTTTTGAAGTGTGATTAAAAAAGTTTGCATAAATATTGTCATAATATCAAATAATTAATGAAATGTTGCGAAAAATAATAATGCGGCGCTGATATATTTTGAATTAAGACAAGATGTTTGATATTAGAAGAAACAAAAAAAATAATTAAATATGAATCAACTAATTCAAATCATAAGGCTATCAAGATAAGCAATACAATCTTCTATAGAATCAATATCACACAATTATTCAGTTAAAGATATATCAATTGTTTAAAAGGGAACAGTTTTAATATATTGATGAGAGTGAGAACAATATAAATTATACATTAAATTAATTCGCCACAGAATAAATTTTTGTCCATCGATATTATTTTATACATAACATTCTGTTAATCTGATACCCCTCATTAATTTTGAATATTTATAATTAATTTTTCTAACATTTTGATATTTAAATTTATTATTATGACAAAATAGGTGCTGAATAGAAGAAGCTTCATCGTCAATAATAGTATTGATAATTCTGAAAGGTTATTTAGAAGGTTTTAAATAACAATCATAATCAGTTAATACTTTTTGCGTTGAATTAAAGACGAAATTTTTATATGATTGGAATTAATTAGAGCAAAAATAATTAATAATTTTATCGGCGAATTATTAACTTAACCCATTTTCAAATTAATTTTTTATTTTTTTGCTATATATTGCTGGTGAAACATTTTATGGCAAAATAATACCACAATCTACATCAGTTCCTTTAAATCTTTTTTAATCGCTTATATTTAATAATTCTTGCGTAAATATTTTTGTTTGCGTTAAATTAATTAAATTCGCCGATCCTTTTAAATGATATTTTGCTTTTTTATTCACGATGTATTATATAAATCGTTTTATACACAACAGCTCCATATTAAAATCTTTTCTTTGTTATTAAATTTACAAATTGTGAGCTATTATTGTTGTTATTTCATCCCGAACTAGTTTATTATCTTTATAATCTAACAGTTTTGGGTTTAATTTAATTATTTCTTTAATGTGATAACTATCTAATGGATGAATTTTCTCACATATTTGTAATATTTCGTTTTTTTTACTAAATACATATTTGTATTATAATTAATCATTAATTTTCATGTATTTTTATATTAAAGGCTCTTATAATATTGTTTCTAATAGTTTTATTTTCTCGCCAACTTTTTTTACTTATTATTTTTATATTAAGTTGCATATTGTTACTAACTATTCTTTTGAATAATCTATTAATTTCTCCACTTTTTCTATGGTTTCTTTTTATTTCATGTAATATATTCCGCAAATTTTGGTGTTATTTAAATGATTTCTTTGGGATTTTTATAAATGTTTAATAAGGTTGAGATGGTTGATGTGAGTGGTAATTGTTTTGTATGGAGAGTGGCGGTTATTGAAGTTTGTGCTGGTGATATATAGAAATGGAATGTCAATTTTTTATAGAAAGTTCAATTTATAAATATTTGCAATTTATTTATTGTAAATTCAATTTATATTATTGAATTATTTACTATACTTTTGCGCCCAAAGTTTATAATATATTTCTATAGTGATGATTGACATAATAAATTTATTAATTTTATTATTTGCACAATTAACATTACGCGAATGTTTATTAATTATATGGATGTATTTTGTTAATATTACATTAATTGGGCATTATTTGCCGCATAAATTATTGATAGCATTCTAAATTAATAAGACAATTAAGTATAAATTAATTATTTTTATATTTATTCATATTAAAAAGTTGTTCGGCAAAAATACAATTTTCATAAAGATATTTCCACATTAATTTCTACTGCAAAATAAGTTTGTTAAATATCTCTCTTTCATTTTTCTATAACTTACTGGCAAATTATAATTGGTTTATTAGCGTTAACATCCTTTTTATTATTCCAATTTTTTATTTATTTCATTAATAATTTAATTTATATAATTTATTATTCGCGTTTTTATTAAAAACAAATAATATTTTGCGCAATATGTATTTTATATTATTGTTTTTAAAGTATATTTCGCGCCTTTTCTCTTTTTATATAATATATAATATTTATTTAAAATTACAAATATAATTGGGCGATAATGATAAATAAAACATTAAAATATAAATTATAAAGCGCCAAATTCAATGGTAAAATAAAGACGTGTTTAATTAAAATTTTAAATAAAAAATATTGATGTAAAACAATATATATAGCGAAATATTATCATATTTCATCAATATTGTGTTCTTTAATAAGTTCATCGGCTTTCATGAGATTGTCATCAAGAATATTCAGAATGTCTCCCATATAATTATTTTAATCGCCGGATTATTGGGTATTATTGAATTAACTTCTGATATTTTTAAATTATTTTAATAATTCTTTAACAGATGAAATACGCGATTTTTCATAAAATTCCTATACGTCATTCATAAATGATACGAAAAATATAGATGGATCTTTGCCGTTCATCATAAATTCTTTATAATATTTATCGAAATTTTTTTAGAATAAATCAAAACACTCTTTTAATTTACTAATAGCATGACCATTTTATCCTCTTTATTTATCGCCGAGTTATTCTAAAATACTATTTATAATAAATGACAATTCTTCCATATTGATTTATGATTTGTATATACCTTCGTATAAATTTTAATTGAGCCCAAATAATTATTTTAAATCCTAGTAAAAATCTTGTTTTTATTATTATTTAATTTATTCATCGTCCATATTATTATAAATACAACAAGAAACTTCATAAAGATCGATATTTAAAAATTAAAGTTATTATAATTTATGTAATTTAGTGTAAAATTATTCGAAATTTTGCGTATTATGAAGAACTTATTTGACATTGATCATTTCTTTCAATATTTATTAAACAAGAGATTAATTATCATATCCGTCAATATATAAATTTAATTCCTATAAAAGATCTAAATCGATATCACAAATAACGGCGGCGTCAAGGCAATCTAATTTTAATTCGCAAGTATTTTTTTTTTCTTAACAAAAAGTTTTAATTTTTGCCCTTAATTCGAGTATTTGCATAATTTTTGTTTTATTATATTAATCGAATATAGATTTATTTAAATTTATATTGTATTTTTTGCAGAAATTTGTGTGTTATTCGACAATTGCGTATATATTTTCGTATTATGATATAATTTTATTGATATACATATGTTTATTTTGGCTGTTAGGAATAAAAATATTATTAAATTAATTTAGAATGTCTTTAAACTATTTATTGCCCTATTATTTAACAATACACTACATATTTATACGCATAAAAAAAAAATAAATAAATAAATAATTAAATAAATGCGGTTTATCAATAAATTCACATATATAAAGCATATCCGATGATTGATCGTTTGCCATTATATGTAATATCATTAGTAACAATTCTTTCAGGCCGCAAATTTTTACTTTAAAAATCAATAATAACGCCATAATTTGAAATATATTTATCGGTTTCGCCGGTCATTTTTTTAAATATATTAATTTTATATGTTTCATATATTAACTTATCAAATAATTGTTCGTTTTCTAGAAGTGGAAATCCCTAAAATATGCCTATTTTATTTTAATTATAGAAAATTAATAATTTATTGAATAATTCGTAAAAGCTTGGCGGCAAATCATTTCTGTTTTTTTTTATATATTTTAGTAAATCGCAAAATTCATTATGTGTTGTTTTTCCTATTTTTACTTTATTTATTGTTTATAAACCCGATTATAATAGCATAATATCATATATTAATATTTTATTGCGCAATCCCATGATCAAAAGCAAATTATTTAATAATTTTAGCTAATAATTTCCATTTATAATTTTAAAAATAAACGGCTGTCTCGTTTAATTCTATAAATTATACACATATGATAATTATTTAAAATTTATATGTTATTCTTCAGGTATTTCATCTATAAAATGCAATTATTATCGCAATTATTAATCGATTTTTAAAAATAATTAAACTGTTAAATCATCGGTATGTAATTTGCTTTCTCTTGTATTCATTTAATATTATATATCATTTTGTCTAATTATGGGGAAATAAATTCCCGGATTTGTTCTTCCTATTCTGCCTCTTCTTTATTGCGTTTTATTTTTACAGCATGGTAAAATCATATTTATTGATTGTTTTTTAAGAGGATCATATGATACAGATCTAAAACTAAGACAATCTATAACATAATATAAATTCACTCCTGAAAATCCCGTTTCTATTGTATCTGTTGCCAATAATATTTTTCTACCTTTATGCTCATTCATTTATTTTTAATATTAATCTGTATTTGTTTGGCTATTAAATTAAAATATTTATATATTTCGCAATATTTTATTATTCATTATCTATCTCGCCAAATCATCCATCAATTTTTAACCGTAACAAAATATTAATATACCCCCCTATTATTTTGTGTCTATATTGTATTATTTTCTTTATTAATTAATTAATTCATTGCTCCCATATATCTATTCGCAAACATATATTATATACTTTTATATACCCATTTCATTATTATTTGTTATTAAATTATCATAATATATATCAATTATTTAACTTTACTATCCACTTATCTCAATGTATTTGTCACTGCCAAAAAATCCACATAATCTATCAATGTTTAATGAACCCGATTATAATATAAATGTCGGCGATGTTTTATAATTTTTCAATATTTCTTTTATTATGCTCATCATTATATATATATTTGTATCATTTGCGTGAGCCTCATCTATAATTACCAATGTATTTGTATTTATATATTATTATTAATTCATATGATTCAATAATAACTAATACAATGTTCCTTGTGTCATATATGTCAATCCTATATTTCTTTTTAGTATTTTCATAACACTTGTCAATAATCCCAAATTCTCCCCTTATTTATATAATAAAACTTATTATTTTGCTTCTTCAAACAGAGAAAAACATACACCTAGCGTTAATTGTGCGCATATTATATCATATTAAGGTAATATTTTCGTTAAATTATACAAAAAATATGTTGATTTTCCTACTCCTGGCGCGGCTTTTAATACTATTAATTTGTTATTATCCCCAAATAACATTGTTTATTTTAAATTCTCCACTACATAAGACATTACCTATAATTTATTTATATTCCTTTCTATTTTTTGATTATTCAAGTTTAAGGTCACTTTATATTCATCCGCCATTTTAATGTTTTATTTTATGTATTTTAAATATTTTATTTTTTATAATATTCATTCATATTTAAATTTTATATCATTTATTCATTGTATGAATATTTTCTTTTATATTTTTATCGCGCATAAATTATTTATTTTATTCTTTTGCAACTTTATATTTTATTTTTTTATATTAATAACCGCCATTTAATCCGCTTTTTTATATATTTTTGTATAAATATTATAATCTTTGCGCCATATCACTTTTTATAATCAATTCGCAAAAATTTAAACAAATTAATATGATACTTACTATTGACCCCAATAATTTGCGCAAACATTATATAAACTCTCTAATATTTAAAAAATCATAAATTTTATTATTTTTATATAGACTAAATTATTTATAAAGCGCAAAATAAATCAAATATATACATATAATATGAAGAATCGTTTATTTTCTTTTCCGTTTAAATTTTAATATAAATCCCGCGCGATTTTTTTAATGAAAAATAATAATATTATTGCAATTAATTAATAATATTTTCACACAAATAATTTTAATATTTTTATTATTTTATTATTTATGTATTTTTTATTTATTTCGCCGCATAAAATTAGAAATATTTTAAATTCGCGTATTATTATCCTATTATTATAAATGCAAAATGTTCAATAATTTATATCGCGCACTATTTTCCCATATATAATCTATTCGAAGTTAATAAACGCTATTCATCGTCTGTATTTTGTTGTATAGGTGGCCTCTTCCCTTTATAAAACATATATCATATAATCAAACTGTGTCGATACCTAATCACTCTTTTGATATTGCGGAACATAAATTTTATATATCATGAACCATAAATCGCGTAAAAATATTTTGCTCACTTTTAAAATACATTATCTAACACTCATTTTATTCTTCAATCACATAAAAATCCGCATTAATATCTAATTTTACCGGTATCGTTAAATTCCTGTTTTCATAAAATATATATTTTCGCGCAATTTCATATATTCTCGCAACTTCTATAATTATAAAATTTTCGCAATTTTTAAACTTTTATAAAATAATATCATAATTTTGCCATTTATTTAATTTCAATAACTATTAATGCGTCATTAATAATAAAATCTTCACATTTTAATTTTATTTTATTATATAGAAACGAAAATCTAATCAATATATTGAAAATTGGTATTTATACAAATCGATTTTATACTTAAATAGAAAAAATTTATCGCAAAGAATATGTCTTTTTTAAGAGATCGGTATTTATAGTTTGTTTAAATAAGCGCAAAAAGTAAATAATATAATTCTATATTTAAATATTTAATGAACAATTATACCTGCTCAATTTATAAAAAACTTGGTATTTAAAAATATAATAGTAGACAAACTATATAACCGCCACAAAATGATAGTTTATCTCGCCATTAAAATATTTTAATATTATTTATTGTGAATTTATTAAAAAAAATATTATTTATTTTGCGAATGTTTTTTATTTATTGATTATATGGCGGCTATTTATTTTCAGTAGATTATAATAGTCGCGTTTTATAATATTTATTTGTTTTTAAATATAAATGAAAATCTATTACATTTTATTTTCTGCCATATGTTTCCATTTATTATTAATTGCGAATCTTCTATTTTTAATTGATCGCGGCTGTTTATATTAAAGAAATATACAGGCACTTAATATAAATTAAAGTAGGCTACTATTATATTTCAAAAGCGCTAATTTCATTTTATTTTTGTATTTATTTATGCGAAAAATAATAAAAAGTATACAATTGCGAAATAAATATATATTTTTATGTTTGTTTTTTTATATATATGAAATCTGGCAAGAATAAATTGAAATTCTAATAAAAAATAAATAATAAAGTTGGTTTTAAATGCATTTTTTGATGAGTTCATTAATATATGCGGAAATAAAATACAAGTTAAATATGTATAAATGCGTATTTGATTATAATTTGTGCTAAAATATAATAATAAACGCGAAATTTAAAAAATATAAATGAAAAAAAATAAAAAAAAATATGATAAATAATATCAAATTGAAATATCGTCAACATGTATAGTTTCTTGCTATTAAAGAGACAATTATCTGATCATATTAGTATTTAAATAAAATTAATTAAAATTGGTACCGATTTGAGGTTATTACCCGATTAAAATTTATGAGCTGAGAGAACCAATATGAGATTGTTTATTAGAGAGCGAGAATTTTTATAATAATTGGACAGGTTTAGACATAGCCATTTATAATAATTGGTCGTGTTTATTGTTTTTAATAAGCCCGATTTATTCATAAGTACTAAGTTTTCCTTTGTATGATAAGTAATCAATAATTAAACCGAGATGAATTTTGTCGACTTTTTTGACGGAATTAAACAATTCGGAAAGGGCGATTTTTTTAGAGGCAACTTTTCCGTACCATTATTGCATCATTAAAGGATTGTCGCAAGTAATAGCGAGATAATTAATATAATCGCCGTATTATTATTGCGTTAATAAAATTTCGTCAAGAGAGCGACTTTTACATTTAATGACATAAATGTTATGTTTTGTAATGATGCCTGTATTATTATCAAATTCACTATGAGTATTTTTAGATAATTGAACATTCGACAAAGATTGAAGTCCTTTAATATATGTTTAAGATATATCTTTTGCGTATTAAAGAATGCCATCAAGACTAGATAAAACTTCATTATCTAATAAATAACACCGAATTAATTATAAATCTTCAGAATATAGACAAATAATTTCTTTTGTATTTTATAATATATCAACCAATTATTGAATGGTAAGTTTATTTTATTGCATGATGAGACTGTTAAGTTCAATACGTATACAAATTTGTGTTAATTTATTATTATTAAGTTTAGATTTATCAACAAAAACAGCGTCATTTTTATATTAGTAATTAGGATCATCTAATTTTTCGTGTTTTATAAAAATGATTTACCAATTATTGACGAGATCAATTAATTTCATAAATTGTAATTGCAATAAAATATTTTATGCCTATTCTTCAGTGACGCCTTGTTTAAAAGGAATGGTTAATATAGGCTATGTTTTTTATACATGCTATGATTTTGCTTTAAGTATATCGTCAACTATTTCAACCATTGGTTTTACATTGGCGGATTATTGAATATTATGAATTGAATCAAGATAATCTTAATTAATAACTTCGTGCAAAGACATTCCGCTTAACATTCCGACACCAGTTCCATATTCAGTTAAATTTTTTAGTAATTATAATTTTATATCATTAATCAAAAGATATTAAAATTACATTTCGTTGAATTATGATAATATTTGTGGCGTAAATAATGTCATAATCGCCAATTTAATTAAAAATAATCCATTTTCATATAATTATGGAATAAATTTCTATTTTGCCATCATATTATCATTGAAATATATGTATTTAAGATTATCGACAAAGTGATTCAATAATTTTATATTTCCCGCGATATATTTTATATCACTTTTTTATTCTTATTGCAAAATTTTCGATAAATACAACGATTTTATTTATAAAGGTATTTATATAGTGGATTCAATATCGCCAAAAATAGATAATTGAAAATTATATTAACAATATTTATGTTTTTTTATATAGGAATATATTAATTTTGCCTATTTTGTACATAATTCAATTAATTGACTTGATTGATTTTTAACAAATTGAATATAATTGTGAATGTAATCGGCTTCAGACAAATGATAATTATCGATTTTGTATTAACAGTATGATTGTACTTTAAATCCTTGATTACCATATAAAAATTGAACGATATTGATGTGACTTGTAACTAATCGTGTGTTTGAAACTAAAATTTACTCTAAATTAAGTTTTAATTTGCGGCCTAAAACACCACCTTTAGCGACAGATAAAACTTTTCTCAATATACCTTCTCTTGTAGGAACAGCCATTAAAGCCAATTCAGATGGCGATAATCCTTCTGAATAAGAATTTTAAACGGCACCATATGCCTTGGGATTTATATCAAATTTTTTATAAAACAAGTTTAATCTATTGTCAAATTCATGAACAATATATTATCCTTGGCCTTGAGCATATCCTAAATTGATTAAAATTCCCTTTATATGATCTAATTTTCCTTTTGTTCCAGTTAATGCCATTTTTAATAAATTATTATCTGGTTCAATACTAGTTAAAATGAGACCCAACATATCATCAAAGAAATTATCAAATAATTATTATTATAATTCGTCATATGATTTATTACTTTTACTAACTTATCCATTATTTGTAACAAAATTATATAATATTTCCTATCCTTTTTGCAATTATACACTTTTAAATTCATTAATAATGTCTCTTTTATCTTTTGGAACGTACAAATCTTAAATTCCGATTGTATTACCTTTGTATTAATTAAATTATAGCGTTAATTGCTGAATTGAATAGATTACATTGATGGCATAATCAGAATTATTAGTTTAAACTATTTATTTGTAAAAATGATTTGAATTTTGGTCAAAATAACCAGATTTAATTTCGCCTAAAATAATTTTTAATTATTTATCATTATCATTATATTGTATATATTTTGATAGCGATGAATTATAATATGAAGTATTTATCTCAAAATTTTATTTGGGCAGCAATAAAGACAATAATTAAGGTCCAGAAAGAAAGTCTTGTGAGAATAACTTTGTATCAATGGTAGAATATTATAAAAGTCTTCGAATGAAAACTTTATCGGTCAAAACATCTTATTGCGTGAGCCAATATCCACCAATGACACTATCTTAAACTTGTGGAAT
>Ga0194133_10005173_pt1 | contig 16796 bp, 6 predicted proteins | sample TA2KigOf40mmetaG_FD_155448 | JGI IMG/M metagenome (GOLD analysis project Ga0194133, IMG submission 155448) | Freshwater microbial communities from Lake Tanganyika, Tanzania - TA2015055 Kigoma Offshore 40m | ecosystem: Environmental > Aquatic > Freshwater > Lake | place: Tanzania: Lake Tanganyika... | reverse complement strand
CTCAAAAACAAAAAATGAGACAGCTTATTCTGTCATATACTGATGGTAGTATATATAAATAATTTCTATTGAGCCCACAATAATCTACAAAGAGATAAGCAGGCAATACGGTAAATAGGGGCAACCAGTCCAACCCCAAAAATCTTGCCTTTTATTAATCTTTTTGGTTGTTAACTTAGATCAAAGTCTATTGGTCACAGTCTGGCTCAAAGGATGCAAGAGGCTGATGAGGAAGTTGTGAAAACCATTCTCCCATGGGCCTCGAGCTCTAATGAAATAGTAAGTTGACATGTTCCAAGAAGTTTCAACATTAAGCATATTGGTCATGGTCCATTTTAGTTAAGCATATCACCCCAAACTTTCCCTCTGCTTTACCATCCACCAAGCCACACTCCCGTTCTTAAATTGAGAACATATACCACTTTACAGCCAATTTTATTTAGTCTAAAATTAATGTTGTATTGAAAGGGTTACAGACCATCTCCAGCGCCAATTCAACGCAGGATTGCCAATAAGTCCAAAGGGTATGACTTGAGGATGAGTAAATCATCTGATAGTATCACAGCAGCAAAGTTGTTGGCTGAAGCAAGGTGTGTAAAATTGCCAAACCTTTTTTTAATTTTTATAGTATGCCTTGCGAGTATTGAGCTTTTAAAGGCCCACTTTTTTTGGTGTTCTGCTTTTATCAATTTTTTTTCTGTGGTTTACCCCGAAGTGGATTTGAACCTAGGTTGCTGGGATAGAATTCCGGCCTAAAACCACTCTGACTCCCTTAAATTGAATTGCCATGCATGCAAGAAAACTTTAAATGTCTTCCCACATACAGGATGCAAAATAAAGAAGCACAAGGTCATGGTCTTCGAATAAACAAAGACATGTCAAAATCTATAGAGAAGCAGATTGATATCTATACCAAGACTAGAGAAGAGATAAGAAAAATTCTTCAGGTAAATTGATTATCCTCAAAGGGCGGAAAATCTGTCATGACTTTTGTGTCTCTTGTTGTCAAACTTTAAGAGGGGAATGGGCAGGGTAAATTGTCCCCATCCCTTACAAAAATGTTAACAAACCTTAATCCGTATTACTAAAGTTAGATAACATTGACCTAAGTTCACAACATGTTTTTCAAGTGGTCCTTTTTTGTATTTTGAGTAAAAGAAATACTTAAAAAGTGAAAAATAAGGTAAACTTAACCTCAGGGATTATCTTATTTTTTGGAGGTACTTTTTTTATCTAATCTGAACTTGTGTTTAAGATTAGAGGAGATTAACTAAGTGACATTTATCAACTTTTGAATTTGGAGCTCATTGACCATGTGGTAATGGATTGAATGACAAAGTTGATTGATAAAGTACCAAGTCCTTTGTAGGCTTTCTAGATAAATACAGGTTGAGATCCATATTTTAGTTGAAATTGATGAAAAGAAATTGTTAAATATGGGAGCAATACCATCTGAACTCTTGTCTTGAAAATTTATTTTAATTCCAATAAAAATCCTTAAATGATCATTTTAAGGTTGCAAAAACTTCCTCAGTGAATGATAGAATCAAACTTTTCGACTCTCAAAGTATTTTGGAAACACACGATTATGATGAAAGGACAAGGTATGGATGGACGATTTTTCAGAAAATTCTTTGTCTCATTTCAAAGTTTTGGTCATCTTTTAGAGATGAAAAGGCCGAGGCCATTCGAAGAGAAGTTCTTGAGCTCAAGGCGCAAAGGAATGATGAATTGCCCTCTATTAGTGCAACAAATAGTACTGGGATGATGACTAAAGTTGAAAAAGTTGCACCAAAACAAAAGTTAAGTGATCCAGGACCCCCTAAAGCTAGTCTAGGAGTTCCAGGAGCAACCCTCAGGTACTATTGTCTGATATTTGGGGCAGTGTTCAAGAATACAGAATAGCTATTAGGGTCTTTTAATCTTAGGGGCAATACTTTGTGCTGAGAACACGATTGGAAGGGTTTTAAAAACATCCAAAACCTATCTTTCAGAATAAACCAACCATCTGGGGGTCAGCTCAATCCTCCACCTCAAGAAGTAAAATCAATTTTGAGAAGTAGCAAGTCCTCTGAACGACAGCTTGATAAGTCAGTTCGTGGAGAGTCCATTGACAACGTTGGACCTACAAGATCCAAATTGGATACCTCACAATATCAAGGTTGGTTGAGATAAAACCTTATGTATCATTTTCTCTATAAGTTAATTTCTCAATCATTTGCAATTATAGGACCTCTTGTAGCTCCACCAACTCTGGGCAACCAACAATTGAAATCAATTTTAGTAAAAGCAGATGCCAAAGGAAGGTAAATCAATTATATGGGTATCCGGATTATATCATATGATTTGTCCTAATAGATTTATTACAAGTGAATCTGACAAAGGGCTATAAGATCTAAGTTTGTGAGTATCATCTCGAATTGCAAAAAATCAATAAGATATCCCTCAGTCAGGGAAAAATTTAGTTAATGTGACTCTTTGAACAACGAGTTCCACTGCACAATATTACTATCATTATACCTCAATTACCCAAAATGTTTTTTATAAAAACATCTTTTTTTATTTCTAAAGCAAATTTAAGACTATTATTGAGTCACTGCAGTTAATTGTTGCCCTAACTTAAGGGGCTTTGGTGATTGGTGAAAAGTTGCTGGCATGGCTGGGAATGAACCTGCAACCTTTGATCTTAGTTCTTTTTTAAAACAACTGTAAAAGTATCCAGTCCAGTCATCATCAGAATCTTTTGTTTCATTATAATCAGACGCAAGTCTCCAAAACTGGTTCATAATGGCGCCAAGATGCAAATCTATACTCAATCTGCAACAGACTATTCTGAGGAAGACGACGACTTGAGTATAAAAAATAGGCAGCTTGAATCTCACCTATTGCAGGTATTTCAAGATCCTTATTAATCTTCGTTTTTGCCATGTGAATAGGTTTTTTTATCAAATCATTAGATTCCTGAAATACCTGAAAGTGTTCGAATGTTTACTATGGGTGTCCGGAAAAGCAAATCTTTCGCTTCTTCAAGTTGTCAGGTATAATCAAGTTTTGAAGCTCTGGGAAAGTAGAAATATAATTTGGATGAATTTTATATTTGCTCCAGTTTGAGCCGAATCTTGATGAAAGGGAAGCTAATGAGAAAAAGAAAACAATGATGTCATTTTTTGCTGCTCAGAGGGCTTCCATTGGGTAATAATTTAGAAAAATTTAAATCTCATTTTTTAGTTTAAATAAAATTGAAAGTCTCAAAAAACAAAAAAATTGGTGTGCTGTACCATAATGAAAATGTTGATTTAAATCATTGTAACTGTCTGAGAAAAAGAGACCTTTGGTGTACTTCTATGGGGGTAATGATTTATTTCTTTAATGAAACTGGTTGAAAATGCTCTGTCTAGTTCATCAAACATTCTAAATGGTTTTCTACATTCATTTTTTTCTTCAGGTATCATGCACACCCAAGCATGAATTCTTCCTTTGTTTCTATCCTTCCAATAATTTAATGTTTTTTGTGCAACTCATGGTCAACATGATGTTTGGATAAGAAGGGCTTTTTAAATATTGGTAAATATTCACATTTCTTTCTTTACAGCAATCCTTCCTCAGGCCAGTTGGTTACAAAACTCAATTTAGCCAATGCACAAAAACGGGGCAGCATAACAAGGTAAGAGTTGTGAAAACAAAACTATTCCTTCCGAACCAAATCATTCAATCATCCCCTTCTTTTAATTGCAGCATAAGTGATGAAATTCTTGGAGATGATGATCTTCAGGATGTGGATGCAGTTTTTGAAAGTCTTTTAAATAACACTTTTGATGAGAGATCTGGTGCTACGAGGCATGTTTCAAGGAGGGAAGCTCTGACTACCTTAGGCAGGCAACCTAGAAGTAAAAGCAGCCACCAGATCACCTTTTCCCCAGAAGTTGAAAATGTTCACAAATCAGAAAGGAAAAGAAGTACAGGAAGGACATCCTCTGTGACAAGGTAAAAGTTTTAGCCTATTGAAACTCTCTTTTTTCACAAAACAACTCATAGTCAATTTTGCACAACAGGAAACCTTCCAAAAGTAAATTGATTGCTGGGGAGGTCAAGGCTGTGCACCTTCAGTCTGACCAAAAGCTGCAACGTTCCCATTCCCATGGGAACTCCATTCTGGCTGCTCACATTGAGCAACGCATAGCAGGTGAGGAGGCAATGTTCAAAAAGTCATTGGAACATTCTGTTGGGTCTAAGAAGTTGTCAGTTTCAAGCATACAAGGACATAGAAGTTCCAGTGGAAAGCTTTCACCGCCATCTGCACACACTCCAAGTCCTACAATGAGTGAATACGATACATGTGATCCATGGGACGACTATTAAAAATGTGAAAGCCCTAAAAGTTTTGTTGCAAAATATAAAAGAAGGAATTTTTGCATTGATCTCAAGGAAGGCTAAAAAAGCCAAGATGTTACACGTCCAAAATTCCTTTTACAAAGATCAAATTCAAGGTTAAGAGAAAGCAGTGCAATTTAATGTTACTCTATTAATTTGTGGCAATTTTTCATCGTTTTAAATAGTTGCCAAAATCCTTCTTTTTTATTGCTATATACATAAGATGTTTTCAAAAATGTTGCTTTTCCCCTAAAAAATTGTTGCCCTTGAGGCAACCTTTTATGTCAGAAAGAATTGAGGATCTTTCAATTAGTGCCTTTTTTATTGTGAGGAACCTTGTGTGGCAAAAAGTAAGTTTCATGATTATCTACATACAGTAGGAAGCTGTAGAAATGGGAAAATGTTACATATAAACACACAGAGAAGAGCCCTTAAGCAATTTTTTTAGTTCTGCTAATTGAAAACACTTTCAATTCTGAAAAAGTTTTCTTCAGTTCTTGCTCCTGAGGGGATGCAGACAATATTAAAAATTTAGTTTTGTTCTTGTGTTATACATTTCATTTTTATTAAGAGGATAAATATTTTTCACTTTACTACTTCAGTGAATTTGTTTGTGTCACCAGTTTGTAATATTTTTAGAAAACAATTATTATTTTTAATTCTTGACTTAATCCATGCCAAATAAGTTAGTTTTGAATATAAAATCAATCAAATTTTTCATAAAAAACATAACTGTTTTGGGGATTCAAATAAACTTATAATATAGACTCTGCACTTTTTTATTTGGGTCATCTTGAAATGATAAAAATGTTATTTAAGCAGAAGTGCATTAAAGGGAGCCTGTATTTTCCAAGAACAGGGCACAAAAAATTTCAGGTTAAGGCAGCCAAATATAAGCCAGGTCAGCTAATATAGGTAAACTCTTTGTAATCTTTCATATCCACACTATCCATTCATCTTTTGCTTTCACAAGGAATTCTTAATTTTTGATTTTTTCTCAGCTTTTAAGATTCGCTTAAAGATTTCAAAAAGATTTTGATTTACTTTTTTTGACACTCCCCTGAAAGCTCCTGTATAGAATAGTTATTTTTAGTCTTACAGGAAACTGTGGACCTGGTAGCTTATTGGCAGCATTTTAATTTGAACCTTCAGCAACAACCATTTTTGCTAATTCTTTTTTTCTTTCTGATCAAAGTCATTCGCTATGTGGAAAATAAGCCTAAATTGGATTTTTTTAATCTGCTGAAATTGAAATAATATTGTTTAGTCAAGCAAATGGTATTTCAATAAATGAGTCCAAATTAAGAAACCACGTACAATTATTTTGTAAAAACTAATTGTGTAAATTTAGTTAGTTTTATCTAAAATAGTGAGTGTTTTGGGGCTTTCTTTTCTACTCTAACTTGGCAATTTTAATAGGAGCTGCAGAGAACAGTAATTTAGTGCTTTATTTCAAAAATCATAAAGAATTGTATTTGAATTTCAATAAATTTATTATCAAATCAAACAAAGAAAATTTAAAGTTTTATTTACCATGGAAACAGTTGCTTTCTCTGTGAATTCAGAACCTCTCCTGGGATCCATGGCCTTGCTTTCGATCAATAACTTCTTCAAACAAACTGGAAGCAGTAATGAATGTTTTTATCAACTGAAAATATATATTTCATCAGTAAAAAAAGGTCTAATTTTCTTTAGCTGTGATTCAGTAAAGCCATTTGTATTGGTTTTCTTTCGAATTGATCCTTCATTATGCACTCTGTGCTGAATGAATCTATAGTAAGTTGTTACCCTTTCAAGACAAAAAAAAGTTGATTGCTTTTTGGAAGATTGTATAGAATCTTTGAAGCAATCAAGGTGCATAAACCTTCACACGAATATTTACTATGCAGATGAGAACTAAGACCTTGTGTTATTTGTTAGCCAACCAAATCACTTACGGATATAGAAATGATGATTCAGCCAAATCCGTGTTCTTTAAAATCTACAAAGAGTATTTATTAGTCTATCTAAATCTCTCAAAAAACAGACTTCAATACACCTTATATTTTATTTAATTGGTATTCCATGATCGATAGAATCGAGTTTTTCACAAGATTTTTTTTTCTTGAGTGTCTTGACACTTTAAATCCTGGCTAATAATTGTTTTATAATTTTTTGTACATTTTGTGGCAGCCCTGGGTCAAAGCTTGCCATAGGTGTCAGGTGTCATCCCTGTCGAGGTTGGATAATGTTTTTTTTCTTTTATGGCCAGCGAGCGAGCGAAGCGGCGAGTTTATAAAAATCATTAGGTTTGGGCTTTTTAGTGGATGTCCGTCAGTCTGTAACATTTATTTGTCATAGTTTTTTTTGACATTTTTCTCTATAGAGGTCAGAGTTGATAACTTTGAAATACTTCTCCCCCCTGAGTTTTTGTGCTAAATGGAAAAATTTTAGGTTTTTGGAAAGAGGAATTTTTACTTTACAACTTCACATTTTTTTCCCCAAATTTTTGACCAGGGGATGGGCTATTAACTACTCTTTAACCAATTAGTGCTATTGGACATATTTTATGTTTTATAAGTTTGTTGATATGATGTGTAGAAGTAGAGTAAATTAAGTTTAAAGATTACGCTTTTTTTGTCAGTCATGCATGCATCACGCCGTTGACATTAACAATTAATTTCCCGGGAAAACACAAAAAAATATTCGACCTTCAACTAACGTCTTTAGTAGCTCCCACAATTTTAAAGCTAGAGAAAAGTCTATTAAATAAAAATTTAGTTCAAACGTTAAGCTAAAAATGTTGTTAATTAATGTTTTCTCTAGCTTTTATTTTGACTTAGCTATGAGTTTTTAAAGTAGACAGGTCGAGTTTTTGGCGCAACAGCTCTTTGTGGATGCGCAACACTTTTTGGTGTGTGTCAACTTATGTTCTAGAAGTTTCTTGAAGTTTGTGGTGCGACGTAACTTGGTGGTGCGTTCAAAAATTGCACAGCACTTTTTGTCACTCTGAGTTTTTGGCGCATGAATTCAATTCAATTGTTTTATTTTAAACTTGATGGGCTGTCCCCTTACAGAGCGCCATTGTTCTATTAGAAACCGTTGTCTTCCATGCCCCTGCAACATGACCATTTTATAAGGTAAAAATAAATGAAAAATGGGGTTTGGGAGAAGTCAGTGGTATTGCTTAAAACTCACTCTGTTCTTGCTCAGTGGAGAAGTACGATCAGTTGTACAGTTGACCATAGGCTGGCCTGACTGTGCATGCATGTGTACTTACAAATTTGAATAATAATTTTTCAATTTGAATATTTGAACTTTAATTTTTGAAAACTTGAACAAAAATTTTGTAATTTGAACTTGAATTTGATTATGAATTGTAAAAAGACTTTTCCTTGACTGGGATTTGATCCCCCTATCTCCTGAGCATCAGTCTACTTTGCTAACCCCTAGATCATACACAGCCCACATCTGATTGTGATAAAAATAGTAAATATAAATTTAGTTTAAACTTTTTGAATATTTATCCTTCCATTTATTCAATTCTTGAATCATTGTTGGTTTAAAAAAAGTCACTTTCATCAAAGAGATTTTTTCATTCAAGTTTTGAAACAATCAATTGGTTGGCTAAATATCCCTTATATCCTCGCGAGCTGGCAGTTAGGTATTTTTTCTTGCGCAAAAAATACCCATCTACTTAATTTTACGAGCGAGCAAAGCAAGCTGCTAGTTTAGTTTTGTTTGCTTAGGGTTGAGGTCCTACTGGAATGTCTGTCTGATCGGATATCATTTACATCTCCTCCCTGAGTTTTGATGATAGATAGAAAATTTTTAGTACATTGTGTAGAGGATTTAATTGTTTAAAAACCAATGGATTTTTTTTCCAAAAATATGGTTTGGGTGAGCTATAAATTTTTGCCCTATTTTGAAATTTTTGGAAAGATAAAGTCATTGTACATATTTTTTTGTTTTATGAGTTTGTTGATGTTATTTCTAGAACTTGAGTTATTTAAGTTCAAAGATTATGCTTTCTTTTTCAACGTGCATTACGCGTCATTATTCATGTAGACGGCACACAAGGATCTTAGCCTTAGATTTAAGTTACGGTAAAGTATTATTTTAATCACGTAACTTTTACCCACATCTGATTCCCGAGTGCCCCTGACCAGCGCGCTCCAGTCTCACGTGTCAATAAAAGGCCTGCGTGTCTTAGAATGGTTACCTAGTTATTCTCCGTGTGCTTAGACGTAAGTCATATAGAGTAGATAGCTAAGTGTTATTTTAAGGACATATTATTATGTGTGTATTGTACTTAGCTCAATAAAGTATTATGAGCATATTTAAATACCTTGCATTTTTATTATAAGAACAGGAGGACTTTAGAAATTCTCATAGACATGGGATAAGTGTTACAGAAGCTTACACCGCTTACCTAAAACCCCGCGACATGCAACAGCCTGACGCTTGAAATTAGTAAACCTACACTCATTGCAATTACAATATTTTAAAGAAAAATATCAAAAATATTTGGAATATGCTCAAAAAATTATTATCATACTCGTTATTTCTTTTCCAAAAATAAACAAATGAATAAAGTTGGCAATAAATTAAATTACAAAAATCTAAAACTAAAAAAAGACAGTTTGTAGGTATGGTAAAAGTATATATGGAAATGGGATAAGTGGAAATGAAGTAAAGTGCTTAAGGCAAGAGGAAAAACAATTTTGAAAATGAATTGAATTTTTTACTTAGAATTCCATGGTACTATCTAGAGGTTAAATATTAAAATTGCATGCATTTATGCAGCCTTTTAGCTTTTTATATTTATATTTGAGCAAGTTAAATGTTGGAACATACCAAAATTATAATTTGTGCAACGTTTTGATCCTTCCCCATCTCTTTGAGGAGAGGTGGTGAGAGAAGAAAAAGGAATTTTTTATCAAATTTGATTGCATATATTTGTCATTGTCTGCCTTTACACTGTTGCATTAGATTTTTGAAAAATGATAAATTCCTGCACAAAAAATTCAATAGTTTGAAGAAATTTGCAGCAAGCGGAGAGTATGTACTTGAGAACATTCTTGCTTAGGTTTTTTTCAAAGTAATATGGGGTCGCTGTGGCCAAATGGTTAAAGCAACTGACTGGGAACTGGGAGACTTGGGTTCAATCCCCCATCTGCGGGCAAAATTTTTGACCTTAATTATTCATTTCTAGTAGATGATTCCCTCAGTCAGGATTGATTGTTGTGCAGAAACTTGATTAGAAATATCTCTTTTAATCTTTTATTCACATTTATCAAATTGATAATCAAATGACTATATAAGACACAACTTTCAGTCAAAAAGAACTGTAGTAAAGTCAACACTACTCTCATTAAAGTGATTTAGTGTTAGAATAATCAGTTCTTGACACAAGCTAAAAAAACCAAAAACTTACTTTTATTTCTAAGTTGCGAAAGTTTTTGACCTGAGCTTTTTAACTTGATAATCCTCTTTCACAAAAATGTGACAAATTATGTACCAAAACACCATTTTGTGACCACAACTCTTCATGATTGTTGCGTATTTAGCCCATCAATTCCTGATATCTTGTCATAATTGGTTTTACATTTCATTCAAAGCTTTTATTACAGATACACTGTTATCTACGTGCATCTACAGTCATCAAAATTATTCAGAATAAGAAGCTTCCTGACATCTATGAACTGCCAATGTCAACTGTATACAATGAACCCCAGAAACCGAACATGGGCTATTTCTTTGATGATTCGAGAAAAAAATCTGCAAAATAAATTATTTTGCAAGCAAGACAAGTAATTTATTCTTTAAGTAATTCTTATTGGGTTCAAATTTTTTATAGGGGATGTCTGTCCGTCCGTCTGTCACTTAAAACGAGTTGCTGAGTTTTGATGCTCGAAAGAATATTTTTACATTTTTGGAAAGAGGAATTTTATGGCAACAATCCAATGCATTTTTTTGGTCTAGGGGATGAGCTATAAATTTTTACTCCTTTCTCCCTGAATATTGAATCTAGAAAGCATATTTTTAGATTTTTGAAAGATTAATTCTTTATGCATATTTTATGTTTTATAAAGTTAGTTGATATGATGTCTAGAAGTTGTGATAACTAAGTTCAAATATTACACTTTTTTTGTCCGCTGACATCATCATCAATTAATTTCCCGGATCAGAGTGGTTGGTGACCAATGAGGGTGATCAGCGAGTTGGCACAAGTTGTTTAGAGGGGAAAATAGTTTACCTTGCTCAGGAAATGCTACAGAGGACTTTAGGTGTAGGGATGAAAGATCAAAGATCAGGTGTTAACCCATATTGAAATATGAGAATGTGATAAAATAGAACTATATTGTTAAAATATTGTAAGAAGTGAAACAAAGAAAACAACTTGAATTGAGTGCATTCTATGATGCACTGATGGATGTAAGTGAGCATAACATCTGTATTTCAGATTTAAATCTGATGTTCCTAGAGTAGAATAATGTCCCATTGTAACTTGTAGTGCATTTGTATAATCAATGTTTCCACTTTACTGAATAGACACTCAAGACAAATCAACAACAAAAGGGTTAAGTGATTGTTTGTTTGGATAAGTGACACTATAGAGACAAGTCTCAACTATATGTGTCTTTGTCTTCACTTCAAATCAATATGTAACATTTTTAACAACTGTTTAGAACAAAAAGGTATAGTTTGAATCCAGTCACAAATTTAGTGTAGATTTAAAAAGAAGTTCGCAGACACATGTCTAACTTCGTTCAAAGTTTCTAAAAGAAAAGTTAAGAATACTTAATGTCTCTATTGAACAATTTTTACCTTCAAATTATTCAATGTCCATGTTCAACAAAAGTAACAAAGAGTGACAATATGAAAAATGTATAACTATATTCATTTTCACTATAAAAGAGATTTCATATCCTTTAACTAAAAAGTCTTACTTAAATTATCCTTTTTTATGATAAAAAATTGTGTGGAAAATATGTTTGTGGTATGTTTTTGATCAACGTTTGTTGCACTGTGGTAAAAGCTCAGGATGCTTTGATCTAAGACCAAATATGATGTTACCACTTCATATATAGCTCTTGCCTATGGCAACTGGCTGAGAACTAGGAGACTGGGTTTCAATCCACTGTCAGGGCAAATCTTTGACCCCAAGATTTATCTAAAAATATAGTCATCTAATATGATGGTTACCTCAGTCAGGATTGATGGTTGTGCAGATCACGTGAACAAAAAAACCGGATTAATTGAGTCAGTTCCTCAACCAACTTTAAGTTGTCAATCAATATATACCCAAGCAAAAAAGTGTCCAACAGTTTTACCATATGAGATTACACATTTGTCGTACAAACAGAAATTTACAAAAATATTTGTCAAATGTGTAATTTTCATACAGCATTTTTTGTTAATGCTTCAAATATTCATAATTTTTCCAATATTTGTCGTCGTATTGGGCCATGAAATCCCACACTCCCCCAATCTTGAACTGCTACTAGTAATGTTAGTAGTTTATCAATCAAATTGCAAGAGTTTTGGTTCGCATAAATATTGTTTGGCAATTTCAAATGAATCTAAATAATACATTTCATATCAAACAAGTGGGTCTTTGAAAAACTTGGATGCCAGTTACAGGACCTTTCATGTACTATATTATTTAAAGATAAGGCAGTGCGATGAAAAATATAGTGTCAAAAGCACAGTTGTTTGGGGAAACTAGATTGTGGGCTGCATCATCAGGCTTTTTTACTTTTCAATGAAAACCCACGAAAGACATTGTATTTGAGAAACTGTTGCACCCTAATTAAATTAAGTAGATGCTTTGATTTTTTGCTAAAAAATCCAGAATCCTCCACAAGCAAACTCCCTGCCCCCATGTCTGAGCCCCCAGACAAAATATCCAAAATCCCCAAAGTAACTTTTTTGACATTGATAGAAGATTCTAAATGCAAAATTTCAACTCTCTAGCTTTAAAACTGAGGTAAGAGATGAACGAACGACATTTTTCTCTGCTGATCTCCTATACATATTTCGACCTCAAATTTACTCTTCAAATCGATATTTCAAATGAAAATCTGTAACAGCATCTTTTTGAAAATCTAAGTGGCCTGAATTCACATCTTTGTGCACAATCAAAAAAACCTTCACTGCCTACTCAATCTTAACTTGAAAGTTATGAAAAAAGATTTCTAGTATTGAAATTGCCTGGTTGACTTTCATTTGGTATTCCAAAACTCCTGTCACATTCACGATGTGACATTTACATTTTCAAACTATTCACCTTGATACAAACTGAAGGGTCGAATCATTTTCCCCAACTTTCTTCAAACATTTCAAGATCTTTGCACAACTCTCAATAGGCTAGAATGATGTGGAAAAAGAATGCATGGCATGTAGAATTTTATTTTGTGAAAGGGAAAGCGGTTGGACTTTTTCAAAGGTACATTTGGTCTTGCATTTTCCACTTTTTTCTTGATTCTGATGCCATAGTGATGTGTTGCTATTTTTCTTCAGCCAAAGTCTTTTTATCATTTAATGAAAGACCATACAAATAATGAAAATTGCCACCTTGGTTTTTTCATGGATCTAAAATGTGATTTGAAAAATAAGCGAGTAAATGATCCTTTACTTTAATGTATATATCCAAATCTACATTTTACAGTCTGATTAATTTCTTATCAAGATTTATTACTAAAACTTTTGATATTTACAAGATAAGTTGGTGCCGATTGACCTGCGTGAGTCTGGATTTATCATCATTCATGACCACTCACCTTGTATTTAATTGAAAGGACTAACTAACCTGCGGAGGTCAAGCCTTGCCTGTTCATTGTAATAATTATGTACCTCTACATAAACACATTTGTTTGTGGGAATAAATCAGTTACCATTTGCCCCATTTGGTATCCTTGAATCATCAAAATAAGAAAAGATATGGTTTTTTTGAGTGTGAGATGATCTTTTATCTAAGTTTAAAAGTATATTTTAACTTAACATATCACTTTGTTATTCTCCTTTACTTGTTAAAAAAGAGGTTTCTTGTAAGATATGTTAGTTGCCATCTGTAAATACTTGTCCACTTTATTAAGACTGAATGAGGTTCACTCATTTAAGTTTTAACGAAACTTACTCTTGAATGCAAAAACCTGTTGGAAATGCTTTGAGTGGTTCAATAGAAAAAGATTTTTTAGGAAGTCAAACTGTTGAAAGACTGTCTGGCAAAAACTTTGTTTGTTTGCTGATGACATATGTTTTCATCTTTAAAAAAGTAACATTTTTTCAAATATCAAGCAAGGCCTTAGCTGGAGACCTCCCATGGGACTAACCAAATTTTGAATTATGTGAGAAACATATATGGAATATCAAAGACCCTCTTATGAATTTATCTTATTAATTATCTTGAAATGAACATCTGATTTCTTGATTAAAATCCTTAAACAAAGGTCTTTTTTTCCCATGTTATAGACTGATATAATTAGGTACTTCAAGTTAACCGAAAAGTTTTCCAATGACGTAGTCTGTCTGTTTGTTTAAAACTCTTTTCATTTCAGTTAATCTTATTTCATCCTAATCTTTGCCTCAGCAGAAAGATTATGTTGAACAAGGTAGATCAAAGAGGAAGGTTTTCTTGCATGGGAATTAGAATTCAGATTCAGACGCAAGCAATAAATTTGCCAAGGAAATTCTTCAAAGGAGAGAACAGAACTGGCAAAATTTAATTTTCTGGGTGTTTATATTCTTCTCTGACCAACTTACTTTACATTCTGCCCATTAATTGTTATATGCCACCAAATCGGCTCAAAAGTTTGAGGAAAAAAAAGAAGCTGAACTTTTGCAAAAGGGAAGAAAATACAATTTGAAAAAGAGTAATTAAAGTAAAAATTTCAGACAGCCTAAAGTCATCCTTTAAGACTTTGCCTTTGCCTCAAATCAAAGATAACCCTAAAATACAATAAAGGAGGAGTCAATTAGATAATAACATCTTTGTATTGTAAACCGAAGTATAAGGTGCAGACATCAAGAAATAAAACCAATGAGGTACTAACTGTTTATTCGATGGAAAGCAACTTAGGTAGGATGTTTAACTGCAGTATTAAATGTTGGTGTCTATGCTAAGCTAGCATCCAAGCTAAGTTTAAAATGAGGGGAGTGGCAAATGGTAGTATTAAAGGATAATACTAGATTAAAGTTATCAGTAAGCAAAAGGTTGTGGTCTGATTAAAAGATTATCTAAAAGGTAATTTAGTTGATTGAAAGATATATAAGTGAAATGTAACTCTAATTAAAAATGAGAAAAAACTTACCCTGACTCTAAACCCAACCCTTAAGGGTCAGGGTCAGCTTCTTTAAATAAAATAGTTATGGTTAGGTTTTTTCCATGGTAGTCGAAGTAGTCGGTAAGCAACTTTTACTTTTTATGTAGTGATTGGCAAATTAGTAAGAAGAACCCCTTTTTCTATAATTTGAGCACTCAGGCAAGGAGGACGTTTATTACACAATTACACAAGAGTAGTAAAAATATTTTTGATTTAAAAAATAGTTTCATATTGTTTCAATTTTAAGTTAAATTGATAAAATTTGGATATCTTTTTAACTTTTTTTCTAAAAAATAAAAAAAAGTTTAGGGGGCAATTCTTATACACCTGCGGGGGTTCTCATAGAAAGGAAAATATGGGATATATTCTGAGAAAATGAGGGAACAAGACCTGATTTTCAATTTTTAATAATATTAATACAGCGCTGATGCACGATCGTCACACCATAACGTAAGTTTATGTCTATGGTTTTGCAGATTATTGTCACTTTGAGTGAGGGTGCCTTGTTGAATTTTTTGCAATCTAGGTTTAAAGTTTCTGGCATGGCCAAGAATTGAAAACACAACCTTAGATCTCGGTCCTCAGCCGGGTGCCTTTGGGCCAAACTCTTGATATACCCTTCGTTAAACCCTCTAATTATCATGAAAAAATCTTAAATTAGGCTCAAAAGATATCCCTTTATTGGGCTATCGATTTTGTAACTAGGATATGGGTCATGAATCTTTTTCCTATTTTTAAAAGTGAGGCTTTAAAAAAAACTTTTCACAATATGCCTTGCAAATTTTTTCACTTAAAGCACACTATTTGGCTATGAATTATTTGTTTCATTTAGCAACCGGGGGAAAAAGGTTGCCTAGAGCTTTCAGGGTTTAAACCCTGGACCCACAGATTCCCAGCTTGATGCCATGACCACTCGGCCAGGGGTCAGGGTCAAGTTCAACCCTCTGGGTTTGGAAAGCTTCAGCCGATGTTTTCTTTGAAATTTATATTTACCCTAACTCCAATTATCATTTCGTTGGGAAATGAATGAAGGATGTTGGAGGGTAAACTGTATTCGGGAAAACCACATGGTAAAAACTCTCTAGGCTTAACCTACAGCTGTTGACTTTTTCCAGACCAAGGGTTTTGGCGATGTTGAGTTTTTATTTTTTGTTTGAGGCCGCATATAATTTTCCAAAAGTCGACAGGATGAGTTGGAATATTTGTAAGAGCCACTTTTGCATTGAAATGTTTGACAAAGTTGTTAAATATAGTTAAGTAATGCCTTATTAATTAATTAAGTCTTGGCTTCCCAACCGTGAAAAGACTTCAGAACTCTGTAAATTTTTATCTCTTACTGATTTTCCAATCAAATTGAGTAGATTCCATGCTCAATTGAAATACCTTTCTTGCTATATGTATTGGAACTTTTCTATATATCTGATCTCATAAAAATATAGCTTTATTGGGGAAGAAAAAAACTTTGCCAGAGAACCAATTTTGAAGCCCTTCCAAATTTTTGGATGGTCATTTTTGTATCTGTTAATATTTTTTCTGTACCTTGCCATGGTGCATTCATTGCAATTGAATCAACAGAAGAAAGAAAAAAGGGAAATTTTCATGGTCCGACACAATTCAATAAAATCATTGGGATTTACTTTTTCTTCGAGTGCACCTTAGGATGAAATTTTTAGGGAATCATACTTAGCAAAAGCTATTCAGGGTGAGGTGCTGTAGTCTGAAGTGAGTCAGAGAGTGCAATGAGAGAGAGTGTGTCCAAACCCAGGGATGACCTTCTTAATCAAGATTAGAATCAAAACTGAACTGTTTATTGATAGAACAACAGCCCTTTATAAAGGAGAGACTCAGTTCAGATTAGTTTGGGTGATCAGCCAGTATACCTTGCACAGAGATGCTATCTTGACATAAAAAGGGTGTGGGAGTGAAAGATCAATTGTCAACCTATCTTGAAATAAGATTAGCAGGAATGTAATATAATAAAAATAAGTTTTAAATTGTCATGGAAGCAAAATAAAGGACTTGAATTGAGCGCATTGTATGAAACTTTATTAGTTAAAAAGATTAAATAGTAGTGATAGTGTTAAAACAGAAACTCACAAGTATGAGTTTTTTGCATCT
>Ga0194133_10005172_pt1 | contig 16799 bp, 10 predicted proteins | sample TA2KigOf40mmetaG_FD_155448 | JGI IMG/M metagenome (GOLD analysis project Ga0194133, IMG submission 155448) | Freshwater microbial communities from Lake Tanganyika, Tanzania - TA2015055 Kigoma Offshore 40m | ecosystem: Environmental > Aquatic > Freshwater > Lake | place: Tanzania: Lake... | reverse complement strand
GTACGCAGCTTATCGTTTCCAGTTTTTCTGTGAATGCACTCACCGAATTCGAGAGCAGTTGCACGCTGTCAGTCGTAAAAATACGCGCTATGGCCGGGTCGCTAAAAACAGCAGCGGCGTTGGCATTGAATAAGCCATGTGCCGCACAAGCCCAAACGGATGCAGCGCCATGCTGCTGACATGCCTTTGCTGCGCGCAGCATGGTCTGACCGCTGCTGATCAGGTCATCAAACAGCAGCACTTGTCGTCCGCTGACCTCGCCTACTAGCAACTCGCCACTGAGCGCGCCACCGCTGCGAAACTTTTCGACATAGCCCATGGTCACCTCTTGGCCGAGTCGTTGTGCCAGACGCTGACGAAACAATGCCGCGCGTTTCACACCACCGGCATCGGGTGACACCACGGCGAGTGGGAGATCACCAAACTGCGGCTGCAGATGGGCTACAAACAAGCCCGCGCTATCCAGTAACTCGGTTTGGCAGCGAAATGCATTCTGCAAGGCTGCTGGATTGTGCACTTCCATCACCATCAGTGCGTCGGTGCTCACCGCTTCAAATAGTTGTGCAACATAACGTAGGGTGACCGGATCACGCGGCTGTGCTTTACGGTCTTTACGTGCGTAGGCCAGGTAAGGAACCACAGCCGTGACCTTCTCAGCCGCGGCATCTTTCAGGGTGGCGATAAAGAACAGCAAGCGATTCAACTTGTCATTGACTGTTTGTGCGGGTTCACCAAACAAACTATGCAAGACTACGCAGTGACAGCCACGTACGCTTTGGCATGGCCGGGCTTTGTGTTCGCCATCTTCAAACACGCGCTCTTCGTGCGGCGTGAGTACCAGCCCCATCTGGCGCGCCACAGCTTCACCGAGTGCGTGACTATGCGCAAGTGCAAACAGCAGCGGCGCATCATGCATTGAATTTTTCTTCATGCGTTTTGTCGGAGGAATGACCAGTTCCGCATCTTGGGCGACCCGGCGTGGCTATCTTTGACGTGTTCAATGGCGATGCCGATGGCTTGTGCGCGCTGCATCAACTGCGGCTGCATTACCCATGCGATGCGGCGCTGGTCACCGGCACCAAGCGTGATATTGCGCTGCTTGATCAGATCAGCGCGCAGACGGGTGATAGCGTAACCGTGCTGGATCTGAGCGCCGATGCCAATGCTGAGGCATTGCAGCGCCTGCTGGATGCTGGGGTCAGGGTGACGTGGTTTGATCATCACAGCGTAGCGCTACCAACGCATCGATTGCTGCGCGCGACCGTAAGCACCGATGCTTACGTATGTACTTCCGTACTGGTCGATAGGCAGCTCGATGGACGCTATCGCCACTGGGCAGTGGTCGGCGCTTACGGCGATAACCTGCCCCAATCGGCACGGGTACTGGCGCGCAGCATCAAGCTACCGACAACACAGCGCCATGCATTGCGGCGGCTCGGTACCCTGCTCAATTACAACGCGTATGGCGATCATGTGAATGAACTCATCATTCATCCGGCCGAGTTATACCAACGACTACACACGTACGTGGATCCGTTGATGTTTGTTTCAGTCGAGCCTGTGCTGCGCCAAATTGAAGCTGCGCTAAAGAACGATCTTCAGCAGGCGCTCTCGCTGCCCGTGGTGCGGGTTTCCGGTGGGCGCATGGTGTACCTGCCCGACGCGCCATGGGGTCGGCGAGTCATTGGTACGCTGGCCAACCACCTCGCGCGCGACGAACCCATACTTGCCCATGCCGTGCTCGTGCCGAGTTCAGACAATGCGTGGCGAGTGAGCATACGCGCGCCAATGAAGCCTGGAACGGGTGCGGACCAACTGTGTCGGCAGTTTTCGGGGGGTGGTGGCAGAGCAGTTGCAGCCGGCATCGATGCACTACCGGACGCTGAGCGCCCTTTATTCATCAAAGCGTTTGAGCAGCTATTCGCACCGACCGCTGCCAGCTAAGCCAAATCAACACCCTGTTCGCCGTAAAGCGGATGATTACGACTGGTCTTTCACCCCACTACGCAAGGAGACGAGCATGTCCAACCTGACCCGATTCAATCCGTTTGGTGAGATCACGCGCAGCATGCCATTCGGCAAACTCGACGAGCTATTCGACAACCTGGAAAACATCCTGCCCTCGCGTATCTGGGAGCCGGTACCCCGTATCAAAATGGATGTTATCGAAGACAACGCCGCTTATACAGTCCACGCTGAAATTCCCGGCGCGCGCAAAGATGATATCAAGGTGCAGGTTGAAGGCCGGCAGATCACCATCATGGCTGAGGTAAAAAACAAAGCGAAACGCGTGAAGGTGAGCGTATGGTGCACGCTGAGCGCTACTACGGCCGCGAGTCACGCAGCATCATGCTTGATCATGAAGTGGATGAGAAAAAAGCCGTCGCCAAGTATGACAATGGTGTGCTGGAACTGAAGCTACCGATACTTGAAGCCTCGCGCGCTGCGCATCAACTACCGATTCAGTAAATCCCAAACGAACTATTCCCAAGCGCAGACCCAAGCTCATCAGGCCGATGGCAAGGGTGGCGCGGGGAATTTGCGCAGCATGCTGCGCAGCCGTGCAACAGCACTTGCACTTGAGCCAGTGCTTGCCCCGAAAGGGTAGCAAGGGGGTAGCAAGGGACTACCAGAGCGGGCGCGTCTGACCGAAACTTGTCAGTGCGCCCGCTACCACACACAGGCGTGAACCATGTAGTCAGCCTGTCATCTTGATCGGCAATAGTAGAATGATACGGTCTCGCGCCACGCGAATTCGTGCGCGCCGCTTCAGCCGATCAGGGAAACCATGGGATCCGACCCCACCAGTCCACGCTCATCCGACTCGTCGCAGTTCAACCCGTATGCCCCGCCCGGCCGTCGCTGGCTGCCGTGGCTGTTGCTGCTGCTCGCGATCGGTGTCATTGGCGGTCTGACCTGGTACGCGATCGCGCGTAAAGATCAAACCACCGAACGTGGCGGCATGCCACGCGGACGACCGCCAGTGACGGTGGGTGTGGCGGCTGCCAGTACTGAGAGTTTTCCGGTGGAGCTCGACGCCTTGGGTACCGTGGCGCCCGTGGCCACGGCGGTCGTACGTGCACAAGTCTCGGGTGTGGTGCAGCAAGTGATGTTCAGCGAAGGCCAGATCGTGCAGCGCGGTCAGCTGCTCGCCTTGATTGATGCACGACCATTTGAAAACGCGCTGATGCAAGTTAAAGGGCAGCTGCAGCGCGACGAGGCGCAACTGGAAAACGCACGTGTTACCGAGCGTCGCTACCGTCAACTGCAAGCGCAAGACTCGATTGCGCAGCAAGATGTCGATGCCCAAACAGCATTGGTGAAGCAACTAGAAGGTACCGTCGCGATTGATCGCGCTGCAGTACGCAGCGCACAACTGAATCTGGACTTTGCACGCATCACCGCGCCAATCTCTGGCCGCATTGGTCTGCGTAGTGTGGACGTGGGTAACCTGGTGGGCCCTGCTGATGCGACCGGCCTGGTCACCATCACGCAAACTGCGCCGATTGATGTGGTGTTCGCCGTGCCACAAGATGCGGTGCCCGAGTTGAAATACGCGATCTCAGGTGGCAAGGCATTACCCGTGACAGCGTTCGATCGATCACGCAGCAAACCGCTGGCAATTGGGCGATTTCTTGCACTCGACAATATCGTCGATACCCAAACCGGTACGGTGCGTGCCAAGGCGCGGTTTGATAATGCGAATGCTGCGTTATTCCCCAATCAGTTTGTCAATGTTCGCTTGAAGCTGCGCACTATTGAAGGTGCGACCGCAGTGCCGGTATCTGCAGTGCGCAATGGCGGCGATGGGCCGTTTGTGTATGTGCTGAATCCGGCCGAAAAAACTGTGTCACTGCGTCCGGTGAAGCGCGGCTTATCGAGTCTGGACAAGACACAGATTTTGTCGGGCATCGAGCCAGGCGAACAAGTGATCACCGAAGGTGCTGATCGCTTGACCGATGGCGCCAAGGTCAAGCTGCCGGGTGAGCGTGGCTCGAAGGATGCGGGCGGTGGCGGTAATAAAGCGGGTGCCGGCAGCGGCGAGGAACGCCCGGGCGGTGAAAAACGCCGCCGACCCGCGAGCGGCGGATGACCCCTTCGCGTCCGTTCATCCTGCGGCCGGTCGGGACCTCGCTGCTGATGGTCGCGATTGTGCTGGCAGGGTTGATCGGTCTGCGTTTTCTGCCCATCGCCGCATTGCCGCAGGTGGATTTCCCCACCATACAAGTGCAAACCCAGTACCCCGGTGCCAGCCCGGAGGTGATGAGCCAAACGGTCACGGCGCCACTTGAGCGGCAATTCGGGCAAATGTCTGGTTTGAAGCGCATGAGTTCAGCCAGCGCCGCCGGCCTTTCAACCGTCACCCTGCAGTTCAATCTCGGTGTTCGTCTCGATATCGCTGAACAAGAAGTACAAGCTGCGATCAATGCAGCAAATGCATTGCTGCCCGCCGATCTACCCGCACCGCCCATCTACGCAAAAGTAAATCCTGCCGACGCGCCAGTGCTCACGCTGGCGATCACCTCCGATACCCTGCCGCTGACCGAGCTGCATCAGATTGCGAATAACCGACTGGCATTGAAAATCAGTCAGGTCAGCGGTGTTGGCTTGGTCACACTCTCGGGTGGCCACAAACCGGCGATTCGAATTCAAGCCGATATGCGCGCGCTAGCTGCAGCCGGGCTCGGCATGGACAACCTGCGCACCGCCATCACGCAGGCCAACGCCAACACCGCCAAAGGCAATATCGATAGCGCAACGCGCTTCTACTCGATCAATGCCAATGACCAACTGAAGTCGGCACAAGACTATGCCAACCTGATCATCGCCTGGAAAAACGGTGCGCCGGTGCGTTTGTCGGATGTGGCGCGCGTAGTACAAGCACAAGAAAACGTGCGCCTGGCCGCATGGGCTGATCTGACCCCAGCCATCGTGTTGAATGTGCAGCGCCAGCCCGGCGCTAACGTGATTCAAACCGTGGACGCGATTCAGCAGCGGCTACCCGAATTAACCGAGAGCCTGCCTGCCTCGGTAAAAGTTACGGTGCTATCTGATCGAACCGGCACCATACGCGCTTCGATACAGCATGTCACCATTGAGCTGTTCGTTGCGGTGGCGCTAGTGGTGCTTGTGATCTTGCTGTTTTTGCGGAGCTGGCAGGCAACCGTGATTGCGAGTCTTGCCGTACCGATCTCGCTGCTGGGTACCTGTGGCGCAATGTTCTTGCTCGGCTATAGCTTGAACAACCTAACCTTGATGGCGCTGACCATTGCGACCGGCTTTGTGGTCGATGACGCCATCGTTTCACAGGAAAACATCTCCCGCTATGTCGAACGTGGCGAGCCACCGCTGCAAGCCGCGCTCAAAGGTGCCGGTGAAATCGGTTTCACGATTATCTCGCTGACCGTCTCATTGATTGCGGTACTGATCCCGCTGCTGTTCATGTCAGATGTGGTGGGTCGTTTGTTTCGCGAGTTTGCAGTGACGCTGGCGATCACCATTGTGATCTCCGCGTTGGTGTCATTGACGCTGGTGCCGATGATGGCGGCGCGGCTGCTGCGTGCTGATTCGAATCTTCATCCATCCGCGCCGGCGCGTGCGCTGCAGTCAGGATTTGATCGTTTACTGAATGCTTACCGGCAGATGCTGACCTGGGTACTTGCGCATCAGCCCCTCACCTTGCTGCTCGCGCTGGGTACCCTGCTACTCACCGTGCTGCTTTACGTCTCCATACCGAAGGGCCTGTTTCCGCAGCAGGACACCGGCCGGTTACAAGCCAGAGTGGAGGCGCGTGAAGGTATTTCATTTGCAGTGATGGCTAGCCTGCAGCAAGCCGTTGCACGCGAGTTGTTGCAAGACCCGGATGTGGCCTCGTTCAGCTCGCAAGTGGGCGTCGGCAACAGCAACCCCTTGCTGCATACAGGCAGCTTGCTGATCAACCTGCGCACTGAACGTAGCGCGACCCAGCAACAGATCATGGATCGTTTACGTGCACGTGCCGCACAAGTACCCGGCGCCCGCTTGTATGTGCAACCAGTGCAGGATCTGACCATTGATGCAGAAACCGGCCCCACCCAGTACCGGGTAGCACTGGAAGGTGCCGATACCACTGCAGTGCAACGCTGGACCGAGTTGCTGGTTCAGCAGCTATTGCATGATCAGGCGGTATCACACGTAGTCTCAGACGTGGGTGTCAGCGCCTCGTCATTGATGGTGAGCGTGGATCGTGACAGCGCCTCGCGCCTGGCAGTGAGCGCCGCAGCAATTGATGATGCGCTCTACAACGCGTTTGGTCAGCGGATTGTGTCGACGATTTTTTCTGACACCAATCAGCTGCGTGTGGTGCTCGAGGCTGCACCCGGCAGCGCTACTTCGGCGCAAGCACTTGCGGACATGCCGATCAAAACTGGTTCCGGCAAACCCACCACACTGGGCGCAATTGCCAGTGTGCGTGAGCAAACATCGCCACTACAAATCACGCGGGTAGGTCAGTTCCCTGCTACCACGATCGGGTTCGATACTGCGCCCGGTGTGGCGCTGGAAGATGCGGTGCGTGCAATCCGCAAAGCGGCGCAAGAGATTGGCATGCCGGCCGCTGTGACACTGAATTTTTTGGGTGCAGCGGGCGCGTTTGATGCGGCATTGGAGAATCAGTTATGGCTGATTTTAGCGGCAGTGATCTGCGTATACATCGTGCTGGGCGTGCTGTATGAAAGCTATGTACATCCACTGACGATTTTATCGACGCTGCCTTCAGCGGGCGTGGGCGCGTTACTGGCATTGATGATTGCCGGCCACGAGTTGGGGGTGATCGGCGTGATCGGCATTATTTTGTTGATCGGCATTGTCAAGAAAAACGCGATCATGATGATCGACTTTGCGATTGCCGCTGAGCGAAAAGAAAACAAATCCCCGCGCGAAGCGATTGAACAAGCGGCTTTGCTGCGCTTTCGCCCGATTTTAATGACCACGCTGGCGGCACTATTTGCCGCCTTGCCCCTGATGCTCGGCTGGGGTGAAGGCGCTGAGCTACGGCACCCGATGGGTCTGGCAATTTTTGGGGGGCTATTGGTGAGCCAATTGCTGACCTTGTTTACCACGCCGGTGATTTATCTCGGCTTTGATCGTCTTGGTCAGCAATGGCTGGGCAGTAGCACGCGCTCAATACAAACCTCTGCAGCGCCATCGTCGTCGAGTTTCACGACAAAAACCGACACTAGCTCGGGGATGGAACCATGAACCTGTCGCGGCCCTTCATTGAACGGCCGATCGGCACCACGCTGCTGACGATTGCGATCGCACTCACCGGGATCGCTGCATTTTTCTTGTTACCGGTGGCGCCGTTACCACAAGTCGAATCACCCAGTATCTCGGTGCGTGCGCAACTGCCCGGCGCCAGCCCGGCCACATTAGCGTCGAGCGTGGCTTCGCCACTCGAGCGGCGGCTAGGCGCCATACCCGGCGTAACCGAGATGAGCTCGAGTAGCGGCAATGGCTCGGTACGCATCAATTTGCAATTTGAACTCTCCAAAAAAATTGATACTGCTGCGCGCGAAGTACAAGCTGCGATCAATGCGGCGCGCGCGGATTTGCCGATCTCGCTGCGCTCAAACCCCACCTACTCGAAATCAAACCCCACCGATTCGCCAGTGATTGTGCTGGCACTGACATCAAAAACCCGCTCGACTGGCCAGATTTATGAGGCGGTATCGAATCAGATACAACAGCGCCTGATGCAAGTTGAAGGTGTTGGCGATGTCGAGTTGGGTGGTGGTTCCTTACCAGCGGTACGTATCGAGCTACTGCCGTTTGCGCTGCATCGGCAAGGCTTGTCAGCTGAAGATGTGCGCGCTGCGATTCAGTCTGCCACCGCGAATCGGCCCAAGGGCATGATTGAGGGTGACGGTCGATCATTTCAGATCATCACAAATACCGCTGCCACCGCTGATCGCCTCAACGCGGAAAGTTACCAGCAGCTGATTGTCGCGTGGCGCAATGGTGCACCGGTGCGTTTGGCAGATGTGGCGAATGTCTACACCGGCAGCGAAGACAGAAACACCCTGGGTCTTTTCAACGGCGTACCCGCGGTGGTGGTGATGGTGTATCGCCAGCCAACCGCCAATGTCATCGAAACAGTAGACGCAGTTCGTGCTTTGGTACCAGCCCTGAAAGATGAACTGCCGCCGGATATCGAGCTGAAGATCTCCTCCGACAGTACCAACTCGATACGCTCATCGCTCAGAGAAATCGAGCTGACATTGGTGATATCCATCATTCTCGTCATTCTGGTCGTGAGTGCGTTTCTGCGCAGCGCACGCGCCACCCTTATTCCGGCGGTAGCCGCCATAGTCTCGCTGCTCGGTACCTTCAGCGTGATGTACTTGCTGGGCTTCTCGCTCAACAATTTATCGCTGATGGCTCTCACCATCGCCACCGGCTTCGTCGTTGATGACGCAATAGTTGTTTTAGAAAACATTACTCGCCATCGTGAGATGACGAGTAATGTTTTGGTGCAGGCTAACTTGGCGTCTAGCCAAGTTAAGGCCGCAGATGCGGCCGGCCGGAACCAAAACATCACTCTTCACCCAGTGCCAGCCCATGAAGTCTCTGACGCTCTTTCATCTGCATCTAACCAAGCTAACTCCGCGGACGCGTCCGGCCGTAACCAAAATCTTACCGACCATCGTGAGATGGCGAGTAATGTTTCGGTGGAGGCTAACCCCAATCTCTCCCTCCAAGCCGCCCTCCGTGGCGCGCGCGAAGTCAGCTTCACCGTTGTCTCGATCTCGATCTCGCTGGTCGCAGTTTTCATCCCACTGCTATTCATGGGCGGACAAGTCGGCCGCTTGTTCCGCGAGTTTGCGCTGACGCTGTCAGCGGCAGTGATGATCTCGCTGCTGATCTCGCTCACCACGACGCCGATGATGTGTGCCTGGCTGCTGCGTCAGCCGCGCGAAGAAAAACCACCCGGCCCGGTATCGCGCTTTTTTGCTCGCGCCTACGCAGGCATTCAGCAAAGCTATGCGCAAGTATTGGACATTGCCCTCGACCACCGCCGGCTGGTGCTCACGTTATTGGCTGCTGTGATCGCCTTGAACGCATGGCTGTTCAGTATAGTACCGAAGGGATTCTTTCCGCAGCAAGATGCAACGCAGATCACTGCTGGTTTGCGTGCTGACCAAAGCATTTCATTCGAGGCGATGAAAAGCAAAGTGCGGCAAATGGTCGAGATCATTCGTAAAGATCCGGCGGTCGCCACCGTGACGGGTTATACCGGCGGTAGCAGGCCGGGTGGTGGCTTCATGTTCATCACACTCAAGCCGCGCGCCGAGCGCGAGGAAAGCGGTCAGGAGGTGATTGCGCGACTGCGACCCAAGCTTTCTCGTGTGACCGGTATTTCTGCTTTCATGGTGCCAGTACAGGATTTACGCGTGGGAGGTCGGCGTGACATGAACCAGATCCAATACACACTCAAGAGCGACAATTTGGATGACCTCAAGCTCTGGACCGGCAAACTGGTGGAAGCGATGAAGCGTCAGCGCGGCGTGGTCGATGTTGACTCAGACTTGCAAGAGAACGGTGTCGAGACCTTTGTCCGGGTCGATCGTGATGCGGCTACACGGCTGGGCGTCAGCTCGCGCGATATCAACAACGCACTGTACAACGCATTTGGTCAACGCCAAGTCGCCACGCTGTATGGTGAACTGAACCAGTACCGCGTCATCATGGAACACAACCCAATGTACACGCGTAGTCCGCAGGCGCTGAACGATATCCATGTTCCGGTGCGTGCCAGTGCAGGCAGTGTCATCGCCAACCCCGGTCTGCGTGATGTGGCCAGCGGTCAGTCGCTCTCCACCACCAGCACGGTGATGGTGCCGCTGTCAAATGTAGCGAGCTTTACTGAGCGATCGACTGCGGCTTCGGTGAGTCATCAAGATGCCGAGTTGGCAGGCACGGTGTCGTTCAATTTGGGTCCCGGGCTGACGATGCCAGAGGCGCAGGCAGCACTGAAACGGGCGGTGGATTCGATTGCGATTCCGGCGAGTGTACGCGGTAGTTTTCAGGGGACGACGCGCGCCTATCAGGAATCACAAGGCCAGCAACCGCTGCTGATTCTGGCAGCACTGGTGGTGATTTATATCGTGCTTGGTATTTTGTATGAAAGCCTGCTGCATCCACTGACAGTGCTATCTACGATTCCTTCAGCGGGTATTGGCGCAGTAGTCGCGCTGATGTTGTTCGGTATGGAGTTTTCGCTGATTGCGTTGATTGGTCTATTTCTGCTGATTGGCATCGTCAAGAAAAACGCCATCCTGATCATCGATTTTGCATTGCAGGCAGAGCGTAACCGCGGGCTTTCGCCGCGTGAGGCGGTGCGCGAGGCTTGCTTACATCGGCTGCGCCCCATACTGATGACCACAGCCGCGGCCGCGCTTGGCGTACTGCCGCTTGCGATAGGATTCGGCGAGGGCTCGGAGTTGCGTCAGCCGCTGGGGGTTGCGATCATCGGTGGTTTGATTGCCAGCCAATTGCTGACGCTACTCACGACGCCGGTGGTTTACTTGACGGTTGACCGCTGGCGCAGACGTAGCCCCAATGAACGTGCGCTCGGTCGCGATACCCAACCACTACTCGCCTGAAAAATGTATAAGCGGTTGCTATTGATTCTGATATCTGTGCTGTTGGGTGCCTGCTCATTTGGCCGCGTTGGTCCTGACTACCGCAAGCCTGCAGTTGCACTACCCTCGCATTTCAAAGAGGCCGATGGCTGGATTGAAGCCAAGCCAGCTGACGCCAACCCACGTGAGCCTTGGTGGCAGCTGTTTGATGATCCATTACTAAATGAGCTTGCGCCGCGCGTCGCTGTATCTAACCAAAATATCGCCGCCTCGGTTGCTGCGTTTCAGCAGGCGCAAGCACTGGTCGCGCAGCAGCGCGCGTCGCTGTTCCCGACACTGAATCTGACCGGTGCTGCCACTCGAACCAATGTGGCCACTGCGGTCACACCACTGCGACGTGTTCGGGTTGATCTGGGTGCAGCCTGGGAACCTGACTTGTGGGGAGGACTGGGCCGCTCGGTGCAAAGCGCCGAGGCAAGCGCGCAAGCCAGCGCCGGAGAACTCGCGACTGCCACGCTCTCAGTGCAAGGTGAGTTGGTCACTAACTATTTACTGCTTCGACACGCGGATGCACAACGCAAATTATTGGAGGCGGCAATCGCCGACTATCAGCGGGTGGTGACCATCACCGAGAACCGCTACAAGGTCGGGGTGGCGCCTAAAACTGATTTGTTGCAAGCACAGACGCAGCTGTCGAACGCGCAATCCGATCACGCTGGTTTGCTGAGCCAGCGCGCGCAACTCGAACACGCGATCGCTGTGCTGTTAGGTGAGGCACCCGCCAACTTCAGCGTGACTACAGCATCCGAGTGGCAAATGGCGGTACCGATGCCACCGATGGTCGTACCGTCCGAGCTATTACAACGCCGGCCCGATATTGCAGCCGCCGAACGACGCGTTGCTGCAGCCAATGAGCAAATTGGTATTGCACGCGCTGCGTATTTTCCGAGTGTGAACTTGACTGCCAGCGCCGGCGGCTTTGCCACCAGCGCACCGGGTTTGTTATCCAACCCGACCAGTATCTGGTCGCTGGGCGTGGCACTCACCCAGCCAATTTTCAATGCCGGTCTGACCAAGAGTCGCGTGGCAGGTGCCGAGGCTGCGTATGAGCAAGAGGTTGCGTTGTATCGTCAAACCGTACTTGAAGCATTTCAAAGTGTGGAAGACCAACTGATTGCGTCCCGCGTGCTCACGGAGCAAGCGTCGCTGCTGTCTGCCTCGGCGTCTGCCGCCACGCAAGCGCAAGATCAGGTATTGAACCGGTATCGCGCCGGCCAGGTGAGTTTTTTGGAAGTTGTCATCGCGCAGACCGCCGCATTGAATGCGCGTCGTGCTTTGCTACAGGCACAATCGAATCGTCAGATCGCAAGCGTCGCGCTAATCAAGGCAATGGGTGGCGGCTGGGGCATGGCGTCATCTGGTCACTAATGCAATTGATCGTTGTTTTGGCTGAGAGCATCGCTTGACCAAATTCATGCACACGAGCGGGTCAGGTCGCATGTTTACGCCGGCGTTTACTCGCCTGACCATTTACCGCGGCTGCATCACGCTCGCTTACCAAATCCTCACCGTCACAGCAGGCTGGCATATCTATTCGCTAACGCATGATGTGGTGGCACTTGGGCTGATTGGTCTGGCCGAGGTGATGCCGTATTTTTTGCTGTCGCTATTTGCCGGCCACGCAGTAGACGTGCTGCCAAAAAAACTAATGGCGCTGCTGGGTTGCGCCTGCTACGTCGCCATCTCAGCCTTGATGGTGCTTATGGTGACCCGTGAGCAATCTGCACTGCCATTAACGCTCTGGATTTATGTGGCCATGGCGCTGGCGGGTGCGGCGCGCTCGCTGCTCCGCCCGGCGTATTCCGCGATGATGGTGCGGATCATCGAGCGCGAGCAACTCGCCAGAGCGACGGCAATTGGTACGGTCGTGTTTCAGGTGGCCCTGGTGTCGGGCCCGGTAATCGGTGGCATGCTGATCGCGTGGCAAGACGTGTGGCTGGCCTATTTAGCAACCGGCGTGTTTGCCCTGGTTGGCGTGACAAGTCTGGTCGGTCTGACGATTCGCGAGACACCGCCCGCCGAGGCAGCGCCCTCTGTCTTCGCTGGTATTCGCGATGGGCTGCGTTTCGTCAGGTCGAGCCAAGTCATGCTGGCTGCCATGGCACTGGATATGTTCGCCGTGCTGTTTGGTGGTGCGGTCGGCGTGTTACCCGCGTTCATTCATGAGGTATTGAATGGCAGTCCGGAGAATCTGGGATTGCTGCGTGCGATGCCCGCTGCCGGTTCGGTAATCATCGGTTTGTGGTTGACGCGTCGATCGATTGATCGTCACGCCGGCAAATGGCTGATGCTGTCGGTGGCTGGCTTTGGGGTGTCGATTATTGGCTTCGCCCTGTCGAATTCACTGACCATGGCAGCGATCTTTCTGTTCTTGTCTGGTTTGTTTGATGGTGTCTCGGTGGTGCTGCGTCAAACCATCCTGCAATTGGTCACGCCGCAGCACATGCAGGGGCGTGTCACCGCGATCAATGGCTTGTTTATCGGCTCGTCCAACGAAATCGGGGCGCTGGAATCTGGAATCGCGGCCGACCTGCTGGGGCTGGTACCATCTATCTTGTTTGGCGGCTCGATGACCCTGGTGATTGTCGGCGCCGCTTGGCTACTGGCGCCGCAGCTGCGGGCGCTACATATGCGGGATCTGCACCGCGCGATCAGCTGAAACGCCTTGTAAATACAGGACTTTTCGGTTCGGTTGGCGATTTCAGGCAGTTTTCGCAAACCCCTTTGAAGCTGTACGTTTATACAGTATTATGGCGTTGACCCAGTTGTCTGCGGCGCTATAAGGAGATGTCAATATGAAAACGAATCTGGCCTACGTAAACACCGAGCAAAGCCCAGTGATCCCACGCACTCGCACCGACGTGACGCGGCTCTGGCGCAAGCGTGGATGGCAGCCACCCAGCGAATATCGGCAAGATTTTGAGCAGTCCTGCAAGCCGGTGATCCATGCTGGCTTAGTAAAACTGCACGCTGAAAAAACATTCTGATCGTTCAGCGATCAGAATTTATCCACAGGTTTTGGAGATAACTCCCCGCAAAAAGCGCGTCTGTGTAATGCAAGTTCTTGATTCTGATCAGCTTCATTGATCAGTCATCGGCAGAAAAAATAATTGAGCAGCGTAAGCAAAATCAGCAGCTCATGCGCAAAAAATTCCCGAAAAATTCTTGACACGGTGCCACGCCTGCTGAATAGCAGCATGACGAAGTAAAAATTACTTTACAAGTTTAGAAAAACCAAGATCGCGCTCTACCTGGAAGCGACCACTTAACCGAAGTTTTTCAGCACAAGAAAAATCTTCACCAAGATTGTTGAGTACGCGTTAAGCGTCAATCAAAATTGCACGAAAATCATTCACATTCGTTAGCGTCGGGCCAGTCACCACGGAATCTCCCAGCGCGCTGAATAAAGTATGTCCGTCATTGTTTTCCAAATATTTCAACACTGGCATGTCCTTTTGCCACGCACGCTGCAGCGTATCCGGATACAACATGGCACCCGCAATATCTTCCATGCCATCGACCCCATCGGTGTCACCCATTAATGCATGAATTTTCGTGTGACCACCAAGCGAAGCAGCCAGCGATAACAAGCACTCCACGTTACGACCACCCCGTCCCTGACCTCGTACCGTTACCGTGGTCTCACCACCTGAGAGCAATACACACGGTGCTTTGAATGGTTGAGCACGCCCGGCAACTTGCAATGCCATCGCAGCCAACACTTTGCCTACATCGCGTGCCTCGCCTTCAATCGAATCACCCAAGATATGCGCCTGATAGCCGGCTTGCTCAGCCACGCGCGCAGCAGCTTCGAGTGCCATTTGCGGTGTGGCGATCATCTTCACTTCGTTACGCGCCAAGCGCGCATCGCCTGGCTTGATCGATTCACCGCGACCACTTGTCAGCACCTCCCGCACCTCGGCAGGCAAATCAATACGGTAGCGGTCAATGATCGCCAATGCGTCGGCGCAGGTCGTGGGGTCCGCGACGGTTGGGCCGGACGCAATATCCACCATATGATCGCCCGGCACATCTGACATCAACAGCGTGATGACACGTGCTGGATGAAACGCAGCGGCCAACCGACCGCCCTTGATCGCAGAAAGATGACGACGCACGCAATTCATCTCGCTAATGTTGGCGCCGCATGCGAGCAAGGCGCGGTTCACCGCCTGTTTGTGTTCCAACGTCAGCCCCTCGATCGGCAGCGGCATCAGTGCCGAGCCACCGCCCGAGATCAGGCACAGCACGATGTCATCCTCGTGCAAGTCACTAACAAAGGACATCATTCGATGTGCCGCGTTCAAGCCAGCCTGATCGGGTACCGGATGCGCCGCTTCGGCGATCTCGATCTGCTTGCAAGGCACACCGTAGCCATAGCGCGTGATGACAAACCCCGACAGCGGACCCTGCCACGCCTGTTCAACCGATTGCGCCATTGCCGCGGAGGCCTTACCGGCACCAATCACAAATAATCGTCCCTTGCCGAGCATCTGCGGTGTCGGTAGATGCGGCGGCACGCACAGTGCTGGCTGCGCCGATGCAACCGCAGCGTCAAACATGCTTCGTAGCAGCGTGGCTGCAGCGTTCATCTTGTCTCCGTCATGTCAAAATTCGCAGATAACCAATCCATCCAACCCAAGCTAGTCTCGGTTCGGCCAGCCGGTCGGTACTCCGCGCCAATAAATCCTTGGTAGCCAAGCCGATCAATCAACGCGATCAAAAAAGGAAAGTTGATTTCACCGGTGCCCGGCTCATGCCGCCCCGGATTATCCGCGATTTGGATATGACCGATGCGGTGGTGATTATTTTGCAAGTGACCGGCGAGCTCGCCCTCCATCCGCTGCGCATGATAAATATCGAACTGCAGCATAACCTGATGCCCGCCCACTTCATCCATGACCGATAGTGCTTTGGCGGTACTGTCCAGAAAAAATCCCGGGAAATCAAATCGATTAATTGGCTCGATTAATAGTTGAATACCATGCGGCGAAAGTGCTGCAGCGGCATAGCGGAGATTGTCGAGCAGCGTTTGACGGGCTTGCTGCTGACTCACACCTGCAGGCAATTTACCGGCGAGGCAATTGATTCTTTTCACGCCAAAGGTATTGGCGTAGCTGATCGCTTGCGCCACACCGGCGCGAAATTCATCCACTCGCTTCGGGTCACAAGCTACGCCACGATCTCCTGCAGCCCAATCACCTGCAGGGAGGTTGTGCAGCACCATGGTCTGACCGTTTGCTTCGAGTAGTTCGCGTATCTGATCAGCAGGTAACTCGTACGGGAACTGGCATTCAACGAACGAAAAGCCGGCGCGCGCCGAACGCTCGAAACGCTGCGCGAATGGCACTTCGGTGAACAACATGGAAAGGTTGGCGGCGAATTTTGGCATCGGTTGCTGGTGGGTCGCGAGTCAAAAGCCTAGTAATGGCTAGTGTTGCATACCCGTTTGACGACGCCGGGAATCACGCAAAGGATTAAATCCTACTCCAATTAGGAGCGCTAATCATTCGTCATGCCGGCATACGCTGACGCTCAACCTCAAAATGCGCACGCGCTTAAAATACGGTGCTGGATGAGCGTCCGCCCTATGGGCCCGAAACATCCAATGTTAAAAATGTATTAGCTTGATTTTTTTGCTTACCGTAGCACAACCAATAACTAAAGTTCGCGAAATAAGCGTGACTGATATTGCCCCTACCTCACCCGCCAATCTGGCTTGGCCAGATCACTTCGCCGTGGCGCATATGCCCGGCTCTTTACCGATGGGTGGCGTAATACCCATGACGCCGATTTTTGCATTTCGCGAGCCCGCACCTAGATTGATGTTTACCGCGGAAAATGGAACCAAGCCGCAACGCACCGATATTGAATTAGGCGGGTTGATTGCCTTTATGATCAGTGATGTCATCAGCGCAGATGAGGCGGATGCTATTGTCGAAGCCAGCGAGCGATTCGGATACCGCGACGAAGCCCCCGGCATACAGACACCACTCGGCATGCGTATGAATAAAGCGGTGCACTGGGTCGCAGATGAGCAGACGTTTGCACCTATATTTAGCCGTATTTCACATCTGCTGCCGCAAGAAATCGATGGCACCAAGCTTCACTCCGCCC
>Ga0194133_10005171_pt1 | contig 16802 bp, 16 predicted proteins | sample TA2KigOf40mmetaG_FD_155448 | JGI IMG/M metagenome (GOLD analysis project Ga0194133, IMG submission 155448) | Freshwater microbial communities from Lake Tanganyika, Tanzania - TA2015055 Kigoma Offshore 40m | ecosystem: Environmental > Aquatic > Freshwater > Lake | place: Tanzania: Lake... | reverse complement strand
CAGTGATGCTCGAAGTATACGCAGATCACCCGTGTTGTGCACGGATCGGCCTTCAACTCACAGTAAGCCGCCGATCTACGTTATGATCCCGGGACTCTCACATAACGGCTAATCCATGAGGCAATTGTTTCTTCGTTTTGCAGTGCTTGCGCTTTCGGTCTGTATTGTGTATAGCCTATTTGACATTGCCACATCGATCAAAGGCTCGGAACCCATTGGCGAAGCACCCTGCCCCACCGCATGTAAAAATCCTTAAGCTTGCCAAGGGGTTTCTTCGTCTCGTCAAGGCCATTGACGGGTCGGTTAAAGGTTTTAACGTGGTTGGAGGCGGGGGTCGGAATCGAACCGGCGTCCACGGCTTTGCAGGCCGCTGCATAACCACTCTGCCACCCCGCCAGGAGTGCCAACGTTTGTGCGTGTGAAAAACAATGGAGCGGGAAACGAGTCTCGAACTCGCGACCTCAACCTTGGCAAGGTTGCGCTCTACCAACTGAGCTATTCCCGCGTTTGACTAGACTGTGAAGTATGGCTTGAAGCGCGGCTTTTGTCAAAATAGACCGGCGTCTCGCGAGGCGTGGATGCTAAGCGATCGATGCATGACTCCAAGCAACGACGCGATGTGGAGTCAGCAAGCATCAGTCCTTTCGCGTAGGGTCCATGGCAACACGAAGATGAGGCCATGCTTGATTGAGATAATAGAACATAGACCAAATCGTCAAAATTGCCGCGACCAACACGAGCCACTGCCCGAGCCTAAGCACATCAATACCTAACCAGGGCCTTCCCCAAAGTAACATCGGTATCGATACAAGCTGTGCAACGGTTTTGAGCTTTCCTACCCAGTGAACGGCAACGCTTTTGCGCTGACCTAGCTCTGCCATCCACTCCCGTAAGGCCGAGATTGTGATCTCTCTGCCGATGATCACGAAGGCTACCCATGCCTCGACTCGCCCTAGTGTTAGCAACATGACAAGCGCTGCAGCAACAATCAATTTATCGGCAACCGGATCCAAAAATGCGCCAAAGGCTGTGGTGACGCCGAGCTTGCGAGCAAGCCAACCATCGAGCCAGTCGGTGGCAGCAGCCAACATAAAAAGCGCCGATGCGATCGCATCGCGCAGCTCACTCCGGATGGGAAGCACATAGAGAATAACCAGCAGTGGGATGGCAACAACCCTTGCCCAAGTTAACCAATTAGGGAGTTTCGCAATCATGTGCGCAGCTGTTGATATAAGGTCTCAGCAAGACGCTTCGATACGCCTTCAACTTGCGCGAGTTCGTCGATGCTCGCAGCCATGACGCCTCGCAAGCCACCAAACCGCGTTAGCAGGCGTTGCTTGCGCCGTGGTCCAATGCCTTCGATCTCATCAAGACGAGACTGCTGCCTTGCCTTATCGCGCTTGGCTCGCATCCCAGACACGGCGACTCGGTGAGCTTCGTCACGGATTTGTGCAATCAGCATTAAGACTGCCGAATCAGGTGCTAATTCGAGGGCAGCTCGTCCGTCTGCAAAAAGGAGCGTTTCGAGACCCACTTTGCGTCCTTCCCCTTTGGCAACCCCAACGATTCGCTCGAGTGGAAATCCTTGAGCCGTAAATAAACGACTTGCCACCGAAACTTGCCCCTTTCCGCCATCGATGAGCACGAGGTCCGGGAGCGCTTTCGGGTTGCCCGCGTAGCGACGCTCGAGTACTTGTGCCATCGCGGCATAGTCATCGCCTGCGGTGATGTTTTCAATGTTATAGCGACGATAGAGTTTGGCTTGCATGGCATGCTGTTTGTATACGACGCAGCTTGCCTGAGTTGCTTCACCTGCGCTATGGCTTATATCGAAGCACTCGATCCGAAAATCATTCGGATCCACCTCGTTCTGGGGTGCGAGCATCGCTATTAAGGCTTCGGTTCGGTCTTGAGCACTCGAGCGTTGCAATAAATGTTGCTTTAAGCCGATATCTGCGTTGGCTTGCGCTTGCTGATGCCACTGGCGCCTTACCCCTTGCGGGCTCTTTAACCACTGAACGCTGAATCCAGCCTGCATATCGCACCAATCCCTTAAGCTGTCGCTCGGTGCAAAACTTGCTACGATGACAGCGGGCAGGCGCGCTGATTCGTAATAACCTAAGACAAAACGTTCTAAAAGTTCCGCCTGAACCTCATCACCCCATGGGTCGGTTTCGCTTTGGCCAGGCAGCGTCAGGAAAAAGCTGCGATCGCCCAAATGTCTGCCACCACGGATACTTGCAAGGACCAAACAGGCCCGACCGCCCTGTTGAGCATAGGCCATGACATCAACATCATGATCACCTTCGGACTCCATGGACTGTTGCTGTAAAACCTTAGCAAGTGCGGACATACGATTGCGGAACATAGCGGCCTTTTCAAATGCCATCTCGGCGCTATGTTTGAACATCAATGTTTCAAGTTCATCAAGGACTTGCTTGCTGTCGCCCTGTAAAAAACGCAAAGCACGATCAACATCCTCACGGTATTCGATGTCGCTAACAAGGCCAACACAAGGCGCGCTACAGCGACCAATTTGATGCTCAAGGCACGGCCGAGTACGATTTGCGAAGACCGAGTCGTCACAAGTCCGTAAATGAAAAACCTTTTGGAGAATTTGCAAACTCTCCTTGACTGCCCATGCGCTTGGAAACGGGCCAAAGAAATGCCCTTTGGCTTCGGTTGAGCCTCGATAGTAAGAAATTCTGGCAAACCTGTCCTTGCTCACGCGCAGGTAAGGATAGGTTTTATCATCCCTAAACAAAATGTTATAACGAGGTTTGAGTTGCTTGATGAGATTGTTCTCAAGCAATAAGGCTTCAGTTTCAGATGCGGTGATGCTGAACTCAACAGCCGAGACTTTAGCCACCATATGCGCGATGCGTGGGCTCAGTTGGCGTTGCTGAAAATATGACGAAACCCGTCGCTTAAGGTTGCCCGCTTTGCCGACGTAAAGCAGCCCCCCCTCCCGATCAAACATCCGGTATACGCCCGGACGCTGCGGCAAGCTTGCGATTAACGCAGCGGCATCAAAGCTTGGAGGCGGCGCTGGTAGGTCGTGCTGCTTTTCCATGACAATTGGGCAAGAAGTTCGTCGGCTAAATCAGGGCGGTTACAAACTAAGACCATATCGCAGCCGGCTGCGAGCGCTGCCTTTGCACGGTGCTTAATCGAGCCAGCAACGCTGGCCGCTTCCATGGTCAGGTCGTCACTGAAGACAAAACCATCAAAGCCCAAATCCTTTCGCAAAATGTGCTTGATCCAGGTCTTGGAAAAGCCAGCCGGCTTGGCATCGACCGAGCTATAAACAATATGCGCTGGCATCACCGATCGTAAAAGTCGGCCGAGGCTTTGATAGGGCATGGCATCGACGGCAAGTATTTGGTCGAGCGGTCGGTCGTCGATGGGTAAGGCGAGATGGGAATCTGCGCTTGCCCAACCGTGGCCCGGGAAGTGTTTTGCACAGTGCGACACACCTTTCGCATGCAGGCCACCGATCAAGGCTCGAGCAAGCATCGTCACCACTCGTGGGTCATGATGAAACGCTCTATTACCAATAACTTCCGAGTGGCCATGATCTAAATCTAAGACAGGTGTAAAACTTAAATCAACACCGCATTCGACCAATTCGCTTGCGATACATTCACCGAGCTCTGAAGCCTTGCGGCAGGCTTCAAGCGGGTCCTTATCCCAAATGTCGCCAAGTGTGCGCATCGGTGGAATCGCCGAAAAACCCTCGCGAAAGCGCTGTACCCGCCCACCCTCGTGGTCGACTGCAATCAGTAGTGATGGCGTACGAATCGCGTGAATCTCATCGCAAAGCGCCTTGAGTTGTCGCTTGGATTTGAAGTTTCGCGCAAAAAGTATGACAGCGCCAACAAGCGGGTGTCGAAGCCGCTTGCGCTCATGTTCGGTGAGTACTGTTGACTGCACATCCACCATAACCGGACCACGCATAAGCGGCAAGGCTTTAAGGGTCATCGCATAGGCTCCGAGGTTTCTAGTATGACAAAGGCGATGGCCGCATCTTGTTCATCGCTAATGGACACATGGGCTTTAAGTCCTCGCGTATCGAGCCACGCTGCAAGATCACCATGAGCCTTTGCATAGGGCTTACCGCCGCGATCATTAAGCACTTCAAGTCTGGGCATGAGCATCGGTGAGCGTAATCCCAGGCCCATGGCCTTAGAAAACGCCTCTTTAGCGGCGAATCGCTTGGCAAGATAATGAACGCCCTGACGATGATGACGCTGCAAGCGGCGGCGAAAAATCTCAAGCTCTTGCGGTCCAAGTACACGCTTGGCGAAGCGTTCACCCCATCGTTGGTACGCAGCGTCAACCCTATGGATCAATACACGATCGATACCTATGCCGAAGGTTGACATACACGCTCACGGATCAAACGCTTCATTTCTCGAACAGCATCTCGCATGCCAACAAAGATCGCACGAGAGACGATAGCGTGGCCAATGTGAAGCTCGCGAATCCCAGCAAGCGCCGCAATAGGTTGAACGTTTACATAATTCAGCGCATGGCCTGCGTTAAAACGCATACCCAAGCCACGAATCGCTTCGCCCGCCTCGGCGATTTTTCGAAGCGCCTCAAGCACCGCGGGGCTTTGCGCGTCTCTGCCGCCGTCGAAAAAGGCCGCAGCATAGGGCCCTGTATGAATCTCACAGACTTTCGCACCGACTCTTGCCGCAGCTTCAACTTGGGCTAACTCGGCATCGATGAAAACGCTGCTCATGATGCCTGCCTCGGAAAGCTTGTTTATGACGTCTCGCAAGCGCTCTTCCTGGGACACAACATCAAGACCACCTTCGGTCGTGATCTCATGACGACCCTCTGGCACTAGCATCGCCATCTGCGGTTTAATCCTGCAGGCAATATCGACCATCTCGTCGGTGGCTGCCATCTCAAGATTGAGCTTGATATGCGTCAGTTCGACAAGCCGTCGAACGTCTTGATCCTGAATGTGGCGGCGATCCTCGCGTAGATGAACCGTGATGCCATCGGCACCTCCCAGATGGGCCTCAACAGCGGCCCAAACCGGATCGGGTTCATAGGTGCGCCGAGCCTGTCGGACCGTTGCGACGTGATCAATGTTTACGCCGAGTTCAACCATGCTTTTCTCTCACAATTTGCACCGATTCAAGATGATTCGCTTATTCATCCGCGGCTGACCAGATCGCTTGTTGCGGCGTACTCGACCTTGTCATTGCCTGGAGTTCAAAGAGCATTTTACGGGTATGCAGTGCACGGCCTTCGAGACAATGACTCAAAATCCGTCGCATCAGTCGCTTAGCCTGTTGACGCTGGATACCGTGCTCAAGCACCCCTTGGCCAAGTGCATGCAATGTGTGTCCGTCAATCAACTCAGCATGATCGTCTTCACGAGCACTATGCTCGCGTCGAAAGCCTTCCTCGGGTATCCAGCGATACTGGGCATGAGCCTCAAGCTGCGCGCCATCACAATCGATTTGCACATCGGGCGCATAGCCCGACTCGCGCAGCAAAGTCCATTCAAAGCGGCGCAGACATTCTTCGTGTTCGATCGCCTCAAGCTCGGTCAACTCGATCAGCGCCTGCAAATAAGCATCATAAAGCTGCGGGTGTGCATCATCGCGCGGCAGAAGGCGCATCAAGAGTTCGTTCAAATAAAAAGCACACATCAAGGCTTGGGCTTGAGGTGCTTCAATGCCCCCTACCCATTCGGCCGCCGTGAGGGTCTGCAATTCGCCCTTGCCGATCCAGGCAAGTCGCAGCGGTTGAAAGGCCAAAAGAACCGGTCTAAGTTCGGAGCGAGGTCTTCTGGCACCTTTTGCTATGAGTGCTATGCGCCCATGGTGTCTTGTGAACACATCAAGTACGAGAGAAGTTTCCCGCCAGGCAACTCGATGCAACAAAAACCCCGGCTCATCACTGATGCGCTTTCGCCTTTGGGGGGAAACCGCGCCGGCCATCGGCTATTGACCATAACCGTATGCGGCAAGGCCTAGTTCATTGGAGGCCCAATCGTCCCGAACCTTCACGTGAAGCCCAAGGAAAACTTTGCTGCCAAAAAGACGCTCCAGGTCACGTCTCGCGTCGGTCCCTATGCGCTTGATGCCCTGACCGCCCTGCCCCAGAACAATGGCTCGCTGGGCCTCACGCTGGACAACAATAGAGGCTTGGATGCGCCTGAGGGAAGCCTCTTCGCTGAACTGCTCGATAAGCACGGTGCTTTGATAAGGAAGTTCATCGCCCAGCAATCGAAACAATTTCTCCCGAATAATTTCTGCTGCCAAAAAGCGCTCGGTTCGATCGGTAAACTCATCGGGCTCAAAGCGTGGCGCATCAATCGGCAGATGTGCTTTGCACGCCTGGAGTAGGACGTCAATTTGAGTGGCGCGTTCAGCAGAAACTGGAATGATCGCCTCAAAACGGGTGCGTTGTGATAAATCTTGCGCAAGTAAATAAAGCTTGTTTTGAATCTTTACGCGATCGATTTTATTAAGTACCGCAATCTTTTTGGGGTGTTGGTCTAAACGTGATAACACTTGAAGGTCTTCATCAACCAAGCCTTGCGAGCTATCAATCACCCACAGCACCAAGTCCGCCTCATCGATCACCTGCTCGGCCGTGCGATTAAGCATTCGGTTCATGGCCGATCGCTGTTTGCGCTGCCAGCCTGGTGCATCGAGAAAAATCAGCTGGGCATCGGGTTCGGTGCGCAAACCCAAAATCCGATGCCTTGTCGTTTGAGGACGGTGTGAGGTGATCGCCAGTTTCTGCCCGATTAGGCGATTCAATAAGCTTGATTTACCAACGTTAGGCCGCCCCACAATAGCAATCGTCCCGCAGCGATGCTCGATGGAATTAGGGCTGATCGGCTCGTGGTCCGTGGAGCTTGGCGGCATGGCGATGGTCATTTGATGTCATGGCTGAGTTGCCATGCTTCCAAGACCTTGGCTGCGGCTGCTTGCTCGGCTTGCCGTTTGCTTGTACCGCGACCTAGCGCCTTTAAAGCAAGTGCATCGACTGCGCAGCACACTTCAAATTCCTGTGCGTGGGCCTGACCGTGTTGAGCTACCACGCTGTAGTGCGGAATCGGTAGCTTATGGTGTTGCAATTGTTCTTGCAACTGGGTTTTTGGATCTTTGACCAGCGTCAAGGGATCAAGCGCATCAAGGTGGGGGTTAAAGCGCTTTGTGATGAACGTCTTGGCCGAAGGCATCCCACCATCATGAAAAATCGCACCGAGGCAGGCTTCAAAGGCATCAGCCAACAAAGAAGCTCTCGCTTGAGCCTGATTGCGTCGCTCGCCCTCGCCAACACGAACATAGGCGCCTAAACCGATCGACCTGCCGATATCGGCAAGGCTTGACTCGCGCACAAGGCTTGCCCGCATGCGCGAAAGCGATCCTTCGTCGAGCTTTGGAAATCGTTCAAATAATTGTTGCGCAATCAAGAGATTCAAGACAGCATCGCCCAAGAACTCAAAGCGTTCATTATGCGGTTGACCGTAGCTGCGGTGTGTAAGCGCTTCCTCGAGCCAGGGCAAATGGATAAAGCGATAGTCCAGGCGTTCCTGTAATTGTTCTAGTAGAAGCGGCCAATGCGCTTGAGATCGCTGAAGTTCATCCATATGAAGAAAGCGCGTCCAACTATGTTTTGCTCTGGTACAAAACCCCAGAAGCGACTATCAAGACTGTTGTCTCGATTATCGCCCATCATGAAGTAATGTCCCTGCGGAACGACACATTCAACACTGTCGGCATCGAATCGACATAAATCTTTTTGCTTGAAGCTATCCATCGGGTGAACAAACGAGGGCTTGCCGGGCTCGGTTAAGACCAAATGCTCACGATCGCTTAGTTTTTCTCGATACTGCTTGGTGTAGGACAGGCGATCAGCGTCGAAGAATTCTCCGTCGGCTCTTAAGTCGACTGCTTTGCCATTGACGCTGAGGCTGCCCGCTCGCCAAAGTACTTTATCCCCAGGAACGCCAACGAGTCGCTTGATGTAATCAAGGCTAGGATCGGGGGGGTATCGAAACACCACCACATCACCGCGCTGGGGCTGCCCCATATCGACGATCTTCTTATGAATGACGGGCAGCCGAATGCCGTATTCATATTTGTTGACAAGGATTAAATCGCCGATCAATAAGGTGGGAAGCATCGACCCTGAGGGAATACGAAAAGGCTCGGCGACAAATGAGCGCAAAAGAAAAATAACAAAAAATACGGGGAAAAGTCCAGCTGTGTAGTCAACCCACCAAGGGTCGCTTCGTTCGGGGTCTCGCCGCGGCGCCCAAACCCATCGATTTAAAGCCCACATCGCTCCGGTAAAAAGAACAACAAAAAACAATATCAGTGAGAAGTTCATCGATCATCAACCTGCAATACCGCAAGGAACGCCTCTTGGGGGATTTCGACGGTTCCTACTTGTTTCATGCGCTTTTTTCCAGCCTTTTGCTTTTCAAGCAATTTTTTCTTTCGTGTAATGTCGCCACCATAACACTTTGCAAGCACATTCTTTCGAAGTGCTTTGACGTTTTCGCGCGCGATAATATTTGACCCGATCGCAGCCTGGATAGCGACGTCATACATTTGGCGTGGAATCAGCTCTCGCATTTTCGACACCAACTCGCGGCCTCTACTTTGAGAAACCGAGCGATGAATCATCAGCGACAGCGCATCGACCCGGTCGCCGTTGACAAGCACATCGAGCTTAATGACATCGGCTGCTCGATACTCAAGAAATTCGTAATCCATGGAGGCGTAGCCGCGTGATACCGATTTAAGCTTATCGAAAAAATCAAGAACGATCTCATTCATCGGCAGCTCATAAGACAGATGAACCTGACGGCCGTGATAAGCAAGATCGGTTTGCACCCCGCGTTTGTTGGTGCAAAGTGTGATGACCGCGCCGACGTAGTCCTGAGGAACAAAGATCTTAACTGCGACCATGGGTTCGCGGATCTCCTCGATCTTGGACGGATCAGGCATTTTTGAGGGGTTCTCAACACGAAGCAAGCTGCCATCACGAAGGATTAACTCGTAGACCACCGTTGGTGCGGTTGTTATGAGATCCATGTCGAATTCACGTTCAAGCCGCTCTTGCACAATATCCATATGCAAGAGTCCCAAAAAGCCGCAACGGAACCCAAAGCCAAGGGCTTGCGAGACTTCGGGCTCAAATTGAAGTGAAGCATCGTTAAGTTGAAGCTTTTCAAGCGCTTCGCGCATCGCCTCGTATTGGTTCGCCTCCACTGGATATAAGCCTGCAAACACCGATGGCTTGATCTCTTTGAAACCAGGCAGAGCGCTTGACGCTGGAGCTTGTACATGGGTGAGCGTATCGCCAACCTTCGCAGATTTGAGCTCCTTGATGCCCGCGATAACAAAACCGACCTCACCAGCAGCAAGAAACTCTCTGCTTTGTGATTTGGGGGTGAAAACACCCACTTGCTCGCAGACATAATGAGTGTCGGTTGCCATGAGCCTTATGCGATCGCGTGGCTTGAGTCGGCCATTAACAACACGAACCAACATCACCACGCCCACGTAATTGTCGAACCAGGAATCAATGATTAGGGCTTGCAAAGCCTCGGTTTCGCTGCCGCGCGGTGGCGGTACCTTGGCAACCACGGTTTCAAGGATTTCTTCGATCCCTACCCCTGTCTTTGCACTGGCACGAACAGCGTCGCTGGCGTCGATTCCGATCACATCCTCGATTTCTTCAGCCGCCGTGTCGGGGTCTGCAGACGGAAGGTCCATTTTGTTGAGTACCGGGAGCACTTCAACATTCAGCTCGATCGCGGTGTAGCAGTTTGCGACTGTTTGAGCTTCGACTCCCTGCGTCGCATCGACCACTAACAAGGCGCCTTCACAGGCCGAAAGCGATCGGCTTACCTCGTAGGAAAAATCAACATGCCCGGGTGTGTCAATTAAATTCAGGCGATAGGTTTTCCCATCTTTGGCAAGGTAGCGCAAGGCTGCAGTCTGCGCCTTGATGGTAATGCCTCGCTCCTTTTCCAGGTCCATGGAGTCAAGAACCTGGGCTTCCATTTCACGATCACTAAGTCCACCGCAGCGCTGAATTAAGCGATCTGCGAGGGTGGACTTGCCATGGTCAATGTGAGCAATGATCGAGAAATTGCGGATATCTTGCATTGATTTATCGTCCGGGACGAATCGGTACAAACTGTGCTGAATCGCCTCGCCGCACCAACGCAACGACGGCTCTGTTCCGATCAAGCTTTGCAACAACCTCGTTGAATTGGGCAAGGCTGGCAATCTCTTGGTTATTAATCGAGAGAATCAAGTCACCTGCCTGGATGCCTGCTCTGGCAGCAGCGCCATCGGCACTGTCAACCTGAACACCGCCTCTAAGCCGCAATTGGCTCCGTCGCTCATCGCTGAGTTCGGAAACGACCAGGCCGAGAAAATTACTAGGCGCTGCGCCTGGTGTTGCGCGAGGTGTGCTTGAGCGTGCGCTTCGATCGGGCTCAGCCTCTGCAACCACGACTACTAAGTCTTTGGCAACACCCTTGCGCCATATGCCTAAGCTTGCTTTGGTGCCTGGCTTGGTGCCGCCAACAAGTCTCGGAAGATCTGAGGAGCGTTCGATCGGCTTGCCCTCATAGCGAAGGATAATGTCGCCTGCTTCGAGTCCGGCGCGCTCAGCGGGTGATCCTCGCTCGACATTACGCACCAAGGCGCCTGCAGCCTTGGGTAAACCTAGCGCTTCGGCAACCTCTTTGCTCACCTCGGCAATACCCACGCCCATACGTCCGCGGATCACACGGCCGCTGCTTCGCAATTGCTCATACACCCTTTGTGCTTCATCAATCGGAATGGCGAACGAAATCCCCATGAAGCCGCCAGTTCGCGAGTAGATCATCGAGTTAATACCCACAACTTCGCCGCGCAAATTCAGCAAAGGTCCGCCCGAATTGCCAGGGTTGACAGCTACATCGGTCTGAATAAAAGGTAGATACTCACCGGTCTCGCGACCCTTGGCCGAGACAATGCCAGCCGTGACGGTGCTGTCCAGACCAAAGGGCGAACCAATCGCTACCACCCACTCCCCGACTCTTAGCTTATTGCTGTCGCCAAAACTCAAGCGCGGCAAGCCACTAGCTTCAACCTTCAAGAGCGCTACATCGGTTCGTTCGTCTGATCCGATCAACTTTGCTTTGAATTCGCGCCGATCGGTCATGGTTACGATAATTTCGTCGGCACCGTTGACCACATGATGGTTGGTGAGAATGAAACCGTCGGCGGTAATCACAAAGCCTGAACCGACGCCACGGGGCACTTCGTCAGGTGTGCCGCCGCCGCGACCGCGCGGCCCGTTTGGCGAAGGCATAGGACCAGGCCTTGGCACAAAGCGACGGAAAAACTCGGCCATCGGATCCTCGGCCTCAGAGCGGGCTGCAGCATTCGGATCGCGCTTTTCAATGGTCCGGATGTTGACGACCGCGGGTCCCACTTTTTCAACCAGATCAGCAAAGTCGGGAAGCCCGCGCACGGTTGCAGAAAGTGCGGTCTGAGGGCTTGACTGCGCAACACTCGATATGGGGACTGCGAGACCAAAAGCCATGCACAGTGCCAGCAACGATTGAGCCGCACGAGACCCGGAAAGCTTCATCGCTTTAGTTATTGAATTTCGCTTTTGTTCCATAGTTAATATCAGTGAGGTGATCGAGGGATGATTGTTCGTGAACCAGGCCTGCAAAGGCACTTGCTTCAGTGGCCGGATATTGCGATGTGCCCTCGGGAAATCAAGTATGGGCCTTTCGCCCCTAGGGATTCTGTGAAGAGCCTGCCTGAGCGGATGGTCTTGAATCGGCAGATTTGCCACTCCTTAGGATCGAGTCGGTTTCAGTGCTTGCACGTTGTCCTATGGCTTCAACGCGTCTGCCAGACCATAGGAGCCAGCGGCGAAGTGTGTACCAATCGTGTGAAGCCATTCTGTGTTTGAGCCAGTGATGGCGCACTCGTTGTCCACGAGAGCAGCTAAACTCTGCCGATACCATTGAGTCGAGCATGTGCCACGACTCAAGCTTTAGGACTTCGTCTACGGTATCGGTGTTTGTTTTAAAAGCCTTATCGCGCGTCGTGATGGACGTGCCATACACTTCGATGCAGCGTCCGGGCCCAACAGGCTTGATCGAGCTTGCAGTGGCGCGACTGCGCCCTCGCATGGATAAGCTAAAACCCCTCAGCCTCAGGCCAGCAAAGTAGCTTAAAAAGCCTATGGGATTGAGCGGGATACTGCTCCAGCTGTCCCGATCCTGATCGCAGGGGCTCATACACGAGCCAAGACAAGGGTGCCGTTGGTTCCGCCAAACCCGAAAGAGTTTTTCATGGCGTGGGTGATTTTCATGGGCCGAGCAGTGTTGGCGACATAGTCAAGATCGCATTCAGGGTCTTGGTGGTCCATATTAATCGTTGGTGGGGAGATTTGATGATGCAACGCCAAAGCGGTAAAAATGCTTTCGATACCCCCTGCACCGCCGAGCAGATGACCAGTCATTGATTTCGTCGAATTAATTGCAATCCGTCGCGCTGCATCGTCGCCAAGTGCAAGTTTGATCGCATCGCTTTCGTTTTTATCGCCAAGTGGTGTTGAGGTGCCGTGAGCATTGAGGTACTGAATCGAATCGCTTGCAAGCTTTGCGTCAGTCAGTGCAAGCCGCATGCAACGGGTAGGTCCGTCAGTGCTCGGTGCCGTGATGTGATTGGCATCTGCTGTCATGCCAAATCCCACGATTTCTGCGTAGATCGTTGCCCCACGCGCTTTGGCGTGCTCTAAATCCTCAAGCACCATAACGCCCGCACCTTCGCCAAGCACAAAACCGTCTCGATCGCGATCCCAGGGCCTAGAAGCGGCAGCAGGATCATCGTTGCGTTGCGAAAGCGCACGAGCGGCACAAAACCCACCAAGCCCAAGCGGCGAAATCGTTGACTCCGCACCGCCGGCGATCATGACATCGGCCTCACCGTATCCGATCATTCTTGCCGCCATCCCGATACTGTGTAGCCCGGTTGTGCATGCTGTTACGATCGAAAGATTGGGGCCTTTCAAACCGAGCATGATGGCGAGTTGGCCCGATATCATGTTGATGATCGAGCCCGGGACAAAAAATGGGGAAATGCGTCGCACACCGCGCGCACTGTATTCACGGTGGGTGTCTTCGATCATCGGCAAACCGCCGATGCCCGAACTTACAAGACATCCCACTCTTTCGGCAGCAACAGTGTCGAGCGTGAGACCAGCGTCACGCCATGCCTGTATCGATGCTGCAATGCCGTAGTGGATAAAGGTATCGAAATGCCTGGCTTCTTTGGCCGGCATCCATGCCGATACGTCGAAATCCTTGACCTCACCGCCGATTCTCGTCGGGAAGGTACTTGCATCAAAGCGGGTAATGGGACCAATGCCTGATCGGCCGGCAAGCAAATTACCCCAGGCAACGTCGACGGAGTTCCCAACCGGACTGATAATTCCCAGTCCGGTAATTGCAACGCGACGCCTGGCCATTAAGCTTTGCTGTGCGAGCGTACGTAGTCGATTGCTTGTTGCACGCTCGTGATTTTTTCGGCTTCCTCATCGGGAATTTCGGTGCCGAATTCATCTTCCAGGGCCATGACCAGCTCAACGGTGTCGAGAGAATCAGCGCCCAAGTCATCGACAAACGATGATTCGTTTTTGATATCGGCCTCATTCACGCCAAGCTGCTCTGCGACGATTTTCCTGACGCGTTGCTCGATATTGTCCATCCAAATCTCCTAAAAAATCACCCGTGGGTCTTTAAACAAACCGTGCGGAACGACTTGCTCCGCAAGGCAAAACCCGCTCCCTAAACCGTTCTATTGTAGCAGTGCGGTTTGATGGCGGTTAATCCATGAACATGCCACCGTTAACCTGCAAGCTCTCGCCGGTCACGTAGGCACCACTTTGCCCTGCCAAAAAAAGCACCGCAGCTGCGATATCTGTCGGTGAGCCTAGTCTTTGCAAGGGAATTTGCTGTTGAAGTTGTGATCGCTGCTGCTCGGAAAGCGCAAGCGTCATATCGGTTTCGATAAAACCTGGGGCAACGCAATTAACCGTAATTTGTCTGCTTCCTAATTCGCGCGCCAATGCACGCGACATGCCCGCAAGTCCAGCCTTTGCCGCAGCGTAGTTTGCCTGACCAGGATTACCAGTCTCGCCAACGACCGAGGTAATGTTGATGATTCGCCCCCAGCGCTGCTTCATCATAAAACGCATAACCGACTGGCATAAACGAAAACAAGCGCTCAAGTTGGTATCGATGACTTGTTGCCACTCGTCGGCTTTCATGCGCATGGCTAGATTGTCGCGGGTGATGCCAGCGTTGTTCACAAGGATGTGGATGCCGCCTTCTGAATGAAGCTTCTCGAGTAAGTCTTCGCTTGCTTGGCTATCGGAGACATCCAGGACAAGGCCCAGGCTTTGGGCGTTCGATTGTTCAAGGGCATCGTAGAGCCCGGCAAAGGCGCTGCGATTGCTCACGTGTGCGAGGGGTTCGAAGGCAACCCTCGCTTGATCGATAGCTTCGCGCAAAGTCTTGATAATTTGATGGGCGCCCGCCTCCGTGGTTGCGGTACCGAAGACATGAACCCCAGCCTGGGCAAGTGCTACCGCAATGGCTTGGCCAATGCCCCGCGAAGCACCGGTAACCAGGGCTCGTTTGCCCCAAAGCGAAGGGTCGAGCGTTGGCAGAAGCGGCCTCTTATCGCTGAGAGATGTAGCCGGGTTGGTGTCATCTTGCATAGAGGTCGTCATGATGCACGCGCCTGACCCATCGTCGCAAGCGCTTGCTCAAGCGTTGAAGGGTCATAAACACTCATAACCCGCATGTGTTTGTCGATTCGCGACACAAGTCCTGCCAGAACTTTTCCGGGTCCCATTTCGATCACGGTGTCGACACCTCGTTGCCGCATCAATTCAATCGTTTCGACCCAACGAACGGGATGGTAGGCCTGAGCAACGAGTGCATGTTTGATGGCCTCGGTATCTCGATGTTCGCTCACATCGACATTATGGATGACCGGTATCTGAGGGGGCTCGAAAACATAGCCCGCTAAGGCCTGGGAAAGCCTTTCTCCGGCAGGCCTTAAGAGGCTCGAGTGAAAGGGTGCCGAAACCGGAAGCACGAGGGCACGCTTTGCGCCTTTTGCCTTGAGTGCTTCACATGCTTTCTCAACCGCTTGTCTGTGACCCGCAATTACCACTTGCGAGGGTGCATTAAAGTTGACCGCTTCGACCACTAAGCCTTGCGCAGCACTCACTTCAGCACAAGCATCAATCACAGCCTGGTCGTCGAGTCCAAGAATTGCCGCCATGGATCCCGTGCCCATGGGTACGGCCTCTTGCATCGCCTGCGCGCGCAGTCTCACCAGCCTTAGCGCATCGCCCAACTTAAGCACGCCTGCTGCTACCAGAGCAGCATATTCACCAAGACTGTGACCTGCCATGATTTGCGCTTTGGGCCCTGAGGCACGCTGCCACGCTTTCCAGGCACAAAGCCCCGCTAAAAGCATGGCGGGTTGAGTATTCACCGTGCTCGCAAGGCTCTCTGCCGGGCCAGCGTGAATCAGAGCGCTAAGCTCATCGCCTAGCGCCTCATCGGCGTCCCGAATAAGGCTTTCAATCTCTGGATGCTCCGCCCACACATCGAGCATACCAACCGATTGCGACCCCTGGCCCGGGAAAACAAATGCGATGTTCATAGCCTATTTCTCGCCTCCTAAATCGATCGCTTCAAGCTCATTCAATAACTGAGTAGGCATGCGCCCCAGGCCATGCCGCCCCCCACCCCTTCAAGCAGGATTTTTTGACCCTGTTTGATCTGCCCGAGCCTTATAGCGCTATCAAGGGCTAGCGGTATCGAAGCAGCCGATGTGTTGGCGTGCTGATCAACCGTGACGATGATCTTTTCGCTCGGCAGACCCAAACGCTTTGCGGTCGCTTGGAGAATGCGAATGTTTGCTTGGTGCGGAATTAGCCAATCGACTTCATCAAAACTCATGTTTGCCTTATCGCAAACCTCGCGGGCGACCTGGTCAAGCACGTTGACTGCAGTCTTGAATACGGCCTGGCCATCCATGGTAAGAAAGGGGTGACCGCAAACTACTCCGCCGCAGACCTGACCTGCTGTTTGTAAGATAGGTACGAGACTGCCGTCGGCGTGCAGGGCACAAGCGTGAATACCGGGTGAATCGGAAGCAGCAAGGACAACTGCACCTGCGCCATCACCAAAGAGCACACAGGTGCCGCGATCGTTCCAATCGAGGATACGTGAAAAAACTTCAGCACCAATGACCAGTGCTCGTTGCGCCATCCCGGTGCGAATCATGGCATCGGCAGTCGAAACGCCATAAACGAAACCCGCGCATACGGCCTGCACATCAAAAGCCGCAGCACCCTTACATCCGAGCGCCTGCTGAATCAGGCAGGCAGTACTTGGAAAAATAACATCAGGGGTTGAGGTTGCCACGATGATTAAGTCGATGTCCTCGGCCTTCAACGCGGCCATTTCCAAGGCGCGTTTGGCGGCTTGCAAGCCAAGCTGACTGCTGCTCATACTCGGATTTGCAAGATAGCGCTGCTTGATGCCGGTACGAGCTTCGATCCAATCACTAGAACTTTCAATGCCACGTGCGGCGAGTTCTTCAACCAAGGCTTGATTGCTCACACAACGCGGCGGCAGCGCGGACCCAGTTCCTAAGAGTTTGCTGAAAATCATAGCGTGGACAAGATCATTGGAGAGACCTCACCTCAGG
>Ga0194133_10005169_pt1 | contig 16805 bp, 4 predicted proteins | sample TA2KigOf40mmetaG_FD_155448 | JGI IMG/M metagenome (GOLD analysis project Ga0194133, IMG submission 155448) | Freshwater microbial communities from Lake Tanganyika, Tanzania - TA2015055 Kigoma Offshore 40m | ecosystem: Environmental > Aquatic > Freshwater > Lake | place: Tanzania: Lake Tanganyika... | reverse complement strand
AATCATCATATTTTTTCTTCTTTATCATTGTATATGCACTCAATTAAAACTATTTCTTTAATTTTCCCTTTTGATATTTTAATGGATCAACTGGTACCAATGGTTGACCACCCTCACTACTTTCATCGTTGATACGACCATTCACTATATAAAGGGCTGCCATTCTATCAATAAACAGTTCAGTGTAGATTCTTTCATCACTGGGTTTTCATCTGCACTCACTCGCTCTCCTCAGACCACAGCATTGCAGACTTGCTACTTCTCTGGACTGTTGGCAGTCTATATGTGAGTTGTTGAAGGTTCTTGAGAGATTTCAAGGCATTTGATGTGAATCACTGAGTGCATGATAGCTGCTTCTTGGGACCTTGAATCACAAGAACCTGGGGTCTCTAAAGTAAACATTCCTCTGTTCAAGGGTTATTACTTGAGATTGGCCCTGACCCAACCCGAGCATACTTTTGACCCGCAGTAAATAAGAGGCCAGCCTGTCTTTGACCCAGGTACTTTTTGACCTGACCTGAAGAGATTTTTTTGACCCGAAAGTAAAAAAATTGAAAAATTTGTTATTCTTAGGGGAAATTTTCCAAATCCAAACCTAAACCAAAGATGGCAGGCTTAAATTGTATCTTAAGCCCATGACATAAATCTTATTTGCTTTTAGTAAACTAACATTCGATGTTACTATTTCTATAAACTGACTTGAGGCTTCTTCACATTCATATCTATATATCCTTGAATGACAAAAGATCTCATATGGGCCAACAAAAAGGGAACCATGTTGGGTCAACTTCTTATCATGGCTTTAATTTTGCTTTGTCTTTTAATAAAGCAAGTCTAAACCTATTGAAATATCACCTAAAAGTGCTTTTTATTTTGGTAACAATATTAAAAAATCAAACAAAGATGCATCAGAACTTTCAGTTTGTTCAGGAAGTTAAAGCTTTTTCTGAAAAGAAGGAAGTATATTTTTACACTCTAACAAAAACATCCAGATGAAATGGTGTTTTAGTCATTAGTTTGTAAAACCTTTTTGTTATAATTCAGTGATGTTGGACCGAAAGTCAGAGGGAAGAAAGCTAGCAATAAGAAAATCATTCATATTTTTGTAGCAATAGAACCTATTATTGTAAAAGACAAATTTTTCTTATCCTTTTGAGAAAATTTTCCCATCCAGAGGCCCACATTTCAGTAAAGATAAGCTTATTTATCGCCGGTACTTTTTCTGTTTTATAGCTCCTCTGAGCTCCTGTGCAACCGAAACAAGAATGAAATGTATTGATAAAACAAAACTGCACCAACAACAATCACATCTAAATGGGTAAATCTGGACAAAAAGATAAAGTTATACCAAAAAGTCATGCTCAAACTCTTTTTCCAATTCTTCTGTGCTTTTCAAAAATTGGGAAACAATCATTTTTTTGTTTTCATGCGGCCAGTAAAAAGCAGTAGTTTGGAAAAACCAAGATGTTTCTAGGTTAACTTCATGTTAGAAAACTTTTTGAAATTTTCAATGTTTATCATCAATATGTTGGAAAAAGTTCTAAACTTAATATTAAAGCTTTTTTACACATATGTTTAATCCAAAATTATGTGAGCATTTATGGCATTTATAATTCAAATAGAAAATAATAATGCACAAATGACTCAATCATGTTTTCTTCAGTATCTAAACAAGCTGGTTGCTGTATTTCCAAAACTTTTAGACAATTTTTTGCCAAATTAGTTATTATTGGGAAACCATAATCTGACAAGAACAAGATAAAAGTATTTGAATTGTACATTTTTCTGAATGGTTCTCTTTGATGATGGACAAAGTTTCTGCAATCCAATACTTTTGATTTAATTTTGTTGCTTTTTTACCATTATCTGGTTTTGACAAATATTTTAGACTTATTAATATAGATTATGTTTTTCATTATTTTTGATTGAGCTAAATTTTAAAGCTTAAGGATGAGCTTTTTGAAAAATGCAAATGATTTCAAATTGATACTGTTTCCTTGAGGTTGGTTCAAATTTTTCTCGAAAGGGTGGTGATATATCAGTTTGTAATTAAACCTGAATAATAAAATGTCTAACAAAATTTGTCTAAAAATTACAAGATTTTTCATTTTCTTTTGGCTTAGTTGTTTTCATGGAAAAAAGTCTTGAGTCTTTTAAACCCAAGGCAATTATATCCATCAGGAAGCAAGCCAAGAATTCAAGAACCTCTGAATCAACAGTAAGGATATGTCACCAATTATGAATGGTGGCCATCAGTTTTACTTGTTGTGAAAAGTCAGTTTCGACTCATAAAAGGACCGGCAGGTCATTGTCAAAAGGAAAAGGTTATCCTGAAAATACATATTTAGGATTTCAGTATAGAGTTTGAAAGTGAAATGTTGAAGCATGAAGCTGGAGAGAAAGTTTTTATTTTTTACATGTTTGAAATTTTTCAGTCTTACATGGACTCATCACTGATAAAAGTTGATCCTTCATTTTTCCATTCTTTCACTTGCACACCCTGTAAAGCCCAAAATCTACATAAACTTTCATTACTTGTTTGTTTGATGTGTAAAGCCCTTCACTTTCTTGATGCTTTTAAGCACAAAGCTTAGCACATTGTCATAAGAGTAAACTTTTTATGGACACTAAAAGGATATTCCCCAGACGAATCTTTACTTACCCTGACTTTTGCCTTAATTGATTTCTGTTGAGATATTTTCTCTCCAAAAGAGCCTTTTTTCTGAAAAACTTACAAAGCTTTTCACAAAAACTTATTTGAAAGTACTTTTTACATTTTTTGTGTCACTCTCAATGCTTTTGATTCCTTTGGGTTTTATAAAACCAACATGATTGAATAGAAAACTTTGAATTGCTGAAAAGTTGAAGTTTTTTAAAAAAAACTTATCTGATATATATCTATTTTGTTCTTGCTAAGATATGAAGTCTTTCAAAAAATGCTTTATTCAATTCAAAGTTTTTAGGAACATTTCTTTTTATCTTTTGTGTTAGTGGCTGACCCAATAGGGATAAAGTTAGACTGTGCCAATAAACTGATAATTCTAAATGCCACTTTTGCTGACTAAACATTCCAAAAAGACTTTTCATGAGATCACTGCCTCCAAGAAAAACTTGTCTAGCCAACAAAAAACAACCACTGTCTTACTTTAGGGATATTTGAAGATGAATTGAATGTTAAACAATATAGAGTCAAATTCTAAAAAATGACTCCTATTTGAAACTAACTTAAGTTCAAATAGACTGACACCGTGCTGAATTTTTACTGTTTAATGAGAAAAATAAAAAAAATATTGATTGTGAATTGGTGATCTGGATGAAAAAGTACCTTTAATTGACTCAACCTTCAATCATTGTGATTTCTTTTAATAGTTTTGATTATATCTTAAAATACAAAATGACAAGTACCAACATGATTGTCAAAAGATAGAGATAGTGTTAAAAATAATGTTTCAAAATAATCTTGGGAAGTAGCATAATTATATTTATAAAATTGATCTTTTTTTTACCAATCATTTTATATATAGGAAAAGTGACTGTGCCTAAAAACTCATTCAATTCTTATCAAATTTACCAAGAACCAGTTTGAATTTAAAATACAAAACGGGTACCTTGTTGGGGAGGGTAGAAAAGTGTATAAGTCCAGGGAAAAGTAAAGAGTGCAGAAGGATTACAAGAATGGTTGGAGACTGGAGTAAGGATGTAGGCTTTTAAGCTTTCATTTACTGATTTAAGTTTAAGAATGTCAACATTAATACATTTGGTGATGTAGTCGATGGACCTTGTTTGAATAAATATCTTTTTATCAATTTTCAACAGAAAATAATCGGCTTTTTTGTAAAACTGAAAAGACAGACTAAATCTTTCAAAGTAATTATAATTTACCAGCAAATTAATAAAGTTGTATCCAAAGATAAGACTAAGTGAAAAATGTAATTTCAGACAGGAAAATGTGACACTATGTGTAGTTAGTTGATCAGAAAAAGTGATAATAAGATGCTTTTCTGTAGAAAAAAGGACGAGAACATTTCAAAAAGTATTGAAAAGGCTATAATTTATATTAATGTTTATATTGCATACAGAATGTTGATAACATCAATCTTTTTGAATTCAGTTTGGTGCAAAACTTTTTTTCTTGAAAATTCCAAGCTCATAATTGAAATTCATAAAGTGCATTTTTGTTGTGCATTTAAAAAATAAACCACTACATAATATTATTAAATATCTTCATAAATATCAATCTTAAAGTTTCTTTTTCAATTAAGGGTTTTTTGAAACATAACCTAGAATTTGACACAGTTCTATCTTATTAGCACAATTTTCTTTCATATAAAATATGTTTTCTCTAATTCAAGGTTCAGTTTAGGTATTCAACTTTTGGTGAAGGGAGACAAAGTATTTCTTGTACAATCCTTTTATTCATTTTTAAATGTTTGCCCCGAATCCAATTAATTTAATTTTTAATGCTCTGATGCAGGCGTAAACTGATATACCATTCCAGTAAATGAGACCTCATTTAAAGCAGCCATCTGAGCAGATCCAATTAGACATTTGTCAGCTAGAACCAAGAGCAAGAACTGTACCAATATAAGGCTCATCTAAAAGAAAATAAATATTTGAAAATAAAAAAACATGACCTTTTTTTCTCATGCATACTTTAAAGGATTTCTAACTAAGAGTTTGTTGTGGATCATAAAATCTTGAATCATCTCCAAATATAAGACAATGAATTTTATTGAGTCTCACATAGAGAGAGGCTTTTGAATGGAAAGCAATAAAAAAACTAAGGTTTCTTCAAAACCTTATTTATGTGTTTTGTGCTTTTTTCCACAGTCAATGAGCAAGTCCCCAATTTATGTCCCAATCATCTTCTTTATCTCTTCATCTCTTATCCTGAAGTTTCTCCTAACTTTATATTGTGAAAGAGATTCCTTTCCTGGAGGTCACTTTCAAAGAATATCTTGAAATCTATCCACTTTTAGAAGATTAGAAATCAATTATATTCTCTTTCATTTTTCAAGTAATTTTGTCAGCATCTTTTCAAAATCAACTTTGAAATAATTGCAGTGGAATAATGTGAAGACTATAGATCCTTTGGAGTCAAGCTGTCCTAATCTGAAATAATTGAGTGGCACACACTTTAAGTGGTTCTTGTAATAATTAGATCCCATAGAAATAGAGCCCCCCTCCCCATTGTTGGGCAGTTTCTGAAGAGGCAAAAAATAAAAGTTGATCAAATGGGAAAATGAATTTGAAGTAAAGCTGGCCATAACACAAACTTTATGATCTGATTTTTATTGTGATTGTGATGGAATAGGGTTGTTGTGTGAGAAAGAAAAGAAGTAAAGAAAGCACCAAAAAATCTATGGACTGCTTAAAAAATTCACTTTATATAAAAAAAATGATGTCTGCTCTTTAAATAATTAGAATCTGGTGATATTCTTGTTCTTGGAGATAAAAGAAAACCTTTCTTGAAGAAACTTTTGGACCATCTGGAAATAAGGCAATATTAACCCCCATATAAGGACTAGAACTGAATAAAAAATCTCGCATGGTTGCTCAACCATGAGTCTATGATGAAATAGAGCACTAAATGACTACAATTGGCATTTTCCAATGAACTATTTCAACTTTATCCATTCTCATCATTTAACCTTTAAGCTTTAAAACCAAAGTTCATGAAAGTTTAGGTCTGGGAAGACATTATTCCTCTAGATAAATTTTAGTGAGCAGCAAGTATGAGAGGTTGTCCCCTTAGTCAGAATTTGTTGTTCATAGGGTTGCAGTGGTTTAGTAGTCAAAATCACCTGACTGGGAACTAATGTCTAAGGGTGTGGGCTCAATCCCCAGCCATACCTGGAGTCTTTCAATTCTGGATCACAAAAAAATCTTCAAGGCACCTCAATCAGGGTAATGGTATAATCTGTATAGAGTGGCTCTAATAAAGGTGATTGATTACCTTGAGTTGATTCGGTTGAGTCCATATTGCACAAGATTATTATTTCATTATTTCAGAATAACTTATTGTGAAAGCTTGAGTCTATATCTGATAAATAAATAAATAAATAAATTATTGTTTAAGAATCTGTTACCATGACTTTGATGTTTCAGCTTTAAAAAAAGAGGATTTGGGTGGGAAGGGCGAAGATAGGCAAGCTAGTGATAGGCCAGGGTCAAAAATTTTTGTCCTGGGTTGGGTCATATTTTGTTGCTCGTGTTGGGCCAGGTCTTTGGTTTGGATCTGGGTTTGGCAATATTTCCCCTAAAAATCAAAAATTTTTCATTTTTTCACCTTAGGGTCAAAATAAATCTCTTCGGGTCAGATCAAAAAGTTCCCGGGTCAAAGACAGGTCAGCTTTTTCTTATTTACTGCAGGCCAAAAGTATGCTCAGGTCGGGTCAGGGCCCATCTCTACTTCAAGCATGAAAGTTTTAGTTTACAAAAGTTGCAAATAGACTGAAATGTAAAAAAAGAAAAGAGGCTGAAAGACACTGTTTTACAAATGTCAAAAATAAGAATTGTTTAAAACCACCAAATCCCAATTTGGTTCAGAAAAATATCAATTTGTTTTTCATTTTTAGTCTGTCCAAGCCGGGAAGGTCACTTTTTCATCAATTTCTTGAATCCTGCCCTTCATGAAATGTTTTGGTATTATATGATTTTTAATCCATTTGGGGTCCCTTATTATATATGTAATCATTAATTCATTTTATATTTGCCCATCTTTAAAAAAGAAAAGAAAAACTTAAATGTAGATTCTATATAAGAGCTTAAAGTAAATACGTCCAAAACGAAATCTTTTTTCCTTCAATAAAAAGTTTGCAGATTTGTTGGATAAAAACTTCTAACTTTCCAGGCAAGTGGAGGGGTTTACATTGTACCTCTGCAGTAATTTTAAAAGGCTTCTTGATGTAAGATCTGAAAGCTGATTTTTGTAAAATTTATTCTGAGCAGCAAAAAACATGATTTTGACTGGCACTTTTAAAACTTTATTTTGAAAACCCATTTGGAAACATTTTTTAGACAACCAACATACTTGAAAAGGCTTATTTTGGACCTATAATGTTATGTTTCATAAGGGAAAAAAATACAGCTTAAATCTACTTAGGTTTTGGAACAAAATTTCTGTTTTTATCTAGAGGAATAGTCAAGAGAATAGATTTTTTTAGATCTTTCAAAAATGATGGCGTAGAAATACTATTTTGAAAACATTTTCTGAAATTTCCCCAAGGAAAATGAGGATAACAATACAAAGAGTTCGCAATTGTCGTCATTAAAGACACATATCAAGTTACTTTTACTAATTTTTCAAATGTTATCAAGTTCACTGATTGATTGGCTGACAGATTGTGTTCAAGGACTCATTACACAAATCTTGTTCTTTTGGGTTTTATTGTTACAAGATCTGATCTGGTTTCAAGCATCAAATTTAACCATATCCTAATCATGGCCTTTGCTTAGTAACTTATACAATCCTTGTGTAATAAAAAAATCAATTCTTTTTTGTAGGCCTCGTCGTATTTATCAAAATAACATGATAATCTTGTAAGGATTAGCTATTTAAGCTAAAATCGCTAAGCTTAATTTTACATAGATACACTCAAAATAAAAAATGTCTATGGGAAGAATTTATTTTTTATTTTATCATCAGTCACACCTATGCAGCTTACAAAGGGTATCAGGAAGTGTATAATTGGTAGAAGCCTGGCTGCCAGCCAATAAGAATGTGACTTTCCGCTAAATTTGGCCTGAATTTACTAAATGGAAACTAGTGACATTATTGTCAATATTATGGCAGGTTTTTCTATTTTTCTCACCTTACTTTTTTCTTAGGTTATTTTTCTCACCTTTTGGGATACTCAAATTGTCAGATCTTTTGAAAGGTCGATACACGGATTGTCACTACTCGTCCTAAAAAGTGACTTTATTTTTGGTCGGGAAGATTTTGGCCCAAACCTTTAGTTGGTTATGCATGAAGAGCCCACTTCCCCTAAATGGACCTGTTACAATGTGTCCAGCACCATCAAAAAGATAATGTTACAACGAAAGGCCTTAATAGCAAATATCCTGAGAGGGTTGTGGGTTTGAATCCTGGCCCTGGAGATTACCTTTTACTCCAGGTTGCCACAAAAATACATAAAAAAATATTAAAAATATTTCCAGCCAGAAGAAAAAAGCTTCTTCATGACCTTGTTTTGCTAGACATTACTACCAAATAGGTAAATGCCTACAAAGAGCAACCTTTGTGTGTAAACCAAAACTTTGACTGATTGACAGCTTTTTGTTGGGAACTGATTATTCTGACACCTAATGGTGTTGACTTTACGACAGTTCTTGTCATTTAAAGTTGTATCTAACCACTTATCACTTGATTGCTTTGAAAATGTTTAATTAAAGATTTAGACATAGTTTTAGCCAAGTTTCTGAACAACAATAGATAATATTTTGATTATGTTTTGAGTGTAAGCTTTTTTGTTAAAATACTGGGTCTAAGTTGAGATGAAATACAGATCTAAGCCTTGATGAGGCAAGGCCCAACCCTAAAATTTAATCCTCTTCACTATTTCTCTGCAAATAAAATTAGAATATTTGATTATCCTGAAATTCCCCAGAGGAATATATAAATGTCAAGGTTTTCCCCAAACAAGGCTTTTTCGCACTAAAACTAACAAAAAAGCTTCAAAAATTTATCCTATTTGTAGAAATGCATCATGCTTTCCTCCAAGAAAACAGGCCCATAGAGAATTTTGGTTTAAATTCACAAAATGAAAATGTACAGCTGAATTTCCCAAAGTTTGAATCAGGATGATAAATAATTAAGTAGACTGGTATTTTTTGTCTGGGGGAAAAATACCTAACTTCGCGAGCGATGGAGCAAATAGGGGATGTTTAGCCAACCCATGGGTTATTTCAAGTGACACAGAAGACACTCCACCAGATATTGTTCAAAACTTCTTTTGTGTGTGTGTGTGTGTGTGTGTTGAAATACACACAAGTATTGACAAATCAAAGTTTTAATTCATGCAATGTAGCCAAAATTCAACAAGAGATAACCTCTGCACTTAGAAATAACTTTCCCTTTCTGGGTTTACAAGCTTGAAAAAAGTTTTAAAATTTCAGCCAGTTGCCGATAAAAAATCAAGTGCTGCTTATAAATAATTACCACCATAACTTGAAAAAAGTTGTCAAAGTTGGACAACAGAATTGATTCTTTCAGGTGAAGAAGTCAATGTATATTCAATTTCTAAGGCTACATTTCAGTGATTTTTTAAATTTCAGAACTAAAATCTTGAAAATGGTTTAATCATAAAACCATTTTTTTTGCACTTGTTATTGATAACTTTTTCTCTGAAAATACAAACTTTTTACTTTCCATTTTTCCATTCCAAAGTTTACTGATTCCAACCACGTACCTTTAGGTTAGACAAGTGATCTGCAGTTAGCACACACACTTAGACTTGTTTGCTAATATATACATTTTTGCAATACAGTAAAATACAAAATACACATTTCAAATATTTTAGGTTCCTACGAAATTTAGTGTTTTTCTCCTTCATCGATTTCTTTGCTTGTTCTACTTTCATCAACCTATAAAGAACATCCTGCACCAAAAAATATGAATGCATTTATTTCCAAAATTAACATTTTCCATTATAAAATGATTTAACTTTTTTTTGATGTTTTGTGTCCAGATATAAAGTGATTAGACTGCAAATGTTTATTTCATTCACATTTTCCTGGAAAATCCTTTTTCAAGTTAATTTACCAAGCCATTTTATTTATGTTGTCTATCTAAAATTAGGATTAAGCAATTTTATCAGAGATTATTTATCATCCATATAGTGAGCCTGTTAAATTGTCCTTTGATGTTGCCAAAATTGGTTGGATTCAACTGCTGTTTCATAGTCATTGGCACTGGCTCTAATTGCAGATGATTGGTTCATATTTGTCTGCAATAAAAATCAAATAATGAGACAATCTTGAGTTGCCAAAACTTGTTTGTAAATTCTTGTCTCAAAGCGGTGAGAATAAGAGGAACCTTGAAATGATTGACTTTATTCTTAAACAATAGGGCAATATCAAGAATTCAAACAAAAATCTAATTCCAGTTTTGTTCTCTTTTTAGTCATCTAATATATCAGATCCTTTAAAGCTGTCAATAATGAAAAAAATGGGATTAAATTCAGATCCATCTCTTGACTTTCTTTTCACTTTTTAGGCATATCAATGTAACACAAAAACTTTTTCCATTGAAAGAATTGTTTTGTAGGAAAAGTAAGTTAAGTCACTCGTGAGAAGCATCTTTTGGACAAAAAAGTCATTTTATTCTCTTAACAAAAAATTGATTTTGTGAGAATCAAACTGAGAATGAAAATCATTTTGCAATTTCAATTACTCATGAATAGGAAAGATTGAATAAAATCCTTGTTCAAAAGTATTGACAAATCTTTCAATATCATTATGTTTTTGAATTTCTATTTTGGAAAATTAATTTGCTGTAAACATTTGGTTTTTTTGTTAAGAGAAAACAAAATCTCCAATGTTGTGCAATTTTTTGTCTTGTTTTAACCAAACAATGAATGGTCAAAAGATCATTAGTTTCACTCTACTTTCTTTTTTCTAGACAAGTAAAAAACTTTTTTTGCTGTCTAACTTTAAAAAGAGAACTGAAAAGTAAAGTTTCAAGAAACTTACAACCCGAAATCTTAGTATTCATTCAATTCTTCATTCTTATGAGCTCTTGAATTCACTGAGAGAAATTTTGACTCTATAATTGTTCAAAAAGCATGATACTACCTTAGTACCCTTAGAAGTAGACTCAAAAGAAGCATCAGCATAGTTCATTACTTTCCACTAAGACTGGCAACCCGAGATTTAGAACAAAAATTATATTACAATACCTTAGATAGACTTTGTTGGCGAGCATTGCCTTTTGATTTAAATGAATTCAAAGTTGCAAGATGTGAATGGGTAAACTACCAAGCTAAATCCAAAGTCATGAAAATTATAAGAGACCAGCACCAATGCTTTCTTTTCTGTAACTTGTGTCAACGAGGACCCTTGACGGTAAGGAGGAAGAATTTTCTTTGATACATCCTTATCAAATATTGGCCAACAAAGGTTGGAAAACAGATTTAACATGTTCAAAGCACTTGACAGCAGCAGGAAAAATGGCTTATATAACAATGATGAAATCAGAATCCTAGGTACTGAAGAAAACATTTTTTAGTTACAATGATAATTAGCTATATTATCTTATTACCAACTTTGATATCCAAACTTGTGTTGAATTTATAAACTCGTGTAAACTCAAGTCAATTCAAAAATTTTATTGATGACTCATTATCAGCAAATGTACATAAGGATATATATTTAGCAGAATTTAAGAGTACCTTCATAAACTGGTCTTGATTGAGTTTCTGCTTGATAGTTTTAAGACCAGAAGTTTTCTTTACAAGTGTTTCGATATGGGCTCTCCAATTCCTTAATTCATAGTTTTAAAATGTATGAGATTTCCTGGTCCTCCATTTCAATGTCAAGAATCTAAATGAACTTTTTCGGCTTTCAGCGAACTTTGTTTGAGTTTTAAAAACTTCACAACTCTGAACCAAGAACTATTTCGTGCTTTTTTTTCTTTTTTTAAAAATATCTTGGACATTATTTTTTTTCTTTTCAGCTCATTTTTACTTTAAATATTTTTCTTTCTTATTGACATTCTTTTTCTATATGTTTGCTGCTATTTCTGCCTCTTTTTATAATTTCTCTGGGAAATCGAAAATGTCAAGTGAGTGATTTGACTTTTTGTATCTTTTTTGGACATAAGAGTTTAGGAATGGACTTGAAAATCGATGAAAATTTTCACTTCCAAATTTTCCAACCATTATTTGCTCAGATTTAATTTGAAAAAAATATTTTATACCTCTTTATGGCTAAGTTTTTACAATGTCTGCTTTGACAAACCTATCTCAAAGAAATATTAGAGGAAACTTTGTGAACTATAAGTGTCTGTTGAACTATTAATACTACCTTAAATACTTAAGGGACTAACCACAAACAGAATTAGAGGGAATGTATTGAGATATGGGTAATCCAACCATGATAACGAATCAAAAGGTGTACTGTAAAAATTGCAAAAAAATCTGGCAAAACCCACCTGTTATGGGTCAAAGGTATGCTCAGACTTCATGTCAAGCTCTTTTCTTGTGCTCCTTTTTCTTGTTAATATCCTAAAGCTGGGGAGCCCTTTTGTTGTTAGATTGACAATTAGGAACTGATTCTTCTAATACCAATAGTATTAGACTTTACAACAATTCCTTACAGTGTTATTGTGTCTTACAGTCACCTGAACTATCCCTGGTTAAATTTTGAGAACGGTATTTTTCTGATGTTATTTTGTTGTGTTTTTAATAATTAATCAGGTTTTTTGTTCATGTGACCCATATAACTGTCAATCCTGATTGTGGTAACCCTCATGTCATATGATTATTTTAAGACCAATCCTGGGGTCAAAGATTTGCCCTGATCGGGGATTGAACCCCGGTCTCCCACTCTACAGCCAGTTGTCATAGCCATGAACTATAATGACCTCATAAAATTGGAGAAATTACATTTCAACAACAAACAAATGAGGGTTATAAATCTATTCAGATTGAACCCCATTTCTCCCATGGGCGAATTTTTAGATCCACCTCCACAAAACTGGATTGTGTTCTCTCATGCTGCCTTCTTGTACTTACCAAAGGGTTAATACTTTGTATTCTCACTTCCATCTTTTTTTGTTAAGGAAATTAGCAAAAAAATGTTTTCAAAAATTTGAATTTCAGCAAAAATTCTGTATTTTTAAAGTACTATACTCATTACCAAAATGACACTTTGATCTTGTGCACAAGATTAGATTATTGCATGTCAAAAAAAATTTACCTGCTTGGATTTTTTTGACCCCATAGTTTTGTTTGACTTTGTAAATGCTGGCAACTATAAATAGATAATTACTTCCCTGAAAGTTGTGTGACATGTCATTAATTTTTCAAGTACTTTCATTTCCTTGAAGATAACTCATTTAGTTTCAGAAATGAAAATAAGAAGCAATTGAGAAAATGTTTAGGTTTGATGGCTGAACTCAATAGTTGAGATTCTAATGGCTATAAATTTTGGTAGTTGACAACTTCAAATTTTTATGCTTTAGTCTGTGAAATGCTTTGAAAATATCATCCAAGTTTCTGGACTGGCACTGGATTAAGCCCACAACCTCTTTATTTCTTAACTTGGTGTGAATGATTGATATGCTTTGAAAAAAAGCACGTGCTGTAACCACTGTTTTTGAAAGTGGACAAATGAGATATTCCAGTGAGTGACATTTTCCAATCAAGAAAAGAATCAGTGCTGAACGGTTTATTTCATTCTGTAGGTTCCTTTCAATGCCAAAGAGAGTAATCAGTGGCTTAGCCACTTGAAGAGAGGTCAACACTAGATACTATTTATTTCCAGTTTTACCTTAGGCAGAAACATTAATTGGCAAGCTGAGCTAAATATTTAAGGGATTTTTCTGACTTCTTGGAATGAAGTAAAAAATATTGGAGATGCTGAAGAGTTACAAAAACTGTAATCTGTGGCGTGTTGCAACATTAAGAATTTATTTGTAAGTGGTGCATCTCGAAATGTTTTTTGGCATTTAAGGTTTTTGTTCTACAACACGGTAGGCAAATAAAAAATAGTTTTTTGTTGCAAACCATAGAAAAGAAAAAGCTGAAGAAGCTATATTGTCCATGTAGAGATCTTATTATTCTGAATAAACAATCAGATCATAAGAAATTGTTTTGGCTTTTTAGAGGTTTCTTGTTGCATCTGCTCACCTTGACAGACTAAATATGATGCACTATATAAGCTGCTGATAATTTTAATCAAGGACTGGAATCGTCAGTTCTCCAGTGGGAACAAAGCCGAGGAATTTCTCAGACAATGCATTTGCCTCAACAATGATAAAAACCTACCAGATTGAACTACATGAATTGATGCTAGCCACCTCATTCTTTTCAAGAAGAGGCAAAGAATTTCTACAGTTCTACAGTAATGCTAAAAACAGGATTAGATCACACGTAGTGATGGGCCTTGACCCGACCAGACCTGAGCTTACTTTTGACCCGCAGTAAATAAAAGGCGGACCTTCCTTTGACCCGGGTACTTTTTGACCCGACCCAAAGCAAATTGTTTTTACCTGAAGGGTAAAAAATTGAAAAATTTGACATTTTAGGGGAAAATTTCCAAAAACCCAAGCTCAAATCATAAATGACTGACCCGACCTGATCAGCAGCAAAAAAATGACCCAACCCGGGTCAAAAAATTTTGACCCGGACCCATCACTATCATCACAGACAGTATGGAATTGTATGGACCATCTAGTCAACAAACTGGGATGGACTGAAATGAATAAGACATCAACCGAGAGTCTTTTTGTAACTAAAACTCTATTTCGATTTTAATTTTCTTTAATTTTCTTGGATTCAATATTGACATTTGCACAGACAGATGTTTTTGCACTTGCATATTTTGCTTGATACTTAAATGATTTTTAACCTTCCATACAGGCATAAACTTGACCCCTGTATTGCCTATCCCAAATTTTGGAACGTCATGAAATTTGATTTTGTTCTGTTTTATTTGGCAACGAACCCTTAATGAAGGCCTTTGATTTCAAGAGTTATGCACATACCATTGTTACTTAATGTTTTATTAAGATTCCTATGACTTGTTCAATGTTTTTTTGACAACAAATCCTTGATGAAGGCAATGAATGAAAAAATCTGGCTGGGCTTTAGCCTTTGATTTCAAGAGTTATGCACATACCATTGTTACATCATGTTTTATTAAGATTCCTATGACTTGTTCAATGATTATAACATCAATTCTCCAAAGCCTCATTTCAGAGAATCGAGAGAACAATAGCAAAATCAGTCGAAAATTAAATAAAAATCCAATTATCAAGAAAGTGTTTCTTGAATCAACATGAGTAATTTTGTAATATTAATTGTAAGTAACAACTCTTCTGATGGCATTGGAAAAAGTTTCTAATTGAAAAAGTTGGTTTCGATGTGGAAAAAGGTGTTGGCAACTTTTTTTGTTTATAAAAAAATATTTCACAAGACTTCAACCTTTTTTTTGCCAGAGATCTTTTTTTCTGTGTGAAATCGGAAATACTTTTTTTTGCCTATAAAAGTTTTGTTAAATGATTCAGTTCAAAAGGAAAATATATGAAGAGGAAAACATGTTGGGATTTCCAGATCTTAAACAAGGAATGCTTTTTGCAGTTGCAAAGAGTGCCTATCTGGTCTCAAAAAAAACTTCTTCTGACTTTTGGGATGTTGTTGGTGACTTTGTCTGGAACATCAACAGTGCTTTCCAGACTTGACCTATCAAAATTGATTTAATCTATTTGTATGTTTCTCTACATTTTTGTCTTTTTGGGAAAGAAAGTGTTCTTGTCCATTTAACTGCTCATGGTACCTTTGAGATTTGGGAAGTCCTATGAGATTCTTGTTCTATGGACTTAATAAGGGAAAAATAAAATTGAGCAGGTAGTACAATAAAGCATGTCAAGCAAAATTGATTGTTACTTCTAGTTTTTACAAAATATGCCGGTCATAATTCAATTCCTTCTTATTTGCTTAAGACTTGTATGGGTTTTATTTGATCACAGCAAACTTTTTCAATTCGTTTGATCTGATTGCTGACGAGGTCCCTGCAGTGTTGACTTTTTATTGCTTTTATTGTTCACAAATTCTCATCACAGTTAGAGACCAAGACTAACCCAGAGGAATTTAGCCTCTGATTATAGGCCAAGATCAAACTTGAAAGAAATAAAAATGCAGGTGGAAAGGAAAATTACCTTACAATTCACGTGGTTATTAGACCTTGTGGGTTTCTATTTAGTTTATTAAAATCACAAAGGGGTTTCTTAAAGATCAACCTCCTTGATCAGTTTTAAAAAGTCTCACAAAAGAACAAAAACATGATAAATATATTGAAAATGCTTGTAGGATATTATTCAAAAAGATATTAAAAATTCACATTGCATCAGCTTAACAAACAAAGCCATAATAAAATAATAAAAATAATTTGTTCAATCCAGTGATCTATTTCAAAATTAAGAATAAAATGAACTAGCTAGTAAGTTAAAATGCATGAGACACATCAGAATGCATTTCCCATTTCCGGTTTTTTAAAAGAATAGTTTTGGACTTTTGCATTTCATTATCTTAGGATGAAACCAAAGAATAAATTAAAAGAATGATTTATAATGTTTACAAATAGTTTTGTTAAATTCATAAATAAAATGTGCACTTGAACTTTGTCCTCAACATCACTTTTCTTAGGGTATAACTAAATACTACTTTTGAATTTGATATACTCTGGGTTTTTGCATATAGGTACCCTTGATTCCCTGTCAAGTCCCCAGCACTGCCATAACCTTACTTCATCTTGACTCCCCTGCATGGAGGTTGAAATATCAAATCAAATATTTGGCTAATTCAATGAACAATCTTTTCCTCTGTTGTTGTAGAAAAGCTGGGTTGACTTCACCCATCACCTATTAAAAATTTGCATGAGTTTTCTTTATCACAATATGAATAAAGGTTGATATTTATGTAGACGGCACACACGGATTGTATCCTTATGATTTAAAGTACGTAAAGTATCATCTTCGATCACGCAACTTTTTATCCACATCTGATCCCTGAGCGCACTTGATCACTGCGCTCCCGCCTCACATGTCAATAAAAAGGCCTGCGTGCCTTACTATAGTTACCTAG